>Ga0335075_10002585_pt1 | contig 28981 bp, 23 predicted proteins | sample Lox_Sample_24_FD_206723 | JGI IMG/M metagenome (GOLD analysis project Ga0335075, IMG submission 206723) | Soil microbial communities from Loxahatchee National Wildlife Refuge, Florida, United States - Lox_Sample_2.4 | ecosystem: Environmental > Terrestrial > Soil > Wetlands | place: USA...
CTCCCCAGCCACCACTCCCATCCCCATATCCGCCATCACCATACCCACCCCCTCTCGCACCGGGACTCCTCTCCCCCTCCTCTATCGTCGGCGCTCTAGCCGGCGGCGGCCTCCCCTTCAACTCCTTCTGCAACCCCTCGAACGTCTTCCGCATCTGCGCATACCCCAAATGCATCTTGCCGTAAAAGTGATCCGCCAACCGGCGGTCATTATCCAGCCGCGACAAATACGCGCCACAGACATCGCAGACCTGGAGCTTTTGGTGGCCCGAGGGCCCAGAGGTGTCGGAGAGGGCTTTGAGCTCGCGCTCTTTGTCGCCTTTGGTCTGCATGGCTTGTTTGATGCGGAAGAATTCTTCGTAGGCGCGTGAGACTTCCGAGGCCTCGCCTAGGACTTCGATCTCGAGGAGCCCGGTTTCGATGGATTTGGAGAGGTCGGAGATTTGCTTTAGCTGAGGCGGAATGTTAGTGTGCCATCTTCCCCACGGACGTGTTTGCAGCGAATTCGGTACTTACAAGAGCGTTTGTCTGCCGGATCTCGTCAGGTGTCTTCTCGAGTCGGCGCTGTGCGGCGTCTATCCTGCGGTTGCACTCGTCGATGTACTTTTGGAGATCGCGCATGTAGTCGTATTCGAAGCCATACTTGGCTGTGTCTTTCGTGGACTCATACTCGGTCTTTAGTGGCTCGCTGTGGACTTTGGGACATGGGCCTAGGTCTTGCTTGGTGTTGGTGAAGAGGTCGTGTGGGCAGGTGCCAACCAGAAAGGAGCGGCATACTTTCGGATCTGTGATGGAGAGTTGTGCCGCTCTTGATGAGGCTCCTGCGCCCATAAGCTGCTCTGTTGATAGGTAACGTTAGCATTGATCACTCTCCTCAGCTAGACTCAATTGTGAGTTTGAGACAAAATGAAGCGTTTTTCCTTCTAATGAAATCCTGTTCAGGGCCTTACCAAGCAGCTTCCTCTGTTCTGCCGCCATATTGTATGGTTGTGTGATCTGAAAGTCGATGTGAAATTCGAAAGGCGATAAATTTCAGCCCTGCGGCAAGGCTCCGCGCTAGTCTGCCAACTGCGAATCTCAACGTAGCCTCACCCCAACTCTACCCCATGATTCCGCCTTGAGCCAATTCAGCGCAGCTGGAGAGCTGCAATGACAAAACTACAGTCTTTACTTTTCTTTCTTGGAGTCCTTTTCACGTTCGCTTGCGCTTCAGAGTACCACGAGCAGCTCCTCCTCCGACCATTACCTCCTTCCTCACTCTTGGCCTCCTTCAACTTCCGAAGTAACACTAGCTCTGCCGCGTTTGAGCAGAAAAACTTCAGATACTTCCCCCGATCCCTAGGTCAAATATTACAGCACGCGAATACGCGCGAGTTACATCTGCGATTCAGCTTGGGGAGATGGGACTCACAGAGCTGGGGTGCTAGGCCTTGGGGAGGTTCCCGGGAAGGTGGAACGGGTGTGGAACTGTGGGCATGGGTGGAGGCAGATACTGATGAGGAGTGAGCAATTCAATGCAGATGTGAGGGAATAATGCTAATAGATTCAGGGCGGATAGCAGATGGCTGATCTTAACCAATGCGTTGTCTGGCCTCTTCTGCGCATCTCTCAACTTTATTGATTCAACGCGTACAATACGCCCTGTAATGTCATTTGCGCCGGCTGGAGCTCATTCAGACTCTATATTGCCGAACTTGCATCTTTTGCATGGAACGTTACCAAGGGAAGTGGTTTGCACGGAGAACCTAACTCCTTTTTTAAAACTTTTACCTTGCAAGGGAAAAGCTGGCATATCGAGCCTTCTGGATGGGCATAAGCTTTTTGATGCGTCCTGGCAAAGCATGTCTATTGATGTTAGGCCTGTATATGCGGAATCAGGTGAATCTTTGTTGGAAATCACACAGACAATAGATATGGTCTTGGATATTCAACGGTCTAAACGGCCTCGTGGTATGTGATCTCTTTCTGCATGACTGGAATCTTGCTGAGCCACTGAAGACAACCCTATACCTCGACCTGTACCGAATGAAGAATTGAAATGCGACATTACCAGGCCGTATCATTCACATGACACCTGCTACCCACTAGACGAGGCTGGAGATTCCGACTGGAGTCTAACTCAAGTATTCGGACATGCTCTAAAAGGGTCATGTCCATTATCCGAGGATGATTCCGAGCCCGTTTGTATCAATGTTCCGCATGCTAGGGACGTCTATACGTCAGGGGGTGCCATTGAAAATAAGCATGACAATGGATTCTCACGTTGCTATAAGTTGACAGATCAAGATTTTGAGATGGTTTTGCCGCCACAAGACATTAAAGAACGAGCACCTCTTGAACAACCACTTCTTTACGCTGACCGTTCATTCACTGGTTACGGTCAAGAACGTGGAGGTGTTCAGGCTATCCTTACCAATCCCTCAAAAACGGATGCGGTCGATTTTGTCTACATGGAATCATTACCTTGGTTCATGAAGCTCTATTTGCACACTCTGAAAGTTAAGATCAACGGAGCCGATGGCGATCTCATTAAAGAGATGTATTATCGCCCAGCATTGGACAGGAAGCGTGGTACGCAGCTTGAAATTCACATGCAAGTTCCCGCCGACTCGACCGTCTTTCTTACATACGATTTCGAGAAAGCATTTTTACGTTATACCGAGTACCCTCCTGATGCGAACCGAGGATTTGATGTCCCATCTGCAGTAATTACAATCGGCAATATATCGATCCGGACAACTTCACTCTTGTTGCCACTACCGACACCTGATTTTAGTATGCCGTATAACGTTATCATTTTCACAAGTACGGTTATGGCTCTAGCGTTTGGACATGTTTTTAACTTGCTGGCAAGACGGTTCGTATCGGCTGATGAGGCTGACAAGTGGGATGTAAGGGCAGTGAGGCTAAGGATCATGGCAGCATTAAGCTTATTGATGAAGAAATTTATGAAGAATAAAGATGAGAAAACGGACTAGTTATATATACACACATATATATTGTAAGAATTCCAGGCAGGTTTAATGACATGGTTATTGCTATATCAGGCATACCTGAAACCCAATTGCGGTGTTAGCCTTCGAAGATCGGACTTGGGCCATCTCGAGAAGTTTAAAATACGATTCCTTAATGATTTGTCCTATTTCTATATGCTAGAGTTGATTTTTCAGTGGGAAATCCAAGGAGTGGCTTAGTCCGACCACTTCCATGCCCCAGCTCATCCGTCACTCCATAAATAACTCGTACTCAAAAGGCTTGACAGGCAGCTCATACTTCGGCAGCACCTTAGGCCCACAGCTCCCTGTTCCCAGCCCCTGGTGAGCCCAGTCCAGCCTCACAATGGCCTCTTTCCTGTTCCACCTGGCCAAATCATATGGATGCTCAGTTGCATCAATCTCATCGGTTGTATAGTGGCTCGCCATGAAACTGCAACCTTTCTGATCACCAAAGCTCATCTTGATAGCCCCTTTGCCATCCTCATCGCTGAACGACACCCATCGTACATCCGTCCTGTTTCCAGCCTCTTGCACATACTCGTATTTAGTAAAAAGGTCAGAAACTGGCATTGACCAGTTTCCGAAGCGCTGTGAGAACTTGGAATCGATGTAGCATTCGCCTGGTCCTCGTCCGAACCATTCACATTTAGTATATGCTTCATTCAGGGTTAGCGTCAGACCGATGCGAGCGAATGTACGTGGCAGTCTCAGACCGCGAGGGTTGCCTTTGACGTGGATTTTAATGCCGAAATCGCTGATAATATAAGTCGTGACGGTATCTACGGACCACTCGAGTACGGGAGGCGCGATTCGGTGAAGAGCGGTGATGGTAACGACGTTCGTGTCAGTGTCCACAGATGTCTCGAAAGATTGCAAATGCGGAACAGCCATCTGCATAAATTGCCCTCTCCAATCACCGCCGTCGTTCAGCCGCTCATTGTCTGTTACGGCGCGGTAGAAGTCCATGGATAGGCGTTTCTGAAAAGTTGGCGTTCTAGAACCGATTTGCCAGGAGCTTAGGAAACCATGGGCTATGTCGAATTGCCATTTCTTGCTGGTGCCTGCGACCTCAAGGATGTTGGGATCGATTCTCGTAACTTTGGGGCAGTATTGTGATCCGGTCAGCTTTAGATTAGCCAAGGGCACGCCCATCTTGATAGGTACTTGTCCGAAGGCAACCTCATGTCCAGCTTTTGCCCATGTGGTGGCATATCTGAGAGTGAAAGATACATCCAGGTAGCTTTCTGATGGAAGATCATCCAGCTTTACACCAGGAATGAACAACGCGGCAGTAGTCCCAGGCTTGACGCCTTTCGGGATGGAAATCTCCTTCTTGGCCACTGTAAATTGATCCCCCACAATTGACCACTCGCACTTGAGATGATCTAATGTCGCAAAATCGTAGCGATTGATGATCAAGATCTTCTCATGAGTGCTACCTTCAAGAACTTGGACAGGTTCAATCGCCTTTTTATACTCTGTTAGACCAGGAGTGGGTGTATGATCTGAAAAGCAAAGCCCATCCATAATGAAATGACCATCATTTGGATTGTCATTAAAGTCTCCTCCATAGCCATAAAACTCCACCCCGGCCCAATTTTTGGTTAGAAGACCCTATAGAAGGTTATCAACATAGCCATTATATAAATGTTAAGAACTTACATGGTTACACCATTCCCAACAAAAGCCGCCCTGCAGACGTGGGTATTTATAGAACGCATCAATATACTCCTTGATGTTTCCGGGTCCGTTGCCCATCGCATGAATAAATTCGCATAATATAAGTGGTTTCTTCCAGGTTTTCTCCCTGGTAGCAAATTCAATGATTTCATCTAAGGGAGGATACATCTTACTATATAAGTCCACTGTCTTGGCATCCCTATCCGCCTCGTAATGAACAGGTCTAGTGGTGTCATAAGACTTGACCCAGTCATACATCGATACGTGATTACAGCCGTAGAAAGACTCATTTCCTAATGACCAGAGTATCACCGAGGCGTGGTTTTTGTCTCGCATGACGAGTTGTCTCGCGCGGTCTACGTATGCTTCCTTCCAGTCGGGGTTATCGCTCGTCCACCACTCAGGATCGCCCCGGCCCAATGTATCCATCCCGTGGCATTCTAGGTCTGCTTCGTCTAGAATCCACAAACCCAACTCATCTGCAACTTCGTATAGCCTCGGGTCATTTATTTGATGGCAGGTCCGAATAGCATTGATGTTATGAGTCTTCATCTGGAGAAGATCCTTTCTCATAAACTCGTAGGGAACCGCCCTTCCATATTTCGGGTGATGCTCATGTCTGTTCACTCCACGAAAGACGATCGGCTTCCCGTTAATTTTCAAAAGGCCATCCTTGATTTCTGATGTTCGGAAACCAACGCGTTGTACTATCACTTGATCTCTTCCGACCGAAAAGACCAAGTGATATAAATACGGAGTCTCCGCAGTCCATTTGTGGGGATTTTTCACAGACATTTGAACGTGCATATAGCGAGACCCTGGTGATGGCGATTGCAAAGCCGTTGCTACAGTCTTCATATTCTCATCAAGCAACTTCATCTCAACTGTAGTTTGGGCACTAAGTTCAGTCCTGATAGAAAGGGTCGCATCACGGTATTTTTCATCCAGAATAGTCTGAATTTGGAAGTCCTCGATGTGGGTTTTAGGAAAAGCAAAGATATTGACATCTCGAAAGATTCCACTGAACCACCATTGATCCTAGATATCCTTACCGTCAGCTTTAACCGTGATAGTGATCAACGCGGAAAAGAATATTCCTATATAATACAAAAAAATATGAAACTGCAACTCTCCAAGCAGCTGCTACTACGTCCGAGAATGTTAAAATTGGTATTCAATTTCAACAATGATAGAAAGCGAATAATATCATAGGAATCTTTGTGGAAGATTTTGAGAGCATACCTGATCCTCAATGTAACTCCCGTCACATCGCTGGTAGACTCTCACAGAAACTTTGTTTTCCCTGTCATCGTGTACGAATTTTGTAATGTCAAATTCTGATGGGTTTCTTGAGCCTTGAGAATAACCAACCTCCTTCCCATTCACCCAGACATGGAATGAAGAATCAACGCCCTCGAACCTTAGTCTCAGCTGGTGATCCTTGAATTTCTTCGGGACCCTAAATGTCCGATTATAATGGCCGGTTTCGTTGTCATCTAACGGGATATTTGGCGGATCTACCGGAAAAGGGTACCAGACATTTAAGTATTGTGGTCCATGGCCGTATCCTTGCAGCTGCCAGATTCCGGGAACTTCGATATCTCCCCATCCTGATGAATCGAAGTCTGGCTCGAAGAACTCTCGTGCTGGCTCGATCGGATACTTGTCCAGTTTGAACTTCCACGTTCCATTCAAGGAGAGTATTTTTGACTTAGTTAAGTCGCGGGAGAGAGCATCCTTTTCATTCTCATAAATGTGAAACCACGCTCGAGGAGTCAATGTGTTTTTGTGAAGGACTGCGAGATTGCTCCAGTCCGGTTTGAACTCAGGATATCTAAATTTAGGAGCCATTATGGCGAATTTCTAGTAACGTCCTCAGCGAATTATAGATATATCTTCCTAAGTAGTCCTGCTTGTTCGAGTCGCCTCCTGTGCCGGACGCATGTGAAGTATATTCTTCCAATGCCTCGATATGAGCGGGTTTTATGTTTGCTTATGCTCTCCTCGAGTAGCAACTGTTGTAGGATCATCTGAATTCATATATCTGAGCGGCAGGTGTTTTGATTTGACTGGCGTGTGACATATAATGACCCCTCTTTAACCTGTAGTTCTGGCATTCGACGGACCAATGATGATCGAACCGAGATGCGTGGACATCCGAATACCATTCAGCTGACGATTTTGATTATCCAATAACAACCAAAACAACGTCAAATTCGGTGATTGACAATGGATCTATTTGCAAGACATTTTGCTTCCATATTATAGACAGAATAGTGGTGTAAAGAGGCACACTTTCATCCATCAACATGAGCAATGCTGGATAGACAGATTTGGACAATTGATGCTTCTAAAATGCATCATAATTTTATCTCGAGTTCTAACTCAGGCAAGATATTAAGACAGCAATCACCCGCTGCTTTCCCTTCCGTTTTTCCAACTTCCATACCCTGGACAGGCATCTATTGCCGTCTATAGCATCCGGAAGTAAGCAAGCTTGTGTCCATCGTGTTAAAATCGTCGGGGATTGTGAAACAAGCATTATCACCCGAATACGATTCCGAATGTAATAAAAGAACCACGATAGGCGTTGTTGAGCAGCACCAATCAAGAAGTCCAACGCTCAATAGTATCGTCAATTGTAACGATATCTTTACTTATTTTGCCTTTACTGCTTTGAAAGAATAGACAACTCAAAGTAACCAAAAATGAGATATAGCTTTGCGGGCAATACTTTGAAGTGTGCAATAGAAAAATTGCTCAAAACAGGGGCACGTATTCTATATCTATCCCAATATATATATATATATATTATTTTTTTTAAAAAAAATTAAGTACTTTGTGGTATAATGGCATCGTCATAAAGTAGCGAGACACAACTTTGGCACGTGCTATGTAGTTGAACCTATCCGCTTTCGGTGGCGGCAGAAAACAAACTGTCAGAGCTGGATGCGGGATGGCCGTCAGGTTCTTTCCGCAAAAGCAAAAACATCATTTCGAGATGCTGCCTCCTTTCTAGTACCTTTCATGTCATATACGTTTAAGAGTTTCGTTGGACAACACTCCTTTAGATGCTTCTTCTCCATGTCGCACACACTTAGAAATCAGTAAACCACCTCCGTGCGCCCGTGCATGTAGTCGACCCCGGACGACCGATAACCATATCCGTGCAACGACCTCTTGAATTTGAACAAGTCATGGGAATTTGCTCCTCTTGCCTAGGTAGAAGGAGAAAGGTGTCTACAGATGTAAGTGATGACTCACTACGAATTGGGACTAGGCAGACATTGATGCAGGATTACAGGACGCTGATTCACGTTTACTTTTTGATGACCCTCAGACTGTAAACTATGGGAGCTTTGGCGATCAACATCCTACCGCATTACAGGCAGATCCGCAAGATGTTCAGCGAGAGTCAGAAGCTCTTCAAAAGATAGTAGCACAGACCTCCAGGCAAGTTACTTCTCTTTTTTACTGACATGTATGGTCACGTATTACTGGTTACTATCTACAAACATCAACAATAGAAAATATGCTAACTCATCATCTTCTAGCCATCTTGTGGATATCTTTGCGATGGTGCCCCAAAACGTCCAACGATCCCCGTCCACATTCTCCGGCAAGGACGCGAGGCTTTCGCAATACCAGAATGTGCTGGCCAACCTGTCCAGCAGCAGCAAAACGGATCCGTCTTCAGACACCTTGGTTGACAATACTTTACAAGATGCCATGGAATGGCCGTCAGATGACGAAGATGTCGACGTCATGAAGAGCTTCAAAGTCAACAGGCCGGAAAAATCTGGGCCTCTGCTTGGAGGGTTCGCGGATATATAATATAGGAACTGGCGCGAAGTGAGAAGATGTAAAATATTGGAGGCTCTGCCATGTCTTTAGAGCAGATTAAAAGCAACGGCGTCTGGGCGTGGAATCTTGATACCCGATATGAGCATTCTCCTTGGGCTGTGAAACTGACGTGGCGATTGGATACACAACTGGCTTAGCGGCAGAAAAACCTGCAGAATGTTGGTCTAGGAGTCTCTTTGGTTGAGAGGATGCACTTTTAAGTCAATCGGATCTCCCGTTCCACAGTGGTCTTTCATTTTGGCCGTGCATATGTACGATTTTTGCAAGGGGAGCCAGTAATTGAGGAAACAATACATGCCGAATGCTCAGCTTGGGTATTTCCTGCAATATCATGTATGACTCTTTACGAAAACACTTGACTTGTTGGCACTTCTTGAATGTAGCCTTGCTCCCAGAGCATAGGAATGCTAGCTACCAATGATTGGAAGATAGGGGGTCGACTGGATGGTCGTTGAGCCAGTCAGCATCAGCCACGTGCAGTGTCCAGCCGCTTATGGCCTGGGGATGAATTCATATAGCTCACTATGTGCTGTATATACTTCTTCTGTCTGGACATTTTCAAAATTATTGTCAAGTCTTTCCGGTGTTCCTCGGGAAAAGACTTTGTGAGTGATGACGTATACGCGGTTTAAGCGTAGGCGAGGTCACGCTTGTTTTCGGTTTGAACTCGAAAGATAAGCTCCCACATCGAAATGCCCACTTTCACCATCGCAACACACCAACAATCAAATCATTCAAGCGCTGCGACCGACCGACAGGCAATGTTAATTACCCACGCGTCGCTCAAAATGAAGTGAAACATCATCAGCATGGGGGTTAACACCTGGCAGGCAACAGTGGCAACGTGTTGCCAGGCACTCCTCGAAAGCGCGCGACACCGACTGAGCCTACATGTAAGCGCCAGTTCCATGGCTGTTCATCATGGGGGCGAAACGGGCCTGTTTAGCACATACGGAAAGCGCCCATCGTCGGTGGCCAAGGTCTACAAACAAACAGGATAATAAGGTCGTTTCATCATTAAAAACATGGTTATTCGAAAGAGATTCAGACCCTGTCCGCCCCTTCAAGTTGCCCCGAGCCAGCCGTTCCACCCGTCCCAAGCCTACGATATCATCAGCCAGCGAAATCAGTAACACAAAAGCAGTTTTCAAACGCTAAAAACCCTCCAGGCTGACGATGCCACATCCCACTCGTGCCCAGCTGGCCTCACGTTAGCGAATCTATCAACGAAGCCACTATTTTATCTACGTACCGTTCAGTTGAGCTTATTCTGCCTATCACGTCTTTCCTGCATCAGCTTGGCAATATCCCGGTTCAAACCCTCGATGATGTCCTCAGAAGCCTCAATGGACGCCTTTCGGTGCTTGCCGCCTTCCCTCTTCCAGCGCCTGATACGGTCTTCCTCTTTGGCTTTGCGGTTATACTTGACTTCCAGTTTGTCGCAGATTCTGCATTTTGTGTGGACATGGATGTTTTGCATCACAAGCTTCATACCGCAAGTCTCACCGGTGCGGTACTCCTTGGCACAATGCTGGCGGAACGGCCCCCATTTGAAGTCGCCGCACTGGTAAATTTGTTGGTCAAAGAAACACATTTTGTTGTGAAACTCTGGCGCCAGGGTCAGCTACCGTGGCAAAGCTTACTATGGGTTTATACCCACCGGTCAATGTTTGAAGTGAGTTAGGACACAGAGTTGAAGGTAGGAAGGCCGGTCCTTTGTCTTGAGACTGATGTTGTCAGGTAGTAAGAGATATGTTGGGCTCTTTGACTTCTCGCTGGAGAACTGGTTGAAAGAATCGTCAAGAGAGGAGACCATGGAGGGGTTTTTATGCTCAGCTAGACTCCTACCCCTCGAGTTGGTTTCGGACGGAATTCTTCGATGGCTCCGTGGCTGGGAGTGCGTTCTCCCAACATCCTGGATCATTATGTCTTTCCTTCTCTTTGTATCGAGCCAGCGAAGCTCGCAGGAATGCTCTGACCATCACAACAAACATGCTTACATCCCTGTTGGCGGTCTTGTTTTGGCCGGCTTCGTGGGCCTACTCCACGGACATCGATAGTTTTTCGAACTCTCCAGGCCTCCATACTCACCGGATGAGCATATCCCGCTTTGAGAACCCTGTTCGCGGCATATCCGTTACTTCACAGCCTACGATTTCTGTCAGACCACCATCCGGTGACAGCCCAAGTCCTATCTTCTCATCTGCAGAAGCTTCAAGACCTCGTTCATCTCGCTCATCCATGCATACTGCATATGCACTTCCTCCCTTGCTATAACGATCACGTTATAGCCTGTTGGTCCGCATCTCCATGAGACTAAGTTTGCCACACCTTAGTCCAAGCCATTACTGGATGGTTCTTCTCATATCCCATGGGGCGTCCCGCGTCTTGTCGAGCACGAGACTGATTCTACGGCTCGGATACTACTCGCGGTGACCTAGTGATCGAACTACTACATGGAACCTGGTATCCAACAATCAATTCTTATCCGCTCGGACTGAAGGTAGGTCAGGGGTTGGTTCAGACAGGTTGCACATGCACTAATGCCCAACACATTCATTGCCGTGCTCATCACAGTCTGTTGTCTACCATCATTTCTCATTTCGTATGTTTTTTTATCAATTTTTGTGTGACAGAATTAAAATCTCGTTTGTCAGCAAGAGTGGGTGAGGGAATTTTGATAGAGCAGTTTATGAGACTGTTCTGTCAGCCGCATGTGTATGAGAGCCAAATGATGGTGGCAACACCAACGTGGCCTTGTGGCATGACCCTCCTCTCAATACTTGACAATGCTGGACCTTGTCATGCACATTCGACGGCCTTGGGAACGAAGAACTTGCAGGACACCCTGCATGAACTCGCACCCGATTTTTAATGGCTTATAATTACGACAGGTCTATTCATTATGTGTTGGTCAAAGATAGCAAAATGCAAGCCGTTCACTTTTCCCCGCTGCTATGTGCAGACGACATGGCTACGATAAGAGGGATTGGATCGGAACTCCACTTCTTTCTCCATCATATGGGCAAGTCTTAGCTAGGATGCTCGTTTGAAGGGTGCAATTGAGTCTAACTGACGTGGCGAGCAGAGTTTGGCTCCCCCGATCCACAATGTTCAACGGGCTTGGCTCGCCTTGCATTGGAACTAGTCATATCACCAACAGTTTTTTTTGTCACACTTGTCACTCAAATTTTCAAATTCAGGACGCGTTTCTACAGTTTCTTGGCTTATTGCCGATCTTTGAGGCCCGTCCATTGAGACCCCCTCGGCCCCCGGCGACCTGTCTTTGAGTTGAAAGGCATCCGGTGATCGTCTTTCAATGATCTCATTGCTCAGCCACCACTAGAATCCTGATGTTGTTGACATTTGAGGTGTCAATCCTATGCAGATCACACATCATATCACAATATAGGCTGTTCAGCTCATGCAGTGCTCGATCGGTGAGATGAAAGGATAAACCTAAACCGCCGAAGCTGCTGGTGTCCAGGTCGACTTTCGGGTGATCCTCCTCCTCATCCATGTCTCAATTGCAAGGAGGGGGCGGGGAGGCACGAATCTCCTGCAGAAGCCATGTTCAGCGTTGGGTTTTCTGTTTCGCCCCTTACCGATGTTTACAAACGTTCTTGTCCATATTAGGTATTTCTACTGGCCCACTTGAGTAAACAAGGCCTACTTTTTGACCAAGCGAATCTGCGGCCCCATTGATGGATTCTCATTTTTTTCAAGATGAATAGAAGCGGTATTCACAGTTATATACTGAAAACCAAGCCCCGTTGAAAACTTCGATGACGTTAAAATTTCGCCCTGCGGCGTAACCTTCCATTCGGGTCCCGCTGAGTCATGTGCTGAATAGTATCTGCGGTGTCCGATGTTGGCATGTATTCGATCAGCCTATGAAATATTAAAGATGGGCTTCTATGATAATTGGTAGTCATGCAGCCTCAAAACCAAGGGCATCCTGCAAGATCTATTGGGTGCATGGGTATGGGAAGTGCGGAAGGGGTTGATAATGTTCTATCATAAGCCAAATGAGGCGGCCTAGAGACAGTTTGCATGGTGCATGAGCAAGCAGGGCGGATTGGATCACAGCTTGCATGTGGATAGCCACCTCGCATGAGGCCTCGAGTTGTAGTGGGCCAGACGGATGCGCGCCGGCAGGGGAATAGACCGTGGTGTCATCCGCTTTGTTGTTCATTTTCGCAGTCCGCCCATCCTTGTACAGGTGGCGGCCACGATCCACGTTACTGTCGGTAACCAATGGCATGGCTGTCCTCTTGGGCAGTTATGGAGAAAGTGATTCGCCAGCTCACACGTACTTGACGCCTTGCGAACTTCATCAACAATGAGCAAGTGAGAGACCAAAAACACCCATCAACCATGTTTTGAGGGTTTAATGAAAACTACGTAGTATAGGCTAATGAGCTATTCAGTCTCGGGTAAAAAGGACAATTATAGACATTGACAGGGCAGTTGGTCACACCGGTCGAGCGAGACCAAGCATGACAAAGTGTGTGAAGTGTTTAGTATAATGTGACTCTACAAAACAGCAATCGTAAGGGGAAATATGATGATCTATCAATTTGAACGCGCTGGGTAGTCACCATAGTCGGCCCGCCTTCATTTCTGGTTCATATCTAGCTGGGCGCGTAGTTGCCGTGTCACAGGCGGCCGAGTCACAAGCTGGACCACCCTGCCAATGCAAGGCAGCATCTTGGACCCAGCCTCCAGCTCCATTCATCATAGCAAATCCATATCAAATATCATCTAACAAGTCAGAATACTACCATATCGCAGCTAGAGTAGACCGCAAAGGTCCAGACGCATCGATGTCGTTGATATCTGTCGCTACCTTACTCTCTCTGCCGTCTGAGCTGCTCCTTCATATCCTCTCCTTCCTTGACGTGCCCGAGCTCCTCAACACCTCACGAGTGCGTCCTGCCTGCCCCAATCTCCCCCCCTCTTAGTATCCCAAGTCTAACCAGCCTTTTTTAAAGACAAGTCACTACCTCCGACACCTCTGCCTCGACCCAATCCTCCACACCGCCCGCCTCGTCCACGCCTCCCTCACCCTCTCCCGATCCATCCGCTGCCGCCCCCCTCTCTCTGAGCTCATTCTGCACAGAATCTATGTGAGCAAGACCAGCTTCGCAGCTCGGAGCCTCGGTCGAAACCTCATCAAAGTGTGCCCTTCCCCCATCCACGCCCGATCCATAATCATTCTCGAAGAAGAAATAGCGAGCACACAAGCTAATACATGTCCGTCATCCAACCAGATCAAACTCAACCGCTCGCTCCTCCACCGCCCGTCGCCGGAGTATCTCGTCGAGCAAGGCGTCTTGCCGCAAGAGTGCTTGCATAGGCGGATAGCGCCGGCTTTGATCTCGACGAAGCGGAGGATTGAGAAGGAGAAGGTTAAGGATGTGTTGAGAGGTTGGGTTGAAGAGTGGAGGCGGAAGGGGTCAAGAGCTGTTGAGAGTGTAGAGGAGGGAAAGCCCGAGGTGAGGGTTTTGGTGAGGAGGTTTGCGAGGGAGGGCCAGGTGGGGAATGGGAGGGAGGAGCGGAGGTGGGGTGGGCAGCGGAGAGAGGGGGAGAGGGAAATGCCTACTAGGGCGAAGGTGTTGGGGTTGAGGCGGTTTTGGGAGAAGGTAGGTAGGGGCGTTGCTGCTTGATCGGCTGCATTTTGGATGCCGTTTCAGAGTGGCTTTGTTGTACATGAATGTCATCGTTTTATAGATACCTAGCTGAGTCACTGCAGCATTGGTTATATTAAAATCATACAGAGGTCTCATGTCCTCAAATTAAACGTCCTACGCCTTCAACCTAAACCCATCCCAATCGTCGTCATCATCATCTTCTTCTTCATCTTCCATATCTCCGTTAACAACTGTCGTGTCTGATTTAGAGGCTTGCATTTCAGCCGGGATGGAAGACACAAGAGTGTTCCCACCAGTATCCTTTAATCTCAACGCCTCTCTCTTCTCCTTCAATTTTCTAATTCTTTCTTCCAAAGCCTCCATCTCTTCAAACTCATCTTCTAGCTTTCTTGCCGCGTCCTCCTTGTCACCTTCTAATTCCGCCTCCTGCCGTTCTTTTCGCTGAGCAATTTCCTCTTCTCTTGACTTTGCGGCTAGTTCGGCAGCAGACATGGCTGGGGCGCTGATAACGGCATCCTCTACGGTAGACGCTTCAGCAGCAGCTATGTCAGCTTCGAATGCAGCCCATTCATCTTCGTCAACGACTGCAAGCTGTGGTGCTATTGTAACTTCGAGAGCCTTCAATGGTGTAGCAGGTCGTGATGGAAGTTGTATCTCTTGCCCTGCAATAGGTGGGGTTGTGCTTTTTGGCGGTGCTATTGTTTCTGAATCATCAGGCGCTCCTTCGTCAAAGAACCCTTCAGGGAGACCATCCGCTCTGCTCCGCTTCCTGACCCGTTCTTCGCCATCATCTGCCTTTCTTTTATTGCTTTTTGCAACAGATATTTCATTTGGCTGACCATTTACAGCATCTGTAGGTTGAGGGCCATCTGCCTCGTCCTCTTCGTTCTCATCCTGCCGTTGTGACTCGGGTGCAGGAGCTCCTGGTGGCCGTCCCAGAGTGCCATCCCGTATCCGCTGTAAACGCATTGCATGTTGTGCCGACCTCAGGTGCCCGTTCCATAAAGATTCACTCTTTAGTTGAATATGGCAGACCAGGCAAACTAAAGTGCCAGTGGTGGAATAGGTCGCATGAGGATGGGAGATTCGCCGCGCGTTGCGCTCATTGCGCAAGAGAGATCGCACATCAGCCATAGCAGCGAAGGCAGACTAGGTGCTATCTTGCGACATTCATGGTGTTTAAGTGAATTTCTCGAGTGTCGACTTGCTCACGACTTCCATCCCATAAAGCACCAGCTCTGCTACGGTAGCTTCATGTCCCTTACGTGATCTCGGTTATTAGCACCGACCTTGCGAACATTCCCCGCAATGGCGCTAGTCAACATCCGCCATGAACCGTCTATTTTATCAAATGTCGCCTCTCCGTCTTCTTTTCTCTCATCCACCACCGCGACCGCGCAACAACCTCATAACCTCCATCGACTGGAGGTGTCACTCATAACCAAAGCATTGACGCGACTTCGCGCTCTTGCTGCCGTGAAGTGGACTCGAATAAGTGACCAACACGCTTCGATCTGTGAGCAAAAAGTATCGCGCACGCGACGATATATACATGGAGGCAGGAACTGGAGGGTTCTGGACTGCTATCTGAATACCTCTCTTGTCTTCTACCATATTGTCTTCAGCACCATAGCTTGTCTGTAGAGCCTGTGATCGCATGAAGAACGCGTGCTCTGAACCTGTCAAAGCGACTGTAATCCCGTACAACACGACCCGTGACGTTCTGTATCACTGAATTACTTTATCCATCATGTCTGGTAAGCTAGACCGCATCCTTTAGGCTTTTCATTGGCGTCGTACTAGACGTCAGAGGGTCGTCTGCTAGTATACCCAGTTCTTCTACGTCTCATACTGACAGTTGTATTTGCAGAGGAGCCTCGAAGATCCGTTCGAGCCACGAAAGGCCAGCATACAAAAAGCCTCGACCTGCTTGATCAGCCAGCCGAGCCGACGAAGAAGCGGGCATCGAAGAAGTCAGCAGCAAAGAAGGAAGAAGTGCCTGCTGTTGAGGAAGAGGAGATAATCCGGTGTATATGTGGAGTGACTGAGCAGGATGATGAATCAGATGAAGACTGGATTGCATGCGAAACTTGTTCCGCCTGGCAGCATAATGTTTGTATGGGCGTGACCACCGATCCTTCACTACTCGACAGCCTCAACTACTGGTGTGAACAATGCAAGCCAGAAAACCACAAGGAACTGCTTGATGGCATAGCTCAGGGCAGAAAACCGTGGGAAGAAAGACGCAAAGCTTACGAGCAAGCTGAAATCGAAGCACAGAAAGCTAAAAAGGCCAAGAAAGGAAAGTCCAAGAGAGTCAGTGATCAAGTAACCGAAGTGGTCCAGAATGGCAAAGCGACTCAAGCAGAGCCGCCAGCTGATGCCAAGAAGGAGAAGGAGAAGGAGAAAGAGAAAGAGAAGGAGAAAGAGAAGGAGAAAAAGGAAGCACTTGGACGGGCTGGAAGTACAAAGCGTAAGGCTAAAGATGACCCTACGGAGGATCCTGCTAAGGTATGTTATGATCCGCTATGGATACCTGCAGTACATGCTGATCAGCTCTGGAAATTACAGACCAAAGTACGCAAGGTGTCAACACCTCAGCCAAAGCCTGTTGCTCCGCAAGATGCTACTCCTCAAAGTGCTGTCCCGCGAAATACTGTTCCCCAAAATGATGGTCCTGCAGAGATACCAGCTACCATTGAGGGACTTGAGAAAGTCAGAGCAGGTGTTGCAAAACTTATCTATAAGAACCTTCTCTTCTCCATGAAGAGGGCTTTGAAAAATGGAACTTATAAGGGTGTCGAGGCGGAAATTGATGCGAAAGCTCTTAGGCTAGCTCTTGAGATCGAGCGAGCGACTCATGACAGTCATGCAGACCAAACTGCCTATACTGCGCAAGGCCGTAAGGTGGCAGCCAATCTCAAAACTAATCAGGAGCTTTGCGATGGCCTACTTTCCAACACTCTCACACCAGGTACTCTGGCAGTCATGACAGATGACGAAATGGCGTCCAAGGAACTCCAGCGTCAAACAGCCGAAATGAAAGCACGTGCGGAGAAACAATCAATAATGGTAACGGATGATGGCCCTCGTATTCGACGTACCCATAAAGGGGACGAGGTCATTGAAGAAGATACCTTTACCGCACCGCGCGATGAGCCGCCTTCAAAACGTCGGCGTAGCATACTAGATCCAAATGCGGGAATGGGTGCTCGATCGCGAGAGAACTCGCACAGCAATGAGAACGAACTTCCACAGGACATCGACGACTACCGCTCTCAGGATGATATTCGAGGTAACGCAGCTCCGACACAACCTTTAACTATTGATACCAGACCTTCACCTCCAGCGAGGAAGGCTTCGGTTGCCGGTGACTTTGACATAAACAAAGTGTTTTCAAGCGTGCAATCTCCGACCGTGTCCCAGCACAATCGCAAGCCATCTGCACAACTTCCACCCAGAGACGGTCCAGGAGAAGATCCGGAAATTGACAAGCTCCTTGAAGATGGGAACGAGTCGCCTCCGTATTCGCCCACCGCTTACGACGCCGATCCAACTATTATTTGGCGTGGTACGTTGAATATGAATTCAATTGCAGACTTTCCTGCTGTGGCTCGACACATCGGCGGTGCAGATCTCAATAGTGTTACTGGGAACAAGCTACCGTGGAGCGATCTACTTCCACAGCGCCTTCAGGTCGCCGGCCGTATTGAGCAAGACAAAGCCAATGAGTACCTCTGTAGCCTCCGATACAGTACGCCTACAGATGTTGTAGTCCTTAACTTAACACCCACTGGCGAGACGGCAAGCGCTGAATTCTCCAAACTCTTTGACTATTTCCACAGCAAGACTCGATATGGTGTAGTAGGCCCCAAAGTTCTTGCTAACGTGCGCGATACGTACATTGTCCCTGTTCCAGCTGGTACAGGAAACGTTCCTGAGTTCTTATTAAACCTTGAAAACAACAAACTTCCGGATGACCGGCCGGAGCCTCTGATTCTTGTCGCGCTTGCAATCCGTCACGAGATTGTGCCTCAAACGGAGAACTCGTTGGAGGGCATGGCTAGTCCATCTACCATTGTCGGTCACCCGCAACGTCAAATGTCTATTGGGGGATACTCCGGTCCAGGAATGTCTCCTATCGCTCCCCAGAGTTCCTTCGGCAGCCCAGCTACTCTACAAATTCAACCTCCTGCGGTGGATCAACAGCAGGCTGAGGCTGAACGGCAACGACTCATCGAAGATCAAGCCCGTGGTGAAGCTGTTGCTCATCAAGTCCTTGGCCATTACGTCAGCGCTCCGACCGTGAACTTCATAATGCCTCAAGCTCATAAGATGCAGGAGGTCGAGTGGAAAGTGATCAGGGAGACATTCGAAGAGCAACCTAAAGCTCAGGATGATCTTGCATATCTAAGTCAATTGTTGGCCCAGAAGAATGCACTTCAAGCGCAACCGAAGTAGCCCTTCAAGACCTACGTGCTTTCTCTCAAAGCAGTAGATAGCTGCGCATTTGTCTATCATGCTCGATTCTTCGTGTAGATTATGTCAATAGTTCCATTTACTTCTTTGTCGCTTCGGCGCTTCGCCTGCGACTCCCTTTTAATTCTGCCTTTTACGCCTTGTTACTTATCCACTTCAACGATACCGTTATGAGATCATGACTTTCTGGGCGGTCAGGATAGGGGTCCCTGTTCTGTGTCCTTTTCAAGTGCAAATTCACCTTGGCAATATATGTACAATAGCAAAGCTTCAGTCAGAACAAATCAATTCAAACAAACTTTTCAGTTCCATATGCCATGTTGCTCAAGTCCGTAGACGAGCTGTCCCATATCCCGTATGCTGTAAACCGTACAACGCCAGAAGATGATTCGAATGTGAAAATTTCATTGAACTTCGATAAAGTTTTCCTCAAGTCTTCTCAGTTGGTGTAGCCATCTCGTCAGCCCAATCACCGTCCACGACACCTGGAGATATTGCCGGTTTCTCCTTATTCTCAACTTTTGATGCCAGAGTATCCGCTGGCTTGCTCGCCGGCGTGGGGAGAGCTGGGAAATCCAACTCGTCAATTCCTGGTGGAGGAGTCTCTGCAGCCTTGGCACCGTTAAAATAGCCTCCACGCCCCCGTCCGCCTCTATTAATTCCTCTCGCGCCATCGTACTCAGACCTTCCGCGACCTCGACCCCTACCCCTACCGCCTCGACCACCACCACCAAACGGCATCTCCTCAGCATCCTCACCCGGTCCATATCGACTAGTGGCCAACCCACCCCTCTCACCGCCCCGTCCTCCGCCCCTAACTCCACCATGTGCTCCACGACTATACATTGAGCTTCCCCCCTTACTCCGATCAACAATATCACTCTCCACCTTCTCACTATCCCACTCTCTGCCACCTTGCGCCTTGATTTTCCTCTCCCTATTCTTCGCCCTCTCCATGTCCTGTTCCCGAATAGCTTTGCGCTCCTCAACTCGTTTAGCAGCAGCCTGCTGTTCGCGCTGCAGGAACGAAGCTTGATCTTTCTCAGCCCGGGCGTGCGCTTCTGTTTTGGCGGCATTTTTAAGCTGCATTGATTTCATGAGCTCGTTCAGCTCGGCTTCTGTCTTTTTGGTGGGCTTGGCTGGGCCGGTTGCGCTGCGGTCGCCTCGTACGGAGGTTACGCGGTTTTCGGAGTCGTTGGTAGTGGGCTTGGTAGGGGCTGGGTTAGCATTACTGGTCGTAGAGTCGGTGGGCGCTGCAGGGGAAGATGCTGTCAGAATTGGTTGCTCTACTCGTCCGCTTGAGGTGCCTCCATTCTGACCTGCACGGCGGCCACCTCGGTGGTTTTGGTTGGCATTGGGAGCTCCATGACGCTGATGGGAGTGAGGCTTCGCGGGAGCAAGGTCGGGAGTAGAAGCAGCGTTGCCTTTGCTTTCAGTAACCTGCTGCTCTGTGGGTTCTATCTCATCTGCGAAAAGGTCATCTGGTTCTCTGGATTGAGCAAAATCATCCATGGTTTTGGTGCGTAATGGAGTTGTATAAGAGCTTTGCGAAGGAGGACTCTACGAACCCAGACAGCGCGATTTTGTATAGCAAGCGCTGTTGGATGGTGGTTTCTGAAGGTATGAGTTCGATCTCAGGCAGAGGTCAACAATCAGATAGCTATCGATCTAGAGCTTGGTGGAGTACGCTGCTACCCGTAGGTGATAAATTGTTCCGGTGCCGAAGCCTTCCCTCTTTCAGCCAAGGAATTGTACCACTGTACCCAGCATGTTTCTTTATACGCGATATCATGGAGCTTTATTCGGCTGTTAAGTCGTAGATAGAACCTGGAATGGCAATTCCCAGTGAACACGAAAGTGCATGCATTGATTTCTACGGCTGCCAATTATCACCCCTTTCCCTGGTCCAAGAGATGATCCTTTAGACCCTTTTTGGTAACATTCATTGCTCTGGCAATATCAGCTTCTTCCTCACGTAACCTGCCCTTGCCGAGCTCAAGATTCCTCCTCTGCCGTCTTTTCTCCTCTGCAACACGCCGTTCACGTTTCTCCAAAGCCTTCTGACGCTGCTCTCGCTCTGTCCTTTCCTTGATGGCGTCCTCATCCTGATCGTCAACAGCGACCAAAGGTGGAGGAGGCAAGGTAGTGATAAAGGCCTCAATTAAAGGGTCTCTTGTTTCAGGTTCAATTGAGATGTATTTAATATCGGTAAGGACAGCTGGAGGTAGATGTGCCGGAAGAGTGGCGTTGTTCAAGACTGATACCGGCTGACCCTTCAGCAAATTCAGAAGATCCGCTTTCAGTGTAGATTGTGGAAATTTCAGGCGGTTAATATGTTCGCGATACCACTTCTCACGGTCTTTGTCGGATAGTGTTGCATCTCGCATCTCTGGCTCCTTTTTGTACTTTCGCTTGAATTCTGGCCAATATAGCTTAGGAGTGGCATGCTTCTGCAGGAAAGCCAAATATGGTATCCTAGGGTCCTTCTTTTCCTCTTTTGCTCTTTGTTCTCGGAGCTGTTTGATCTTGTCCCGTGACCACTCCTCCCATACCTCTTTCCGTGCTTTCATACTTGTTAACGCTGTATACCTTGTGTCGTCGACGAGCTTCCCTTCCTCAACAATCTTATCCCAAGGGCTGTAAGGGCTCACGCCAGAATCGTTAAGCAGATCCTTGAAAAGTGCTGAAGAGTCCTCTTGGGTGAGTTCACCCCCTTCGGCGCCCTCTTCCCAGTCCTCCATATTCCCATCCCCGTATTCATCGGGTTCAAGCCCATACTCTTGACCCATAGCAGCCAATTGAAATGCAATGTCGTCTTCATTGAACTCGACTGCATCTTCAGCGGTAGGATCCTCGGTACGTTGACGTTTGGGGGCATTTTCGTCCTCCTCGTCATCAGTTACTTCAACTTCTTCATATTCTGAACTGTCTTCGTCATTATCCTGTATGTTTTGACCAGCTTCCATCATCGGGGTTGGGCGGGCTGGATTTTGTGGTGCTCCAGTAGCTTGTTCGGGTGTAGAATCCTTCTGCACTCCTGCAAGGGCCTCTGCTTTCTCCTTGATTCTCTGTTGATCAAGAGCAAGGATGCCATCCTTTAACTTATCCGGGATGCGCCAATAGCTCTGGTTCTTATCGGGATTATACACAAACCTTCTCCCAAGCTTTGTATGAACAAGTATCCATGGTTCGCAGCCCGATATGGGTTGCTTAGACTTTGGCTTGTCTATTGGCTGTGGCCTCCGATCTCGATTCTGTTCATAGCCACCTCTGCCCCCTCTTTGGGCGTGATGGCCGGCTCTACTCCCATCGGGCCGACTCTGAGGGCCGAAGCTATTAACTTGCGGTCCATAACCTGGACCTAGGCTTCCGACGGCTTGGTACTGAAGGAAACTCTGAGAAGGACTAATCGCCGGAATTGAGGAGCTATTGGAGCCTAATGGTGATCCCACGGTAGCGGGCGGTTCAGAAGGGCGAGTATAGGTGGATTGCTTAGTAGAAGCATTGTAATAATATGTGTGACCTACGCGGAAAATTAGCTATCTTCATCTCTACGATATAATAGCCAAGTTCTATCTAGGTGTGCCTCGATTCAATGACAAGCACTTCTATATGAAAGGCCGTGAGCATACGAAATTACTATTTATTGACCATAGTATCATGATTCAGTGATTGAACCTTAGAAAGAGTGACACGGCTTAAACTCATTTCCATTTTCATAAAGTAGAAGTTCTGATGATTTTCTGGATAAAGAGGGTTAGGTTGACTCTCTTCGTTGTGGCTTGAAAGCACCTCAACCCTAAATCATGTCTGTTTCCATCACTAGGGATTCTGGCATCGAACGGCCACTGGCTCTTCTTCAAACAGGCCAGGTCATCGTCCCTGAGGATTCTCCAAAGCAATATCCAAGCACGTCAAAGCTGACATAACTTGTAATAGAATACAACTTGCTCGTCATGAATCATATAAGCCTCAGGGAGAATTGAAGCGTGCTGCAACGTGCATCCCTTGAATGCCACTGCATGCCTCACAAAAGTAGAAAGCATACTAATGAAATAAGCTAGACCGAGACAATACGCCCAGATGCATATATTTTAGACAACACCTCACCCCTTCCAGCAAAACCACTTGCGTGACATAATATTAATTTGAAGCTGCAACTGAAATAAAGGAAAAACATGCAACTGACCTGTAGGCGCCTTGTGCTCCGTCCATCCTGCCGGCAATGGAGCGATTGCATTTACTTGGCTAGTAGGTTTGTAAGTCGACTTCAGCATCTTGGCATCATAGTCTCTTCTGCCTGACCGAAAGCTTCGCTATGTCGCTTTTCCCAGAAATCCTCTATGACTGATCTTTCCTTCGAAGTTTGCCTCATGAAGTCACAGAATTCTATACCTGCAATTTCCCTAAGAGCCTTGGTTGCAAGGCACTAAAAGTCGTTCCCGCTAATTGGGTTTACGCGTTGAATGCTTGCCTTGATCTCCAGCCTCACAGTCTATTTTGAAATCTGATTACCGCAACGTTCACTTTCACTTCTACGACTTCAAGAAGTTATAATTACGGTGTTGATACTGCATGCTTTAGAAGAGTAGAGTATATTAACGTCGCGACCATGTCGAGAAGATACGATTCTCGAGTAAGCTCTCCTAAAGCTCATCTTAGTGAACAACGTAGCTAACAGTTCTATGGACAACCATCTTCTCACCTGAAGGACGCTTGTATCAGGTTGAATATGCGTTAGAAGCTATTTCGCATGCAGGCACTGCAATCGGTATATTGGCAAAAGATGGCATCGTGCTAGCTGCGGAAAGGAAGGTTACCAGCAAGCTCTTGGAGCAAGATACCTCAGCAGAGAAGCTTTACATATTGAACGAGTATGCACGATAGACTCTGCTATTTTTCTCCGCATCTAACTTGAGCCTTAGCAATATGATCTGTGCTGTAGCAGGCATGACCTCCGACGCGAATATTCTCATCAACTACGCTCGTCAAGCAGCTCAACGCTACCTCCTTACCTACAACGAAGACATCCCATGTGAACAGCTTGTCCGAAGATTATGCGATCTGAAGCAGGGTTATACGCAGCATGGTGGACTTCGACCTTTTGGCGTCTCCTTCATCTATGCCGGCTATGATCCTATAAGGCAATTTCAGCTTTACCAAAGCAATCCAAGTGGAAATTATGGTGGATGGAAGGCAACGAGCGTAGGTGCGAATAATGCCAGTGCGCAGAGCTTATTAAAGCAGGACTACAAAGAAGATTGCGATCTGAAGGAAGCATGTGCTATGGCGGTCAAGGTACTCAGCAAGACTATGGACTCCACAAAGCTAAGCAGTGATAAGCGTAAGCTATATTTAACACACCTGAATGATAACACCCTAGATTCTAACAAGCTTTTTAGTCGAGTTTGCGACTGTGGGTAAGACAAAGGACGGCAAAATATACCATCACTTGTGGGGAGCTGATGAGATTACGACATTACTGAAGGAGCACGATCTTGCAAAGGACGAGAATGCAGACGGTGATCGAATCATCAGCTAAATTTGGAATCTCAGGGGCATATTAGACATGGAGCTCTTGTACTAATAGAATTTAATGATGATAAGACATCATTTCCTGATATGTTCTGGGCCGTGGCTCAGTGATTGAAAACATTGTGAGTGAATGTCTTCTATTGTGCTACTGAACTATGATGGTGAAGACTACAAGATCACTGCTGGGCTTCTGATGGAGTCAACTAATGGTTAGTGCATAACCAGAAATTTAACGTTAGATCAAGATTCTCAAGTTAGTCATAAAATAGCTGAGGATGATACAGAAGTGAGATCGCATCATTTATATGAAGCTATGGAGCCACATGCTACTCATAAGCAGCAGCCAGACAGGCACACAAGGAAAAACCAGAGCACATTAAGAACACCGTACCACAGACAGATCGAACCACGAACATAACCTGCAAACCAGCGAAAGCAGTAGAAAATTGTGTCGCCAGCACTAAAACAGAGCATCACCATCCTGGATATGGGTCCTCCGGGTCGAATTTCTCATCTTCTTTAAGCTCACCCTCGTAGGGCTTGTTGATGTCGGGGAAGTCGCTCCGGAAATTTGCCTTGAAGGCGGCGATGGCAGCGGCTTCTTCCTGCGCCTGTGCATGGCGCACAACGTGGTCAGGAAGCTGGTTAAGACCGGGAATCCCACCAGAGCACTGACAAGCGATGATTCTCTTGCCTGTGGCCTTCTTTCGGCCAGGAGTGGCGGTGGTGGCAGACGGTCCACTAGTGGAGGCAGAAGGAGCAGGAACGAAGGACATCGGGGCAGAGAAGGCTCTAGCAAGAAAAGCAACAGGGCCACCGAATTCGATCGTGGGAGCGGCGAAGGTGGTGGACTCGACGGCCAGATTGTTGTTGTTGTTGTTGTTGGTGGTGGTATCGGCAGCGGCTTCGTCTCCTCTGGCTATTATCATCTCACCGGATTGATCGGCAATCTTCTCGAACTCATCATCGAAGGCGTCCAAATCGAGTCCCTCGAGTGCTGCTTCAGCCTCAGCTCTCTCAGCCATCGCTTCTGCAACGCGAGAGACAAGTTGCTCATCGACGCGAGATTTGATGTCGGCCTCAGCGGCCTCAGCCAACTCTTTACGAGCTGCTTGCATCTGAGTAGCAACGCTCTCTTCAACGCGAGCGTTGAAGTCGGCCTCAGCGGCCTCAGCCAACCCTTTATGGGCTGCTCGGATCTCGTCATCGAAATGCTCTTGAAGCTTGACCTTCATGGCCTCAACCTCATTAGAAAGCTGCTCTCTTTCAGCGGCTTTGGTGGTATTGGCGATCTCCAGCTCTTGCTGCAGCCTTTCGATGACAGCTTGGGCAGCGCTGGATTCTTCTTTCGCTTGGCCCAGCTGGTACTCTGCGCCAGCAGCGGCCATCTCCAATAGCTCCATCTTCTTCTTCGCCTCAGCCATAGTCTTTTGATGGCTCGAGGCCACAGATTGGGCTCTTTCTTCCGCTGCCTTCAGACCTAACTGCATGGACCTATTGCTTGCCTCCAACTTTGCCGCCTCTTCTTTGTTCAGCGCGGCTGCGATAGCGTCCGTAGTCGCTTCTTGGATGTGAGCATCCAGCTTACGCTGGAGCTCTCTTGCTCTCTCTCTCTCAGCCTTTAGCTTCTCTGTATCAGGACGCGCCTCAAGGGCGGTAATGGTGGCTCGGAGGCCGCCAATTTCCGTGTCTTTTGATTCAATGATCTTCCGGAGCTGAGCGATGTCGGTCTTCTTGACATCTTCCTTGCCATCTTCCTGTCTCTGGCAGTGGTTCTGAAGATCGCTATATTCTCGACGGAGCCGCTCAAGCTGCTGCAGCGTCGTTGCCAGCTGGTTTCGCTGGACTTTTTGGGTGGTGGCGTCGGGATCGGCGTGGTGGAGGCTGCACCAATGGGCTATTTGCTCTAGGGCACTTATTTTTGTCTCTAAACCTAGGACTTTTTGTTTCATCTGCTCTCTTCCATCTGTTAGGTGGTTGTACGTATGTATATCGATGAGCACCCCCTGGCTGAGCCTAACAGGCTTGGTGACCACGAAGAGCTCAACCAGGTGGGAGAAGATGCCAGCTAGGAGGGAGAGAGTGCCAGCAAGGAAGGAGAGAATGCCTTGGACACGACGGTAAGTGCGGTTCAAGTATGGGACGTATCGTAAAATAGCCCAAATTATTCCGACGATGGCAGTAATGACGAAAGGCAAGGCGAAAAGGATCATGATCTGTCAACCAGTTAGTAAGTTGCCCATCCTGCTTTTGGAATTTAACTTACTCCGTAGATAGGGTGGTCATGTCCCTCTTCTCGACCGACGCAGCCATGATGAAATAACCAATCTCGATATTCCAAACGACTTGGCTTCCTTTCCAGCGTGCCTCCATTCTTTTGCTGGCACTGTTTAGTTGTATCGTCGATGAGCTCCAGCGCCGACAACTCCCACATAATGAGCCAGGCGGTCCAACTTCCAACCCAGCGAGCAAATGGGTGGATCATGAACAACCAGATGAGGTGGACAATAAGCAAGACAAGAGGAATTTGCCAGAAAAGCGACCTCGAAATTGTGGGACGAATGGCGAGAGACATCGTGACGATTGGCGGAAGATGTCCGTAAGAGATATTGAGAATCTTGGTAAGAGCTTTGTGCAATGTTTTCGAAGTCTCGAGAAGTGTACATAAGTAACAGTGATTTCGCTCTTCGAACTCTGGTTAGAGGGGGGAGAAAACTTTCTGGGAAGAAATTGGAATGAATTATATAGGCGGTAGAGTTGTATTACAATATTCACTTGGCCGCTTCCCCTTATTGTCATCAATACCACAATAGTATGCGCCTTGACCACGCATCGCAAAGCCGTATTCAGGTTTCCCCGTTTATTAGTCCGAACATCGGTTTTATATTTTTGCTATGGCATTATTTATTAAATAGTTTGTTTGATGGGGGCTCAACTGTGCCGCTATTATGCGCAGGGTTACACAGAAGGGGAATGGGAGTTTATGAGATAATGCACAAGAACTTCAATGCAAATGAAAGCCAGAGGAAGTCTTGCATTGGAGAGTAATCTATTAATATAATGTTCATGAATAACTGTCATTAAAGGTTCTGCTGGAATAAAGGGAGTCATTGTGGACGAAGAACTGGTCTGCGTGCCACAGAGTTTGTGGCGAAGACAAAGGATTGACAATCCACTTCATCCAATTATGGATGGACCACGGCAATGCACAAATTCCTCAACATAAATTATGTTATGCACATGCTTGAAGAGAGGATCGGCATAAGGTTACGCAATTATATGGGGATAGGGAGTAACATAGTGGCTGGGAGTCACGGACTGTTTGGCGTAGCGGCACAATTGTAACTCAATTTTTGGATATCATTCAGGTAGTAGTGATTGCACGAATGCTTTATAATTTACTCTAATCCAATTTATTACATTCATAGCGGCCTATCCTCATCAAAATCACCCAATGCAAAACCCTCCGGACCACGTTGTGCCTCCTCATCATCAACAAGCTTTGTGAATCCCTCCTCCTCTGTTGCCCTCGAGGCATATGGCTCATGACATTTCGGGTGCCTCAATAGTGGATAATATCTTCTATATGAGAAATATGCGATTGCTATTCCTAGGATCGAGCCGCAGGTCACATCGTAAACATCATGTCGATAATCCTCGCATCGGCTGATAGCTATCATGGCTGCGCCGAGCAGAGGAGATAGAGCGAATAAAGCCTGCGTAAGATCTCTTTGAGGGCGGAAGACATGTAGCTGTCCGCAAAAAAAGAGGGCCAAGTAGCCAAGACCAGCAAATCCAAATGAGGAATGTCCGGATGGAAAGCTTCGCCACCCGTCCTGCAACCTGTGATGGTCCGTCTCTGTGCAAACTTCCCAAGTCACAAGTTCATTTTCCGGAGTTCCATCTCCAGGTTTGCATCTGGCAATGAGATCTGGTCTCGGTCTGCCAACAGCGTTCTTGATTGAGTCTGTGACAAAGGTGGTCAAAAATATCCTGTATATGATCAGCTACATACAGGCTCTCCCTTTAGATGTAGAGTTCTTACGCAATGAGGAATCCGAGTAATGTAACTTGCATCTTGTGAGAGCTAGATCTCGAGATGAAAAGCCAAACGCTGAGGACTAGAAAGGGAATTACTCCCGAGTATACAATACTCCAAACTGCGCCGGTCAGCGCTGAAGCTCCAAGGCCATGGGTGCAGTCTTACAAAAAGGCACGCGCTCTACAAGAGCGTGTGGATATTTCAAATTAATGTTGCTAATCGTGAACATGCGATGAAAAGGATCCACAAATGTCGCAATCTATGTAATATATGTCAGTTGAAGCTGTTGTGAGTAACTGGACATACTGCATATAGAGATACACACCAGGAAATAACCTATTATCAGGAATATCAAGCCAACATAGTCCGGAGCATAGGTCCTATGCCAGAAGCGCGCAATTGCATCCAAAGCTCCTCTCCCGGCAACAAGCCCAGAATCTCGCCGTGTTGGTGAAGACATCGTCGGCTCTACCGTTCCATAAGTATTCATTAGCCCGAAACTGTATCAAAACTTCACTGCCCATATGCAGCTCATAAGTATAAAGAAGAGAAAGAGAAGGGGCCATACCTGACGAAAAGGAGAGCATAGAAGTCATCGGTCACCCTGCGACGTCAGCGGACCAACCGATCACTGACACAGCCTCGCGCGCCGTAATTGGACGCGTGTCTCATTCCTTGAAGCCTTCACTAGGAAATACCCAATTAGGACATACACATAAGAGACCTTAACAG
>Ga0335075_10002586_pt1 | contig 28973 bp, 36 predicted proteins | sample Lox_Sample_24_FD_206723 | JGI IMG/M metagenome (GOLD analysis project Ga0335075, IMG submission 206723) | Soil microbial communities from Loxahatchee National Wildlife Refuge, Florida, United States - Lox_Sample_2.4 | ecosystem: Environmental > Terrestrial > Soil > Wetlands | place: USA...
GGCGCGGCCAACTGGAAGCCGAGCGCGAAGGATCCGCTGACCAGACGAATGGTCAGCTCGGCCATGTCGCCGGTCGGAAGCGTGCCGCCCGGCGGAATGAGATGATAGGAGCCTGCCACCGCCGCGATCGCGAGATGGTGCAGGTTGGTCGCGAAGATCAGAACCACTGCCATCATCGAGAAGAAGTTGGCGATGATCGCGCTCTGCTCACCCGAACTTGTGGGATCGACGGTCGAGGCGTAGGCGAGGCCGGTCTGCGTGGCGATCAGCGTGCCGGCCACCTGCAGCGCGCTCATGATGATGCGCGCCATCGTGCCGACGAGGATACCGGCGGTGACTTCCTGCGCGATCAGCAGCGCGAGCATGGTGCTCGTCGCCGGTGCGGTCTGCGGATAGGCGCTCTGCACCGTCGGCGCGAGCGCGAGCGAAATGGCGAGCGAAAGAACAAGGCGCACCATCGGCGGCACGCTGGTCTCGCCGATGGCCGGCAGCAGCATGACCATCGCGCCGGTGCGCGCGAAGACGAGCAGATATACGAGGATCAGCCCGGAGATGTCGGGCAGGTGAATGTGCATCCGTCAGTACGCCGCGATGCGCTGGGCGATATCGACCATCAGCCCGTTCATCGCCGCACCCGCAAGCGGCAGGAACAGGAGCAGGACGACGAAGATCGCGATGATCTTCGGGACGAAGACAAGCGTCATTTCCTGAATCTGTGTCAGCGCCTGCAGCAGGCCGATGCCGAGACCGACGACGAGGGCGGTGAGCATCGCCGGCGTGATGATTTCAAGGAGTACGTAGATCGAGGAGCGGGCGAAATCGATGGAATCGGCGGGTGTCATGCGTGTTCCTCAGATCGGCATGTTCATGATGGACTGATAGGCCTGCACGACCTTGTCGCGGACGGCGACGACCGTATCCAATGTCAGTTCGGCGGAGTTCACGGCGTTGACGACATCGACGATGTTGGCGTTGCCGGCGATCTGTTGCGTCGCCATCTGCTCGCCGGTCTTCATTGTCTGCATGCTGTCCTTGACGGCGCCTTGCAGGAAATCGGTGAAGCTTCCGCCATTGCCGATGCTGACGGAACTCGCGCCCGTCGCCGTGCCTGCGCTCGATTCGATATTGGCGACCGATTGATAGGCGGCGGCTGCGGCGGCTGGGATTGCGGCCATGGTCTATCTCCTAGCGCAGCAATCCGATGGTGCGCGAAAGCATCTGCTTGGTCGCATCCATCACGGTGAGGTCGGCTTCGTAGGAACGCTGCGCTTCGCGCATGTCCATGATTTCGACCAGCGAGTTGACGTTCGGCAGCTTCACGTAGCCCTGCTTGTCGGCCGCCGGATTGCCGGGGTCGTAGGTCTTGCGGAAGTCAGTCATGTCTTCCTGCGGCTTGCCGGGTTCGACCATCGTGGCGTTGAGCTCGCGGTCGAACGTGCTGTTCACGGTCGCGATCTTGCGGCGATAGGGATCGCCGCCGGCGACCTGCGAGGTCGAATTGGCGTTGGCGATGTTCTCCGCGATGGTGCGCATGCGGTCGGACTGCGTGCGCATGCCTGACGCGGCGACGGCCATGGAGGTTGCGAAATCCATTGCTTACTCCTCTTACGATCCGGATTTGCCGATGGCGGTGCGCATCATCGACAGCGATTTGGAATAGAGATTGGTCGCCGCCTGGAATTCGGCCTGCGTCTCCGACACCTTGATCATTTCCTGTTCGAGCGAGACGCTCGTGCCGGTGGGCACGGTCTCGATGTCCGGCGAATTCGTGCCGGTGCCCTGCGACTCCGGCGTGACCGCAATGTGGTGATCGTTGGTGGTCATGAGGCCGTTCTGAAACTTCGAGTCGTTGCCCTGCAGCATCTTCTCGAAATCCATCGGCTTCAGATCGTTGGCGGTGTAGCCCGGCGTGTCGGCGTTCGACACGTTCTGCGACAGCACGCTCTGGCGCGCCTGCAACCACGTCATCTGCTGACGCAGCATCGACAGCAGTGGCACATCGGGCATGTTCATCGCTCTTCTCCGTATACGGAAAATTAGGCTTAACCCGAGCGAGGATGCGCGCGAACGATTAAGCGCCGCTTAACGACGTGGAAGTTTGTGCCGGGCAATTTCTTCCAGCTTTTAACTGTCGATTAAGGTTGACGGGATGAGATGCGCGCCATGGATCTGATCGACATCGCACGCTATTTCGCAGCGCTTCTTCTCGTGCTCGCCCTTGTCGGCGGCGCGGGGCTCGCGGTTCGCCGCTTTGGCATGCCCGGCTTTATCAAGGCACAGGGCGTGCGCCGGCTCGAGATCGTCGAAGCGCTGATGATCGGTCCGAAGCAGCGGCTCTACATCTTGCGCCGCGACAACGTCGAACATCTTGTGATGTCCGGCCCCGACGGCACAACCGTTGTGGAGACGGGCATTCCCGCCGCGCCGAAACCGCTCCCGGTCGAGACTGCAGCATGAGCAAGCGTCTTCTCGCCCTCGGCGTTCTCGCCCTCGCACTTCTGATGCCGGAAGCAGCCTCGGCTGCGGCCGCCGCCGCGTCCGGCGCGTCCAGCGGCCTCTCCATCGATTTCTCCGGCTCGGGCATGTTCACCGACCGGCTGATGCAGATCATCGCGCTGATCACGATCCTCAGCGTCGCGCCGTCGATCCTCATCATGATGACGAGTTTTGTGCGCATCGTCGTCGTGCTGTCGCTGCTGCGCACGGCCATGGGTTTGCAGCAGAGCCCGCCCAACAGCGTGATCGTCAGCCTTGCGATGTTCCTGACCTTGTTCGTGATGACGCCGGCGCTGACCGACGCCTATCACCAGGGCATTCAGCCGCTGGTCGCCAACCAGATCACGACCGAGCAGGCCTTCGACAAGACCACCGCGCCGCTCAAGAAATTCATGGCCGGCCACGTCCGCGATGCCGACCTGAAACTGTTCATGGATCTGAGCCATGCCAAGCCGCCGGCGTCGCCGGATCAGATCGCGCTCACCACGCTCGCGCCCGCCTTCATGCTGTCGGAGCTCAAGCGTGCGTTCGAGATTGGCTTCCTGATCTTCGTCCCGTTCCTGATCATCGACATGGCTGTCGCATCGATCCTGATGTCGATGGGCATGATGATGCTGCCGCCGGTGATCATCTCCCTGCCGTTCAAGCTGATTTTCTTTGTGCTGGTCGACGGCTGGCGCCTGGTTGCGGGTTCCCTGGTAGAAAGTTACCTGCACGCCCCGCCCCATACCTGAACAAAGCCGTTTGGAACCGGTCAGGCTGCTAAGGCGTTGATCTACCGAAGCGGGGTTCGTATGGATTCAGACAATTCCGAGCGGGTTCGCACCCTCAGGGGACAGGCGGAAGAATTGCGCGATGCCGCGGAGCAGATGAAGTTCCGCGAGAGCCGTGCCGCCATGATCATTCTTGCCGAATCCTACGACCGTCTGGCGGACAAGCTCGACACACCGGACAGGACACATGGGAAAGCCGGTCCCCGTGCTACTCGGCAGCAGCCTTCACCGGTATACGCGAGCGGTGATAAGGCCGGTCACCAAGGATCGTCGCGCGATTCATGATCCGGCGGTTCGGTAAATAATCGTTCACGGCGTAGTGCTGCGTGATGCGGTTGTCCCAGAATGCGATCGAATTCGGCTTCCAGCGCCACCGCACCTGGAACTCCGGCTTTTGCACATGTGCGAAGAGCATGTTGAGCAGCGAATCGCTTTCGTTCCGGCGCAGGCCCTTGATGCGCGCGGTGAACCCGTAATTGACGAACAATCCATCCGCTCCCGTTTCGGGATGGGTGCGAACGACGGGATGAACCACCGGCGGGTGCTCTTCCGCCGCTTTGGTGTATTTCTGCTCGCCGGCTGCCTGCGCGACGGTGAGCTTTGCAGGAAAGCCGCGCGCGAAATCGTGAACGGCGTCCAGCTCGGCAAGAAATCTCTGCATGGGGTTCGACAACGCCTCATACGCCGCCTGCATGTTCGCCCAGCAGGTATCGCCGCCATTCTCCGGCAGCAGCTTCGCATACAGAATCGCGCCGAGTGGCGGCGTCTCGATGAATGTCACATCGGTGTGCCACGCATCATTGTCGGTCGGATTGCTGGCGTGATTGTCGAGGATGAACATCTCCGGCGCTTCTGGTACGCCGGGATAGAGCGGATGGGTATGCAGCTTGCCGAAGCGTGCCGCGAAATCGCGATGCTGCACCGGCGTGATGTGCTGGTCTTCGAAGAAGATGACCTTGTGCTTGAGCAACGCCGCGCGGATGTCCGCGATCTGCTCGTCATTCAGCGGCTTCGACAGATCGACGCCCTGAACAACGCCGCCGATCGTCGGCGTTAGGGTGACGGTGGTGATCCTGGCCATGGCGCGCTCCCGTTTGGCCTATTGAAGCGGATGTGCGGCCCGCGGGCCAGTCCCGCAAAAAGTCGGGCCGGCCAACCGGACTGAACATGCAGGGGAGCAATGCAGACTTCCGGTTGGCCGACCCTGACAGTTCAAGGAGGGTAGGCGCGACACGCAAAGGCTCGTCGCAGGCCGGTTAAACTATACTGACTTGATAGAGTCAATAGTGTATTACGCCCGTCGCACACCTCGCTTAGGAAGCCAGCCCAAGTTAAGGTGCGCGCCTTCAACAGGGAGACTTTCATGAGCCTACGCATCGGCGATACCGCCCCCGATTTCGAAGCAGAGACAACAGAAGGCAAAATCCGTTTTCACGACTGGATTGGCGATTCCTGGGCTGTGCTTTTTTCGCACCCGAAGGATTACACGCCAGTCTGCACGACCGAGCTCGGCTACATGGCCAAGATCAAATCCGAATTCGACAAGCGCAACGTGAAGATCATCGGCCTCTCCGCCGATCCGGTGTCGAGCCATTCTGGCTGGGCGAAGGACATCGAGGAAACACAGGGATCCGCGGTCAACTATCCGATGATCGGCGACGCCGATCTCCACATCGCCAAGCTCTACAACATGCTTCCGGCGGAGGCGGTGCCGGGCACGCGCACGGCCGCGGACAATCTGACCGTCCGCAACGTGTTCGTCGTCGGTCCCGACAAGAAGATCAAGCTGATCCTCGTCTATCCGATGACCACGGGCCGCAATTTCGACGAGGTGCTGCGTGTGATCGACTCGCTCCAGCTCACCGCGAAGCACAAGGTGGCGACGCCTGCGAACTGGAAGCACGGCGAGGACGTCATCATCGCCGGCTCGGTGAACGATGAGGAGGCCAAGAAGGTCTATCCGCAGGGCTGGAAGGCCCCCAAGCCTTATCTGCGAATCGTGGCTCAGCCGAAGTAGTTTGACCGGCGCCCGCTCCGCCTTAGGAGCGGGCGCCGACCCTTTCAAGGGCCGCATAGGGGGGTATGCGCCCCAAGCGGTTCTGTAAGCCATTGTAAGATTGTGCCTATTTTGGCACACCCGCTAACTGCCCAAAAAATATTGCAGCTGCACATCTTGGCAGAGTGCCTTGGTGACCATATTGTTCTGAATGCAAAACGTTGAAGGATTTATTCACATGACCAGTCTCCGCCCCCTCCTGATCGCCTCCGCTTTCGCCCTGACCGCTGTTTCGGCTGCCCATGCCGCTGACGCGACCGCAGGCACTTACAAGCTCGCCTTCGGCGCCAGCACCACCTGCCCCGTGACGCTCGCTGCCGACGGCACTGCCACCTTTGCCGCCGACTGCACGCAAGGCGCCCACGTCGCAAAGTGGCAGGCGAAGTTTCACGCCGTCGAGCTTCAGACGGCCAGCGGCGAGACCGTCGCCCTTCTGCACGGCAAGGACGGCTCCTACAGCGGCACGCGCTATGCCGATGGCCGCGCGCTGACGCTGGTGTCGGACTCCGCCGTCGCCAGCACGCACTAAGCTTTTGTGAAATCGCGGAAAGGGCCGTGTCGCAGGACGCGGCCCTTTTCGTTTACGTGGTAGGATGAGGGCATGACCGATCACGCCCACAATCACGACGCCTGGACGCGCGGCCATGTCTTCCTCGGCGAAGGCCACGGCCAGGCTGAGCGCCGCACGCGCCTGGCCGCGACGGTCACCGCGCTGTTCATGGTGGTCGAGATCGCCGCCGGCGCGATGTTCGGCTCGATGGCGCTGCTCGCCGATGGCGTGCACATGGCGACGCATGTCGGCGCGTTGGGTCTTGCGGCCGGCGCCTATTTCCTCGCGCGCCGCCATGCGGAGAACACGCGCTTCACCTTCGGCTCCGGCAAATTCGGCGACCTGGCCGCATTCTCCAGCGCCATCATCCTCGGACTGATCGCCTTCGGCGTGGCATGGGAATCGATTGAGCGTCTGCTGTGGCCGGTCACGGTCCGCTATTCCGAAGCGCTGCCGATCGCTGCGATCGGTTTGCTCGTGAACATCATCAGCGCGGCAATCCTGCATGAGCCCCATGAGCATCATGACCACGATCATGCGCATGGCGATCACCATCACGATCACAATCTGCGCGCGGCTTATGTGCATGTCGTCGCCGACGCCGCGACCTCGCTGCTCGCGATCGGTGCGCTGGCGGCGGGGATGTTTTTCCACACGACGTGGCTCGATCCGCTGGTCGGCATCATCGGCGCCGGCGTGATCGCGTCATGGTCCTATGGCCTTATCCGCGACAGCGGCATGGTGCTTCTCGACGCCGAGGACGATCCCAAACTTGCTTCGGAAATCCGCGGCATGATCGAGGGCGAGATGAGCGCGCGCGTCGCCGACATGCATCTATGGCGGCTCGGGCCGGGGCATCGCGGATTGATCGTGTCGCTGGTCTGTCCCGATCAAAGCACCGCTGCGCGTGTGCGCGAGACGTTGCGCGAACGCTATGCCGATCTCAGCCACGTCACGGTCGAGATCGCGGTTTGCGCCGATTGCACCTAAGCGCGCAGCAGCGACACACCGGCGAAGATATAACCGATCCCGAACACGACGCCGGCAACGAGCGCGAGTGGGTAATAGGCAAGCGAGCCGAGCCCCAGAACAAACGCTGCGAGCCACAACAGCGGTGGGCATATCGGTCGTTCCCAGCGGATCAACGCAGGAAGGTTCATCACGACAAGGCCCAACAGCAGCAAGGTCGCGCCGAGTACATAACCCTGCGGCGCGAACAGCGCGGCGCTGCGGATGATCATAATGCCGACCGTGCCCGATATGAAACCAATCAGGCCCGCGATCCCGAGTTTCTCCGCGCGCCACGCATACCAGGCAATAAGTCCGAGCAGCAGAAACACATCGATTGCGAAATAGGACAGTTGCAGCGCATTGCCCGTGAGCGTGCGTTTCAACAACGGCTCCCCCAGACGCATCGCGCCGCCGGCGATTGCCGCGACGCCACCGAGCCGCAAGAGTGTTTGTGTCTGCATCTCATCCCTCCCGCGCGACGAAATCGCGTGCCTGCGTCGCGATGCGCAGGCCATGATGCCGCTTCTGCGGCGTGTGAAGCCAGCGGTTCATCGCGCTCGCCATATCGTTAAGCCACGGCGCGGAGGGCGCCGCGGCAACTTCGTCTTCCAGCGCGAACAGCATTTTCACGCGATGACAGGCGATGATCGGCTCGACGATGCCGTGGTCGTAGAGCGTCGCCATGTTCGTCTCGATGAAGCCGCCGATATCGTTCACGCGCCAGCGCGCGACATCCTGTTTCGCATCGACATAGCCGCGGTTGCGCCCGACGAAGAGCGCCATCTGCAGCAAAGCCTGCGGCCACAGGCTCGGTCGATCCGCGCACAGATGCCGCGTCGCATTGGCGAAGGTCAGCGCATGGGTGAAATCGAGCCAGCTGATGTTGTCCGCGATCGGATTGGCCGTCGCGGCGTCGTAGCCCAGATCGAAATGCAGCAGATTGAACGCCGCAGCGCCAAGCAGCGCGTCGTACAGTTCACGCACCGGACGGCCGGATGAGCCGAGGGTGCGTTTCAGTGCGCCATCGATGGTGAGGCCGATGAAGTCTGCCGTCTTTGCCGGCGCATCGCCCTTCCCGTCCCACGCGGCGAGTGCTTTGGCATAGCCACGAAACTCCGGCAGGCGTTCCTCACGCGTCGCGCTGATCTGCTGCCGGACGAGGGCGAACAGCACCGGCTCCATCGCGTCCGCGCTCAGTCGATCGATCAGATGCCCCGCCTTCAACGCATAGATCGCGCTGTGACCGAAATCGGCGTAGTGCGACAGTGCTGACGCAGCGAGCATGCGACGCAGGTGTGCGTAGGGAATGCTCTCCCACAGCGCGCCTCGGATACAAGCGAGCGCTGCGGCTTCGTCTTCCGCCTCCATCGCATTCAGGAACGTTTTTTCATCCCAGCTCGTCACGCCATCGGCGTATGGATATTCGGGCGCCCCGAGCGTGTCCCATGCGAGATGTCCCAGCGGTTCGAGCATCGCGGCAAAGCGCGCCTCGTCCGATGGCGCACGGTCGGCTAGCGCGATCCAGTCCGCCGCCGCCGCATGGGCGTGGGTCATGCCGTACTCAAGACGATTGCCGCGGCTGCGCAGCGCATGAACCAATGCCGTCTTCGCGTCGAAGCCCGATGCCTCCAGCCGCGCCACTTCGCGGGCCATGCGTGGCCGATCGTTGTCGGCGAGTCCGGCATCGAGCCCCTTCAGGGCGCGTTCCTTCATCGCTTCGGCCGGGGGCTCGGTGAGATCAAGGAAGATTTCGCCGTCGCGCAATTCGACCGTGTGGGTGCGCACCGGATCGCGGCCGACGAGCGCCGCGCCGGTCCTCAGATCGAATTTCCAGTTGTGCCAGTTGCAGGTGAGGATGCACTCCAGCCCCTCGGTGCCTTCGCTCAACGGATAGCCTTCGTGCGGGCAGCGGTTGGCTATGGCGAAGATCTCGCCGCCGGATGCGATCATTAGAATCTGTTTGCCGTTTAAGCGCACAACCTTGCGGTTCTTCGCCTTGAGGTCATCGGCAGAAACTCCAGTCGCGGTCCACATGGCGTCGCCTTTTAGAAAGCATGTGCTTTCTAAAATATCCGCCTGCCTTGCTTTTCGCAAGTTAAAGCTTTAGAAAGTTCCCATGCGTGACAAGCATGACACACCACCCACTGGACGGCGCGCGGTTCTGGACCTGATCCAGCGCGAGGGCCCGATTTCTGCCGACGCGATGGCAGAAAAGCTCGGCCTCACCGCGATGGCGGTGCGTCAGCATCTGTATGGGCTCGAAGAGGAGGGGTTGGCCATCTTCGCCGAAGAGGCGCGTCCCCGCGGCCGCCCCGTCAAGCTCTGGCGTTCAACGGCGGAGGCCGCCGGTCAATTCGCAGACTCTCACTCTGCGCTCGCGGTCGATCTCATCGCACAGATGAAGAAGGCTTTCGGCGAGGATGGCATGGATCGCATCCTAAAACTGCGCACCGCCGAACAGGAAAAAGTTTATCGCGCGAAGACCGACGCCGCGCGTTCGCTCAAAGGCAAACTCGACCAGCTCGCGAAGATCCGCTCGGCCGAAGGCTACATGGCCGAAGTGCGCCGCGATGCCGAAACCGGCGACTGGCTGTTTGTCGAGAACCATTGCCCGATCTGCGCCGCGGCGCGTCTCTGCACCGGCCTCTGCCGCGAAGAACTCGCGCTGTTTCATCGCGTGCTGGGCAAGGACATCAAGGTCGAGCGCCTGTCGCACATCCTCGCCGGCGCCGGCCGGTGCGCCTATCGCGTGATGGCGGCGTAAGTACGGCGCCCAATTTCTGCAACATTTCCATATCATAAGTTGCACCAGTTCCTTTGCGCGCTATTTTTCGGCGCGAGCCTGAAGCTGACTTCTCGATCGTGTCCGTGATCTCCTCCCTGTCTTCGCCGTTGCGCCGCTTCGATTCTCTGGGCGTGGTGTTTCGGCGCGACATCCGGTCGAGCGAAATTTTCCGCATTGTTGTCTGTGCCGTTCTTGGCGCCATCGTCGGTGCGTCGGTCGATGGCGCGCGGCAGTTGATCGAATCCCTGCATCAATTCAATTTCGCGCTCGGCAGCCACGATCTGTTGAGCACGGGTCTGCATCTCGATCAGATGCGCGTGCTTGTGGTCCCCATGCTTGGCGGTCTCATCCTCGGCGGTCTGGCACTTCTCGGACGCCGTTACAGCAATCGCGAGATCGTCGATCCTGTGGAGGCGAACGCGCTGCATGGCGGCCGCATGTCGCTCGTCGACAGCCTGCGTCTGTCTTTCGCCGCCCTGTTCTCCAACGCCGCCGGTGCTTCGGTGGGCATGGAGGCGGGATACAGCCAGTTGGGCGCCGGCTTCTTTTCGGCGGTCGGGCAAATCTTTCGCCTGCGCCGCGAAGACGAGCGCATCTTTGTCACGGCCGGCGCGGCAGCGGCGATTGCCGCCGCGTTCAACGCGCCGCTCGCCGGTGCGTTCTATGGTTTTGAGTTGATCCTCGGGCAATACACGATCCGCGCGCTGACGCCGGTGGCGGTCGCAGCGGTGACAGCGACTTTGACCGAGAACGCGCTTTCGACGCCGGCGGAGATATTCCACGTCGCGGGTCCGTTGCCCATTACCAACGAGAGCTATCTGCTGTTCGCGCTGCTCGGCATCCTCGCGGCGGGGATCGGCATCCTGGCGATGCTTGCGGTCACCTGGTCCGAAAAAGGCCTGGGCGCGCTGCCGATCCCCGATTGGCTGCGGCCGGCCGCTGGCGGCATGCTGCTGTCGCTGATCGCGCTCTATTTTCCGCAAGTGCTTGGCAGCGGGCACGGCGCCATCCAATACCATTTCGATGTGCGGCTGGCGTTCTTGCCGCTCGCTGCGCTGGTGCTGGCGAAGATCGCGGCGTCGGCAATCTCCATCGGCGCGGGCTTCCGGGGCGGTCTTTTCAGTTCTTCCCTGCTGCTCGGCTGCGTATTCGGCGCGGCGTTCGCCAGAGCCCTCGCATATTTCGATCCCGCGGTCGCCAGTCAGGAATCCGCGCTCATGCTCGTCGGCATGGGCTCTGTCGCCAGCGCGATTATCGGCGCGCCATTCACGATGGTGTTTCTGGTGCTGGAAAGCACCGGCGATCTGCCGCTGACGATGGGCGTGGTCCTGGGTGTTGTGACGGCGTCGACGATCGTACGGCTGTTGTTCGGATACTCGTTCGCGACCTGGCGCTTTCATCAGCGCGGGCTCGGCATTCGTGGTGCGCATGACATCGGGTGGATCGCGGATCTTACCGTCGGCCGGATGATGCGCTCCGATGCGCGCGTCGTCGGCGCGGAGACGACCATCGCGGCGCTGCGCGAAGCGTTTCCCCTCGGCAGCACCAAGCGGGTGTTCATGACCAACCCGGACGGCAGCTACGCCGGCACCTTCGATCTCGCCAAGGCCTACGAGGTCGCGCGCGACGACACTGCGCTGGTCACGCAGATTTCGAGCCTGGCCGAAAAGCAGGGCCTGTTCCTCTACGCGCATCAGAACGTGCGCACGGCGCTTGCGCGTTTTGAGGAGACGGAAACCGAAGTGCTTCCGGTGATGGCGCTCGGCTCCTCGCCAAAGATCGTCGGCTATCTGACAGAGGGATACGCGCTCAAGCGCTACACGCAGGAAATGGAGCGCCAGCGCAGCGCCGAACTCGGCGAACAGAACCTGTTCTCCATCGGGCCGAAGCCCAGCGCCTGAAAACAAAAAGGCCGCCCCGAAGGACGGCCCTTTCGAAAATCTACGGCCCCGTACCGAATTACTTCGGCAGCACGCCCTCGCGCTGCGCGCGCTTGCGCTGCAGCTTGCGGTAACGGCGGACGGCTTCCGCACGCTCGCGGGCGCGCTTCACGCTCGGCTTCTCGTAATGGCCACGCAGTTTCATCTCGCGGAAGATGCCTTCACGCTGCATCTTCTTTTTCAGCGCCTTGAGCGCCTGGTCGATATTGTTGTCGCGAACGATGATCTGCAAAACTGAGTCTCCTGGCCGTTTCCGAGGGTCGGGCTAGATATCAGACGGCCCCGGGCCTGTCCACCTTCGCCGGTGACCAAATTTGGCGAAAAACCCACCATTTCTTTGACCAATCGGGCCCCGGACCCCATATTCGGGCCATGGCAATCCTGAAAATCGCCCAGATGGGGCACCCGGTCCTGGCCCAGCGCGCCCAGGAGGTCAAAGACCCCGCAGCCCCAGAAATCCGCCGGCTGGTGGCCGATATGGTCGAGACCATGATCGACGCCAATGGCGCAGGGCTGGCCGCGCCGCAGGTCCATGTTCCCTTGCGGGTCGTCGTGTTCCAGGCGCCGGGTGAGCGCACGCCGGACGGCGTCGATGCCGACGAGATGTTCGACCACACCGCGCCGCTGACCGTACTCATCAATCCCGTGATCGAAGTTGTGGAAGATGGGCTGGATGGTGGCTGGGAAGGATGCTTGTCGGTTCCGGGCCTGCGCGGTTTCGTGGAGCGGCCGGCGCACATCCACTATCGCGGCTTCGGCACGGACGGAAAGCTGATCGCGCGCACGGCCAAGGGATTTCACGCCCGTGTCGTACAACATGAATGCGATCATCTTGATGGCGTGCTCTATCCGCAGCGGATGCGCGATATGTCGAAGCTGATCTTCGAATCCGAAGCGCGCCATTGGGTGCGGCGGCAAGAGGAAGAATGAGCGAAGCGCGTTCCAGCGACGATGCCAAGGCAGCGGTCCTCGAAGCCGCGCTGAAGCGTGCGCCGGACGAAGGTTTCACGGACGGCATGCTCGCGGCAGCGGGCAAGGATGCCGGTGTCGCCACCGAGCTGGTGACGCATCTCTTTCCGCAGGGACCGGCAAGTCTGGTCGAGTTCTTCTCTGAACAGAGCGACGCCGCGATGGAGCGGGCGCTGGCTGACAAGGATCTCGCGGCGATGAAAATCCGCGAGCGCATCAGTGCGGCCGTGCTGGCGCGCATCAATGCGATCCGATCGCACAAGGAAGCCGCGCGCCGCGCCGCCGCGTTTCTGCTGATGCCGGCACACGCACCGCTGGGCATGAAGCTGCTTTATTCGACAGTCGATGCGATGTGGCGCGCGGCGGGCGACACCTCGACCGATTTCAATTTCTATACAAAGCGCGCGATCCTCAGCGCGGTCTATTCGTCCACCCTGATGCGTTGGTTCAACGACGCGAGTGAAGACGAAAGCGCGACGCACGAATTCCTCGCGGCACGGATTGAGAATGTGATGCAGTTCGAGAAATTCAAGGCCGAGATGCGCGAACGCGCCAAGGGTATGCCGTCCTTCGCCGATGTGCTGAAAGGCTTCAGCGCGCCGAAGTCTTAGGCGTGATGTAGGTGACGTGGCCCATCTTGCGGCCGGCGCGAATTTCTTGCTTGCCGTAGAGATGCAGCGCGCCGCCCTTGGCTGCGAGCGCTTTCCAGTCCACGGCTTCCTCGCCGATCAGGTTTTCCATGACCGCGTCGGAATGACGCTCTGTCGAACCCAGCGGCCATCCCGCGACGGCGCGGATGTGGTTCTCGAACTGGCTGACCAGACAGGCATCGATCGTCCAGTGCCCGGAATTGTGGACCCGCGGCGCGATCTCGTTCACCAGCAAGCCGTCATTCTTCATTACGAACAGCTCGACCGCGAACACACCGACGTAGCTAAGTGCATCTGCGATTTTCTTTGCGATGGCTTTGGCGTCGTCTGCTTGTGCTGTGCTTAGCCGCGACGGCACCGTAGAGCGGCGCAGGATGTGATCGCCATGCGCATTCTCCGGCGGATCGTAGGCAGCGAAGGAACCGTCGATGCCGCGCACGCCGATGACCGATGCTTCAAACTCGAAATCGACGAAGCCTTCCAGAATGCATGGCGCGCCTTTGAAAGACTCGAACGCGCGCGCGGCGTCATCGCCGGATTTGACCTTGGCTTGCCCTTTGCCGTCATAGCCCATGCGCCGTGTCTTCAGGATCGCAGGCGCATTCGCGATTGCGCGCGCGTCGTTCACGCTGTCGATCTTGGAAAATGGCGCAGTCTTCAGACCCAGCGATGTGACAAAACTCTTTTCGTCGAAGCGATCCTGCGTCACGCCCAATGTTTTGGCGCTCGGATAGACGGCGCGTGTCTGCGCGATGTGTTCGACGGTCGCGACCGGGACATTCTCCCATTCGAACGTCACGACATCGCAGGCTTCGGCGAATTTCGTCAGCGCAGCTTTGTCGTCGAATGCGGCGAGCGTCTGCGCATCGCTCACCTGAAACGCCGGCGCGTCATCGTTCGGCGGCGAATAGATGTGTGTCTTCAATCCCAACCGTGCGGCAGCGAGCGCCAGCATGCGACCGAGCTGTCCGCCGCCGAGAATCCCGATCGTTCCTCCCGGCGCTACGGGAGCTGTGAGCCGCTTCACGTCGCTCATGTGTTGATCGGCGTCTCTGCAACAGAGTCGGTGAGCGCTTTGCGCCAATCGCTGAGGCGTTTGGCGAGCGCGTCGTCGGACAACGCGAGGATCGCTGCAGCATGCAGTGCCGCATTCTTCGCACCAGCTTCGCCGATGGCGAAGGTCGCAACAGGAATACCGCCGGGCATCTGCACGATAGAGAGCAGGCTATCCATGCCTTTGAGCGCCTTGCTTTCCACCGGCACGCCGAGCACCGGCAAGGTCGTCATTGACGCCGTCATGCCGGGCAGGTGTGCGGCACCGCCGGCAGCGGCGATGATCACCTTCAGCCCGCGGCTTGCGGCGGTCTTGGCATAGTCGGCCATGCGGTCGGGTGTGCGATGGGCGGAGACGATCTTGGCTTCGTGTGCCACGCCCAGCTTGTCGAGGATTTCGGACGCCGGGCGCAGGGTCGGCCAGTCGGACTGGCTGCCCATGATGAGGCCTACTTTTGGGGCGGTCATGCTTCCTGCTTCGTCGGGGACCTAAGGAAGCGCCGCAGTATAACGCCGGTCCCGTCGGAGAAAAGTCCTATTTGACCAATGTTTAACCAACCTTAGGCATCGTAAACGGATTGTTAATCCCCACTCTCTAGGGTTGTCGGGCGCCAGAAGGGGACGCGAAGGGGCGATGAAGGTCGACAGGGTAAACACGGCCCGCAGCACGCGCGCGGTGGGCGCCGCGGCGTATGCGCGGCAGGTCGAGGCGGTGAGCGCTGCGTCGGTGCTCGATCCGGTCGCCAACACCAGCGTCCTTGGCATTCCGGAGAATGAATTCACGCCGCGGGTGCGCGACGCGATCATGCAGTTGATGGGCGAGGTCGACTCGCTGCGCCAGGAATTGCAGCAGACGCGCAACCGTCTCGACGAGGCGGAGAAGAACGCGGATCAGGATCAGCTTCTGCCGCTGCTCAACCGCCGCGCCTTCGTGCGGGAGCTGACGCGCTACATCTCGCTCGCCAGCCGTTACGGCACACCGGCGAGCCTCATCTATTTCGATCTCGACGGCTTCAAGCTCGTCAACGACACGCACAGCCATGCGGCCGGCGACGCGGTGCTCGAGCACTTCGCCGATATTCTTCAGCAGAGCGTGCGCGACAGTGACTCCGTCGGCCGACTTGGTGGTGACGAGTTCGGCATCCTGCTCAGCCACGCGAACCAGGACCAGGCGCACAAGAAGGCCGATCAGTTGGCCGAGGCGCTCAACGCCTCGCCGACCGTCTGGCAGGGGCGTTCGATCCCGATCAGCTTTTCCTACGGCGCTTTCGAACTTCGTGCCGGGGACGATGCCGCTGGCGCGATTGCACGGGCGGATGAAGCGATGTACGCGCACAAGCGCGCCGCCGCTACGCGATGATATCGGGCAGAAGCTCGTCTTCGATCCGCGTGATCAGATCCTTCAACTGAAGCTTCCGCTTCTTCAGCCGCGTCAGCTGAATCTGGTCGTTCGCGCCCGAAGAGATCAGCGCGGTGATCGCGGCATCGAGATCGCGATGCTCCTGCGTCAGTTCGGCAAGCTTGGTGCGCAGTTCCGGATGCGCGGGATTTTCTTCGTTCTCGTTCATCTCGGCTTGCGCTTGCCCTTGGTCAGATCTTCGCCCCAGCGCTTCGCATTCGGCCATTCGCAGCCGACAAAGTCGAGCGCACGCGCGACCATCTGGTCGACGAGATCGGACAGCGTCTTGGGCTCCGCGTAGAACGCGGGCACCGGCGGAAGAATGATCGCGCCCATTTCGGCGAGCGCCGTCATCGTGCGCAAATGTCCCAGATGCAGCGGCGTCTCCCGCACCATCAGGATCAGCGGGCGGCGCTCCTTCAAGGTCACGTCGGCGGCGCGGCTCAACAATGTCGTCGTCACGCCGGTCACGATCTCCGACATCGTGCGCACGGAGCAGGGCGCGACGATCATGCCGGCGGTCTTGAATGTCCCTGACGCAATCGCCGCGCCGATGTCGCCGATCGCATAAATCTTGTCCGCTTTCGCCGCGACCTGCTTTGGCTTCAGTGTCGTTTCATAGGCGATCGTCATCTCCGCCGCCTTGCTCATCACAAGATGCGACTCGATTCGCAGCTCCTTCAAAGCCTCGAGTAGCCGGATTCCATAGGCGACGCCCGACGCGCCGCTGATCCCCACCACAAGCCGCTTTTTTTGCCCGTTTTCCGCCGGTTCCCGTGTCATTTGTTCCCTTTACCCCTCCGCAAGCACGACGGAAAGAGGAGCGTGACAGAGGGGAGTGATGGTGATCTACTTCCAAGGCCTAAATGAAGAGGTATCGCATGGCACTTCAACAGGGGCATATCCAGGAACTCTCCGAAAAACATCAAAAACTCGAAGATACGATCAACGCCGAGATGGCGAATCCCGAATGGGATGAGATCAGGGTCTCGGCGCTGAAAAAAGAAAAGCTCCGGATCAAAGACGAACTTGAACGACTGCGAAGCAGTCTCCACTAAACCGCAAAACTCACTCGGCTGGCTGCAGCGCTGGCGATTCCGCGCGTATGCGTGAGAACACCAGCGCCGCCAGCACGAGGCACAGGCTCCCCGCCAGAAACGCCGCGCCCGGAAAATAGACCGGCGCGTTGCCACTTGAGAAATACGCAAACAGATTGGTGAGCAGCGGCGGTGCGACGATCGACGTCAGGCTGCCGACGCAGGCGAGCGCGCCTTGCAATTCGCCCTGTTCTTTCGGCCCGACCATCTTCGACATGATTGCGTTCAGCGCCGGCTGGAAAAATCCGATCAGCGCGAACGGCACCATGCAGGCGAACATCTCCCAACTCTCCGTGGCAAACGCGTAGCCGGCAAAGCCGATCGCCGCGCCGGAGAGGCCGACATAGACCGACGCGGCTTCACCGATCTTCGGGATCACGATGCGGACGAGGATGCCGTAAACGACGCCCATCAAAGCGCCGACGGTCATCAACGCATAGCCGACAAGCTGCGGCGTCCAGTGGAATTTGAACATCACATAGTAGGAGAACACGGCCGGGTTCGCGTCGTGCGCAAGCCGCATCAGAATCAGCACGATACAGAACAGATAGATGCCGGGAAAGCGCTTGAGTGCCACCAGCGCACCGACGGGATTGGCGCGCCAGAACTCGAATTTGCGGCGGTTCTCCGGCGCCAGCGACTCCTTGAGGATGAAGAACCCGAACAGGCCGTTGAGCACGGACAGGCCCGCTGCGACGAAGAAGGGCAGGCGCGGATCGGTTGCGCCCAGCAATCCGCCGATCACCGGCCCAAGGATGAACCCGACACTGAACGCCGCGCCGGTGATGCCGAAATTCGCCGCGCGTTTTTCCGGCGGCGTGATGTCGGCGATATAGGCATAGGCCGTCGTGTAACTCGCGCCCGCGATGCCGGAGAGGAAGCGGCTGACGAACAGCCAGAAGATCGTCGGCGCGATGCCGGTGATGAAATAATCGAAGCCCAGCATCAGGATCGAGGCGATCAGAATCGGTCGGCGCCCGAAGCGGTCGCTTAAGTTTCCGATCAGCGGCGCGCACAGGAACTGCATCAGCGCGAACACGAAGAACAGCCAGCCGCCCCAGCGCGCCGCCCCGCTCATGTCTTCGCCGGTCAATTGCGAAATGATCTTCGGCGCGACCGGGATGATGACGCCGAGCCCGATCGAGTCGACCAGCATCGTCACGAAGATGAAGATGAGTGCCGTGCGGCTCCCATAGGTCTGCGATGTTGCTTCGGTCACGGACGGCCCCTCGATCAGCGCCGCGAACCTAAAGCCAACGGAGCGGGACGTCTTGTAGAAAAATGCCGGGCCATTGGCCCTCTCATCTTCGTCATGGCCGCCCTCGTGGCGGCCATCCATTTTCCAGATGCCCGATGCCCGTAGCTTGAGTTCATGGATGGCCGGGACAAGTCCGGCCATGACGGACGAGAGAGTGTTGTGAGAATATCTAATCCAGTCCCAGCATCTTGCGCACTTCGGCGTCGACCTCTTGCCAGGGGCGCTTGCCGCTGTAGCGCGCGGAGCCGATGACAAGGTTCATCTGCCCGTCGTCCGACAGCAGCGGTGCGGAGAAGAACTCGCCGGTGAGGAAACTCATATTGTTGGTGTCCTCGCGGCCAAGGAACCGGAGCGGCACTTTCATGCCCAGGGTTGCATCCAGCGCTCCATACCAGCGCGGCAGGATCGCGGGCGGGACCGCCTCGTCGACGAATTTGCCGGTGAGATCGCCCAGGATCTGCGCGAAGGATGTGCCCATCAGGCGCACGCGGTAGCGCCGCCCCGAATCTTCGCCGATGCGCTCGTAGATCGCGATATCGCGCAGGAAGGATTTGAGGACCCGCGGCGACATCGCACGACGGAATGGAATGCCGCCCGCACCGGCCTCGGCCCGCCAGACGTCCAGAAGCTTGATCAGGTCGGGGTGGCTGAAGCGGAGCGTGACATCGCAGAGCGAATGCCATTCTCCCGCTTTGGCAGCACGGTTGTATTCGGCGGCATCGCCGATGATCGGACCCATCCACTCCCCCGTGCCGAACACCGCGTTCTGCCCGGCAGAACTCTATCCCTGATTCGGTAAAGGAGCCAAGAAAATCGAATAACAACAATGGGTTGCAATTGCTACGTGGACTTGTAGCGCGGATTTGTTCAACCCGTTTCCAGTGCTTCCAGGCGCGCCGAAACCAGTTCGCGCGCACCACAAGCGCGCGGCTTTCGCGGATCAAAGCCGCGACGGCGCAATGCGCGTCGCAATGGGCGCGGCTGTAAAGGCCGTGCCTGCGGCGATTGCTGTTTCCGGGCTGTCCGCCACGTTTTCGGCGAAGACTGGGCTCAGCCATTCGAACCCGGATTTTCGTCGGGGGGTACCCCCTCGGCGCTTTTCGCGGCGGCCGCGGCCTCCGCCGCCGCCTCGGCATCGCGCTCCGCCCACTCTTCCTTGAGCCAACGGTCGAGCGGCGGGTGGGACGACGAGCGCGGAAGTTCATACTCTGTTCGGCGGCTCTCCCACTCCTCGTCCGTCAGCCGCCGCCGGTTGCGGATTTTGGCCGCCATATCCGCTTTGGATTCTGCCTTCGCGTCCGACCGCTTTACATGAATGTTGTGGTTGAACTCGCCCGCATATTTGCCGAGCGCCACGACGATCTGCGCACTGACCGCGCCGATCTTCACCGCCTCGCCGATATGGTTGTTGCGGCGATGACCGTATTCGTCGTCGCCGTCCACATTGTCGGCACGCGCAACCGATCCGCGCATGGCGTCGGTCAGCAATTCGAGCTGGGTTTCCATTCTTTCTTCGAGGCGCCGCGCGGCGGATTCGAAGCGGTCCGTTTTTCGCCCGGCGGCGTTTTCTTCCTTCATGCGCGCATTTTACGCCCGCTTTGGAGGTGTTCGATAAGGAATGGCCAAGAAAATTCAAAACATGAGCGTTTCCGCGGAGAAAATAATTTTTTCCAGCCTTGTTCGATAGGCGCGGTTCAGTCGCCCGAGAATGCTCTTCTGGCGCGCTCTTTCTTGTCGTCGTCGCCGCTCTTGAGCGAATGGGCGAGCAGGGTCTGCTTCAGCGCCGGCGGTACGAGTGCGAGATCGTTCGGGCGCTTCTTGCGGAAATCCCAGCCTGCCAGGAAACGCGCAAGGCCTTCGGTCTGCGCATTGTCCAGCGCCGACGACTGCGCAACCTCGAGAATTCTGGCTGTCGGATAATCCAACAGAAGATCGCCGGGAATATCTTCGTATGCCGAATAGCCGGACCACAGATCGGTGTCCGTGCCGTACCATTTCAGAAGCGTGAGAATGCGCTCACGTTCGTCCGGGATTGCTTTCGCGAGCGGTGCGCGGAACGGCGCGGCATCGGGGATCGGCTCGTACGGATCCTGCGCGTCCCAGGTGCTGCGAAGCGCGGGCGGCATCACGGCGAGCCAGCGCGTTTGCGCCGCCTCGATTTTCTTCCAACGCTCCTCCCTGGCGCGCTCTTCCTCGACATCGGAATTCGACGGCTTCACGCCGAGTTTGATGAGCAGGGCTTTGAGCGTGTCCGGCGAACCTGTCACGCCGATCTCGTCGCCGGGCTTCTGATCGCGATAGAGCAGCATGACCTGACACGTGAAGCAGATCACGAAATCATATCGATGGGTCTTGTATTGAATGGACAGGGCCTGGCGCGGCTCGAAGCAACCGCCGAGAGCACCGTTCCATTGCTTGACGGCGTTGCTGAATTCGGCGGCTGCGGTTCGCATGTCATCGCCCGCGACCGGAGCATGACCGAGCACCTTGTGGCCATAGAAACTCGCCGCCGCATTCGTCTCGATCACGGTTGGCTCGAGCGAATAGATCTCCATGCGCTCCGGCGCGGACAGCGCTTGCGCGAATTCGGCAGGCAGCGCGTTGTCTCCTGCGTACGCCGCGCCGGTTATCAGCCACAGCCAGCAAAGCGCGATAAGGCAGGCCAATCTTCTCATGGCGCCAGCCTATCACAATCTTCGCGTGTCTGGCAGGCGAGAGGGGCGCCGGCGGGTGTCGCTGTCGGCGCCCCTTTACCCCCAGACCCCTGCGCCGCGTCGCGGCCTCGTGGCAGAGCTCCTAATTCGGCAGCACGTAGAGCGTGACGCTGGGCGACGGCACGGTGTCGTTGAGCTTGCTCTTCTTCCACGCGATATCGGACACGCGCTGGATCGTGTTGCTCGCGGTCAGGCGCCACACCTGCGCCGTGCCGCTCTTCTTGAAGTGCGCGAGCTGCAGCGTCACCGGCGTGTTGCCGCTCAAATCTTTCGCCACCACCATCACCGTCATGGTCTTGTCCTTGCGCAGTGCCGCGAACGCCGAGAGATCGTCGGGCGAGGGCGCGCTCGCCGAGACCGACGTGTCGCCGAAGCCCGAATTCGCACCGTCGTAATTGCGATACATCTGCATCGCCTTGAAGGTCGGCGTCGACTGGTCCGGCACCGTCCAGCGCGTCGCCATGTCGAGGCCCTCGCGGCCGAAGATGCCGTAGATATCGGCCTGCGTGGTCGCGCCGTTGATGTGGCTTTCGTCGCCCCAATTGTATTCGGTGATCGCAACCGGCGTGCCCGCGTAATACTGATCGCTGATCCAGCCTTTCAGGCGCGGGATCAGATTGACCTTGTCGTTGATCCAGCTTTTGGATGTGTAGTTCGGATCCCACAGTTCGCGCGTCGACTGGTTGCGCAGCAGCTGCATGCTGGTCGAGTTGTCGTCGCCGTACTCGCCGCTCTGCGGATAATAGTGGACGCTCAGCACATCGACGGGATGACCGGCCGCCTTCCATTGGCTCAGCAGCCACGGGATGTAATCCATTCCGCCCTGCTCGCCGTCATGATCGGGCCAGCAGCAATAGCCGTGCGCCGCTGCGTATTGCTGGTCGTAGCCGGAATAGAAATAGGCTTCCCAGCCCCATTCCTCCGGCGCCACGACCTTGGCGTGGGGATCGAGCTTCTTGATCGCGGCGGATTCGGCGATGACCTTGTCGCGATATTCGTCCGCATGCGGACCGATCGGATGGATGTCGCGATGGGTCGAGAACCAGATGCTCGACTCATTGTCCATCAGGTAATAGCCGACGCCGCCGTCCTTCGACTTGCCCCAGGTCGACGTCAGGTGCTGCAGCCATTTCTGCTCCAGCTTCGTGCTGTCCTTGATATAGGCGATGGAGGGATCGTTGCCGGTGATCGGCGTCGCGCAATCCGGCATCAACCCGTCGCCCGCATCGCTGTCATAGGGATCGAAGCCGCACTGGCTGGGATAGGTGCTCGCCGGAAAGCTCGGCAGGATCGAGCGCTTGTTGCCGAGTTTCGCCACCCAGCCCGCCAGCGGGATGGTGAGCATCGGCTGCGCGTTCTGCGATTTGGTATCGGAGACGAAATCGTCGGCGGACTTGCCCGGTGTGCCGTCGCCCTGCGGATAGGATTCGAAATACCAGTCGGCGTCGAGGTTCTCGGCATCCTGCGCCCAGTTGTAGTCCGTCATGTTGTTGCCGCCCATGCGATTGAGCGGCGCGTTCAACAGCGCGAGATCGGACTTCGACGCGAATGCCACGCCGTAAATGTTTGGATTGATCGCATGCCGGTTCGCCGTCGCATCGATGGCGACAGTGACTGCGGGATTGGTCGCAAACGCGCCCGTCGAAATCATGACCGCGCCGAACGCAATCGAAAGACGGCTGAGCTTCATCGGGCATCCGATCGTTCGCAAAACGCGCGATGATAGCGCCGCCGGGGACACAACGGCCAACGCTTATCTCGGGAGGTGAACGACCCGTTTCAGGACTACCGGGAATTTGAGCGAGTGCGGCGGAGCGCGAACCACGCGATCCCGGCCAAAAGCACGGCGGTGCAGACAATGCTTCCCTCCGGCCCGTCCGCTCCGCCGGTCAGATAGCCGGGGCCGGTGCTGTGCATCTGCACAAACAGGGCAGGCAGGTGCGTGTCCAATCCGGTGACGCGGGATTCAAATCCGACGGCGAGAATCCAGTTCCAGCCCGAATGCCAGCCCATCACGCCCCAGATATGACCTCTGCGGATCGCCCACGCACAGGCGAACAGCGCGAACAGTCCCGTGTTCAGATAGACAAGCGGCGCGGCGCCGCGCCCGGAATGCAGAAGCAGGAACACGGCGCTGGACAGAATGACGGCAAGCACGATGCCGAGCTTCGGCGCGATCGCCGAAAGCGCCCAGCCGCGGAACACAAGTTCTTCGGCGCTCGATTGCAGTGCAAAGCTCACGCACAGCGCAGCGATGCTCGCGAGCGCCATCGGCGATTGGAACGCCGGCGCAATTGCGCCGGCCTGAAAGCCACCCGCAAGCCAGATGCCCGCAACAATCGCCGATGCCATGCCGACTCCGGTGAGATGCCCGGCGAGAAACCTGCCCAGCGAACGATCCGCGACCATTCCGGCCGAGGCAAAACTGCGCCGTTCGACAAACCGGATCCAGCCCAGCACTGCGAGCGCAAGCAGCCCGAACGGTATGGTGAGAAACAGAATGAAGCTGAGCAGCCCGTTCGGATTGTCGTCGGCGCCGAGCAACCCCGCCTTCCCCATCGCGATCTCCGGCCCAATCCCCGTCAGGACGACGAAGAAGATGATGAGAAACGGCACGAGGAGGCCCCACGGCATCCAGCCCTTCGCGGTGTCGGGCGTATAGAGAATTCGCTGTGTCATCGCCCGATATGGGCGCGGCCTGTCACGCGTTTATAGAACGATCGTGCGCGCGTGCGGCGCGGAGCCAGGCCTTGGGCGTCAGCCCGAACGTCTTCTTGAACAGCCGGCCGAAATGGCTCTGATCCGAAAAGCCGCAGGCGATCGCGATGCCGGCGGTGCTGCCACCCTCCAGCATCATGCGCCGCGCGCGGTCGAGCCGGCGTGCCGTGAGATAGCGATACGGGCTCGTCCCGAACGTCGCACGGAAATCGCGCGACAACTGCCAGCGGTCGCGGCGCGTGACGTGCTCCAGATCGCCAAGCGAGATGTCCCGTACGATATGCGCCTCGATGTGATCCCGCGCGATGAGTGCCGCGCGCCGGTCCATCGGACGGCCCGCTTTCTCGCAGCTGCCGGCGGCTTCGAGCGCGTGGGCGAGATCGGACAACGCGTCGTGTTCTTCGATCTCGGTCAAGGGACGTTCAAGATCGTCGAGCAGCGCGGACACCGCCCGCCGCAAACGCGCGTCGCTGCTCACGCCGTCCTTGATGAACGGCAGCGGCCTTCCGCCCAACGCATCCTGGATGCGCACCGGCGCGAGATACGCCGTGCGATAGCGAAACACCGTTCCGTCTCCCGAACGTCCGTCATGCAGTTCGTCGGGATGAAGAACCACGACCTGTCCGGGCAGCGACGCCCGCGTGCTGCCGCGATAGTCGAACGCCTGAACGCCTTCGAGCGTCATGCCGATGGCGTAGGTGTCGTGCCGATGCGGCGTATAGGCCGCCCCCGCAAGCCGTGCGTCGATGCGGTCGAGAGTGCCCGGCGCACGCACAATTCTGTCTACGCAAGGCGCGGGCATCACAAATCCTGTCGCTGCATGGCGATGGAGCTTATGTCGGACGACAGACGCCCCGTTTCAAGACTACAGGAGTTTCGAGCCAGCAGGCCGGCCAACAGCTAGTCCCACCAGAAATACCACCAGTCAGAAGCCATAAGCGTGGCCGCAAGTGCGCTGTAGGTTTCCACGCCTTGGTCAATAATATCGTTACAGTAGACATATTGTTCGCGTGCAAGCGCGAGCGCCTCGTCGCGGCTCTCGGGACGGCGCTGAACTGTCAGATTGAGGGTGTCGGAAGCGACGCCGACCAGTTCGACGCCATAACGATCGCGCCAGGTCCGCATCGCCGCGACATGATATTCGGCGGCCGGGCAGGCATTCCATCCACCGAAGCGCAGATAGGCCGGGATCGTCGTCCAGTCATCCGTCGGGAAGATCGCGATGTGCACCTTCGGAAGAACGCCGCCTTTATAGTTCGTCACCACGGTAAGACCCGAAGACACGTCCCGGGACGCTTCCACGGATTTTGGCCATTCTCCCAGCTTCGGTTCCTGTGGCTCGGTCATCATGCGCTGCCACACTTCTTCTCTGGACATCGATCATCGTCATCAGCGGCATGTCGGGGTTCTTTCGATATTCCTCCAGCAGCATTTTGCGGGCCTCTTCGTTGTCGGCCTTGTTTTTTGCGATCAGGTCGTCGGGAAAATGGATTCGCTCTGCTGAGGCCAGAATGCTTTCGACGGACGGCGGTGCAGGGACATGCGGACCGTTGGGCCCGAACGGATTGAACAGGTTGTTATAGCTGCTCTCGTCTCCCCCCAGGATGATCGGCGTGCCGCGGCCCGCGCGTTTGAGTTCTCGCCATTTGTCATAGGCGTCCTTGCCAGTCGTTTCGATGAGCTGTCCGGGGAAGTTGGCGAGTGCTTTCGCCATGTATTCCTGCTGGCGACGGTTTAATTCATCGACGTTCATTGCTACCGACTGTCGTGGCGTGAAGGTGCCTGCTATGGCCGCGGCCAATCCGCCGAGAAGCGTCCGCCGTTGCATATCCCCGTCATCCTGGATCGCACGTTCCATCATAGATTGAGATTGCGAGTTTTGGAAAGCAGCGCATCTGTCCTTGGCTGGAGATGGCGGCGTCGCTAATCGCGTTTCTCGATCTTCTGGCCCATCACGCGGCCAGTGGCGGATTCTTCGATCCAGACGGCGGAGTATTTGTCGCCGAGCGTGCCCTTCACCTCGTAGATGCGGTTGACCGCGGGCGTGAAGGTCACGGTGCCGGTCACTTCATATTCGGAGTTGAGGATGCTGAGGATCGGTGCGCCGTGGTAGCTGTGGCCCATGATCGTGACGGCGACGGGCCGTCCGGCGGGGATGGCGTGCTCGACATATTTTGGAACGATGCTCATTCCCATGCCCGCGTTGAACTGGCGCGTGCGGTCCATGCTGGTCTGGACATCGTGGCCGTCGATCCCGGTTGCGACGAACATGTCGACTTCGGTGCGACTGTCCTGCAGACCGGTTTCGGAGAGTGTTGCAAGCGGTCCCTCGACGCGCGGCGGCTGCGGGGGCTTCGCGCCCATCATCATCGCGCAGCCGGACAGCAGCAGCGCGGCCGCGACCAGCGTCAGAAATTTCCCCCGCATGCCAATCCCCTTAGCCGACCTCTTTCGCCATCTCGCGTAGCTTGAATTTCTGGATTTTGCCAGTCGAGGTTTTCGGCAGTTCCGTGAACACGACATGGCGCGGCGCCTTGTAATGCGCCATGCGCTCGCGGCAATACGCGATCAGTTCCGTATCGCTCACGCCGTCATGGCCGGTCTTCTTCTCGATGAAGGCGCAGGGCGTCTCGCCCCATTTCTCATCCGGGCGCGCGACGACGGCGGCAAACATCACGGCGGGATGTTTCATCAGCACATCTTCGACTTCGAGCGAGGAGATATTCTCGCCACCCGAGATGATGATGTCCTTGGAGCGATCCTTGAGCTGCACATAACCGTCTGGATGCATCACGCCGAGATCGCCGGAATGGAACCAGCCGCCGGCAAACGCCTCGCGCGTCGCGGACGGATTCTTGAGATACCCCTTCATCACGATGTTGCCGCGGAACATGACTTCGCCGAGCGTCGTGCCGTCGGCGGGCGTGTGCTCCATCGTCTCCGGGTCCATGACGGTCAGCGCATCAAGCGCGTGATAGCGCACGCCCTGCCGCGCCTTCTTCGCCGCGCGGGCGCCTGGTTCGAGCGATTGCCAGCTGTCCTTCCACTCGTTGACGACAGAGGGGCCATAGGTCTCTGTCAGACCGTAGACATGCGTGACGTTGAAACCGGCTTCCGCCATCTGCGCGAGCACGGCTTCCGGCGGCGGTGCGGCGGCGGTGATGAACTGCACTACATGCGGCAATGCGCGGCGTTCATGCTCGGGCGCATTGAGAAGTGTCGACATCACGATCGGCGCGCCGCAGAGATGCGTCACGCCATGATCGGCGAGCGCGTCATACATCGCCTTCGCGCGCACCCAGCGCAGACAGATATGCGTGCCGGCCACGACCGACAGCGACCACGGAAAGCACCACCCGTTGCAGTGGAACATCGGCACGGTCCACAGATAGACCGGATGCATCGGCATCTTCGCCGCGATCACATTGCCGTATCCCATCAACGCTGCGCCGCGATGATGGAAGACGACGCCCTTCGGATTGCCGGTCGTGCCTGAGGTATAGTTCAACGCAATCGCGTCCCATTCGTCCTTCGGCATAGCCCAAGCGAATTCCGGATCGCCATCGGCGATGAACTGCTCGTATTCGACGCTGCCCAGCATCTCGCCGTCCTGCGGGAATTCGCGATCGTCGTAATCGATGACCAGCGGCTTCACCTTCGCGAGGCTCAGCACCTGTTTGACGGTGGGCGCGAACTCGCGATCCGTGATCAGCACCTTCGCTTCGCCATGATCCAGCATGAACGCCAGCGTCGCCGCGTCGAGACGTGTGTTCAGCGTGTTGAGCACGCCGCCGGTCATCGGCACGCCGTAGTGCAGCTCGATCATCCCCGGTGTGTTGGTCATCATCGCCGCGACCGTGTCGCCACGCTTGATGCCATGCCGCGCCAGCGCCGACGCCAACTTGCGCGTGCGTGCGTAGAAATCGAGATAGGTCCAGCCGCGCGATCCGTGAATGATCGCGACGCGCTCCGGAAACACCTTCGCCGCGCGCTCCAGAAATGTGATCGGCGTCAGCGGTTGATAGTTCGCCGCGTTGCGGTCGAGATCCATGTCATAGGGATTGCGCGCCAGACGCGTCTTCACCGGATGCGCGGGACGCGCCAGCGCGCGTGCGGGGCGGCGACGGTGCCGGCTGGCCTGGCGGGCAGGCGCCTTGCGCGTCGCAGCACGGACAGGGGCTTTGGGTGCCGGTTTGGCGCGGGTCTTCTTCCTGGGCGCGGTCTTCTTGGGCGCAGCCTTTTTCGCGGCCGGTTTGGCGGCTTTTTTCGCGGTCTTCTTGACCGGCTTCTTTTGTGTCTTGCGCTTCGCCATGTCCGTCCCCAGTTAACTTTAGGAAGCTAGTAAAGGACGCCACGGGCAGCAAGCGCGTGGACGCCGCGCGGACCTGTGATAGAAGCGCGCTTTCAAAGGGAACGCCGTATGTCGAATGCCGCCGCCGCAACCGCGCGACCGGGCTTTGTCCGCAGACTCTATGACTGGGTTCTGCGCAACGCCGAAGGTCCGCGTGCCTGGGCGCTGATGGCTGTGATCGCGTTCGCCGAAAGCTCCTTCTTCCCGTTCCCGCCGGACATTCTGCTAGCGCCGATGCTTCTCGCCGACCGCAAGCGCGCGCTGCTGCTCGGCGCGTGGTGCGCGTTCTGGTCGGTGACCGGCGGGATGCTCGGCTATGCCATCGGCTTCATGCTGCAGCCGGCCGCGTGGTGGCTGATCGATTTCTACCACATGCATGCCGACGCGGTGCGCTTCATCGCCGGGTTCAAGCAGAACCTCTGGATCATCGCGTTCCAGGGCCTCACCCCGGTGCCCTACAAGATCGTGACGATCTCCGCCGGCATCGCGGGCGTGAATTTCTGGAGCTTCGTGATGCTCTCCGCGCTCACCCGCAGCGTGCGCTTCATCGGCGAGGGTCTGCTGTTCTATCTCTTCGGTGACACCGCGAAATACATTCTTGAGAAGTACATGACCCCGGTCCTGATCGGCTTCTTCACGCTGATCGTGCTGGGCTTCGTGGCCCTGCACTATATTTTCTAGAACGAGGTCACGCGCGCCGGCCCCGGGGCGCGGCGCGCGTGACGATCTCAATCCGCCTGAAGGAGCAGGCCGGCGCCGCTCCAGTTGAGCCCTTGATATGTCGTAATGGTTCCCGCAACCACGATCTCGTTCATGCAGGTGTCGCCGGCCGAGAACTGATACGTGCCCGACGCCGTGATCCACCCCGTCATGCTGTCCGTGGCGGTTGTCGAGAGAACGGCCGTGCCGTTCTGGTCGCGCAGATTGAACGTCACGCTGCCGGGATGGCCCGGCGGCCCAGCCCAGCTCAGGATGTGATTGCTGTATTGCGACGCGAGCGCGCGGTAAGGAAGCTTTCCTGTCGCGCGCACGGTGTTCGGATAGGCCTGGTTGCCGCCCCCTAACAGCGACGAATACCCTGTGTTTCCGGCCTGGATAGAGGTCGTCGCGCCGGGATCGGTTGGCGTGCCTCCGATCATGCACTCATCGGGAG
>Ga0335075_10002588_pt1 | contig 28968 bp, 23 predicted proteins | sample Lox_Sample_24_FD_206723 | JGI IMG/M metagenome (GOLD analysis project Ga0335075, IMG submission 206723) | Soil microbial communities from Loxahatchee National Wildlife Refuge, Florida, United States - Lox_Sample_2.4 | ecosystem: Environmental > Terrestrial > Soil > Wetlands | place: USA...
TCATAACGCGGCGAACGACCCGTGATCATGAAAGACATCAGGCCACTCCCGCTGCGGTTGAGGAAAATATGATGTAAATCCGGAATCGTCCCGCTGCCTGGCCGCGCCGCCACAGGCGACACGCTAGTTGGGGGTGATGCCGGCTGGCCAGCCGCGGCCGGTGTACCGCCCGGCCAGGCTGACCACCAGCCAGAGGCTGGGGACACGAGCCGGGGGCACGAACTGTCCGTTCGGTAGCTATGAAGGAAGGCAAACGCGGCCCAGTAGTCGCCGCCGCCGCTTACCCTGTGCGGCATGGCGGTGTTGCACGAGCTCTGGAGCCGGATGGACGGGACCCAGCCGGTCCCGCCGACGTGGATAATCGCCGCGACCGGGGTCGTCGCCTTGTTCATCGTCTCGAACGCGAGAACGTGGCACCTGACCAGGAACGCGATCACGATCGCGCACGAGGGCGGGCACGCGCTTGTCTCGCTGCTGAGCGGGCGGCGCCTCGATGGCATCCGGCTGCATTCGGACACCTCGGGGGTGACCTACTCGCGCGGCAGGGGAACCGGGCCAGGGATCGTGCTCACCGCGGCGGCCGGGTACATCACCCCGTCGCTGCTTGGGGCCGGGGCGGCCTGGCTGCTTGCCGCCCACCACGTGACCGCGATGCTGTGGCTGATGCTGGCCCTGCTCGCCGCGACCTTTCTTGCCATCCGTAACGCGTACGGCGTCCTCGCGGTACTCCTAACGGCAGCGGCCGTCTGGTCGGTGAGCATGCTCACCTCCGCGGCCGTGCAAGCCGTGTTCGGTTACGGTGCCGCCTGGTTCCTGCTGCTCGGCGGCGTGCGGCCGGTGGTGGAACTGCAGCGCGAACGGCGCGGACGCGGCCGGCTTGCGCAGTCGGACGCCGACCAGCTCGCCCGGCTGACCGGGGTGCCTGGCGGAGTGTGGGTAATGGTGTTCGGGCTGGTCGCGGTGGCAGCGCTGGTCCTTGGCGCGCGCCTTCTCGTCCCGGGGCCGCTGCACCTGCCGCACGTGTCATCGCACGCGAGCGGTTCGTAGGTCCGGCTCGCGACGGCTTGTCGGACAGCTAAGCAAATTCAACAGGCTCGTACGCTGGGCTTTCTATTGCGTTAACAGTTTCGCCCGATTTTTAACTGCATGTTAACAGCTGTTGGATTTAGCGTTTTTTGCAGGCTATGGCTCTCCAGCCTCGGACAGGAGCTTGCATGAACCCGCATCGCATCAGACGGCACCGATCCCGAAGGAAAGTCGCGATCATCGGGACGCTAGCACTCGCCGCGCTGTCGGTGCTGTCCACCGCCGCGGGCGCGGCCTGCCCGGCCAGGCCCTCGGCCGCGGCGGCCAGGCCCTCTCCGTCACGGGCGATGAGCCCGACTGCCGCTCCCTCGGCGGCCAGCGCCCGCGCCACCGCGAAGCCGATGCCGCGGCTTCCGCCGGTGATCAGCGCGCGTTTTCCGTGCAGGCCTAGATCCATGCGGGTGGCTCCTTATCGTGCGGACAGCTCTCGCACCAGGATCGCACCAATTCCGCATCGATCCACACCGCGGGGGAAGCGAGAGGCGGGTGCCGACATCCCGTCGCGGCCCGCTGGCCAGCAGCTACCCTGCCGCCGTAGCGCTCGTGATCTGCGCGCTCGTCCCGTTCCTCATGCTGACCGCCGCCGTGGTGCCGCTGCTGCCGATCCTGGCCAAGAGCCTGAAGCTGAGCATGTCGGCGCTCAACATCACGCTCGGCCTGGCCGACGGGGGGTACGCGTTCGGGACCGTGTTGGCGGTCCAGTTCGCGGTCCGCCTGCCGCAGCGCCGGCTGCTGCTGTGCTACGTCAGCGTGTTCTTCGTGGCGGCGATCCTCGCCGCGTCGGCGCCGGTCGGCATCGTGTTCGCCGTCGCCCTCATCGTGATGGGCCTGTGCACCAGCCTCATGCTGATCGCGGCCGTGCCGACGCTTGTCATCGGATGGCCGACGTCCAAGCTGCCCATGACCGCCGTCATCTTGAACCTGTGCATCTTCGGTGCGGTGGCGATCGGACCGACGGTCGGCAGCCTGCAGGCGTCGGGGGAAACCTGGCGGCCGCTGTTCTGGGGCGTCGCGGCCGTGGCCGCGATGGCGCTGCTGCTCACGCTGCTGACCTACGTGGATATTCCCCCGCTTGACAGCGGCGTCTCCTGGGACATGGTGGCGGTCTCGCTGGCCGCGGTGGGCTCCGCGGCGTCGTTCTACGGCGCGGCGCAGCTGCAGAACGCCGGCGTCGAGCCGTCCTCGCTGGCGCCGCTGCTGGCCGGCGTGGCGATGCTCGCCGTGCTCGTCGTCCACCAGTACCGCGGCAAGCAGCCGCTCATGCCGATCAAGCAGCTCGCCACCACCTTCCCTGTCGCCGGCATCGTCGTCGCGTTGTTCGCGAGCGCGTCGGCCTTCACGCTGACCGAGCTGGTCCTCGTCGTGCTGCTGAAGAAGAAGACCAGCCCTACCAGCATCGCCGTGCAGTTCCTCCCGGAGTTCGGGGCCGCCGTCGTGACGGCGGTCCTGTTCGGCCTGTTGATCGGGACCCGCTTCCTCCCGGTGCTCGCGATCGGCGGCCTGTGCATGGTCACCGCCGCGGCGGCGCTGCTCACCAGCCTGGCGACCGGCGGAAGCGCGCTGGTCGCGGCCGGCGCCGGGCTGATCGGGCTCGGCGTCGGCGCCTCCGTTTCCCCGGCCCTGTTCCTCGCCGGATTCTCGCTGCGCTCCTCGCAGATCCTGCGGGTCTTCGCCCTGCTCGAACTGCTGCGGGGCGTCACCGCGTTCCTGATCACGCCGATCCTGCTGTACCTGGCCATGACGGTCGGTACAAGCAAGGCGGCCGGAGCCGAGACGGTGATCTGGATCTGCCTGGGCATCGCGGCCGGCGGCGCGCTGATCGCCCTGGCGCTGCTCACGCTCGGCCGCGAGCGGCTGCAAAAACCCGACCTGGAACGCTGGACGAAGGACGAGGCCGCCTGGGAATCCACGCCGCTGCTTGACCGCCTCCGCAACCGCAACCGGCCATGAGCCGCGCCGACCGCGCCGCCTATCGGCTCGCGGACGACCATCACGGTCCGAGGCCGAGGCGATGCGCGACGCCAACGGCTTGGACCCGGCTGGACACGCCAAGCTTGCGCAGGATGTTCGAGACATGCACCCCGGCCGTCCCGGTGCTGATCATCAGCTGCTTGCCAATCTCCCTGTTGGTCAGGCCCTGGCTGAGCAGCCGCAGCACATCCAGCTCGCGTTCGGTCAGTCCGTACCCGGCGGCCTGTGCCGCGCCGGCCTGTGCCGCGCCGGCGGAGGCGGCGCCGGCATCAGCCTGGTCCGGGAGCGAACTGTCCCGTAGGGCACGGGACGCCTGGAGCGCCAGGTCGATGAGCTCGTTTAGCTCCATCGGCTGACCGCGCTGCCAGGCGCCGCGGAAGCCGCGTGCCCCCAGCCGGTCGCGCAGCAGGCGCACGCACCGGTCGTAGGCCGCGCGCTCGGCCGGGGGAACCGGAGTTCCCAGCGATTCGCGCAGCGCCGCGGCAGCGCCAAGCAGCGTCGCGGCCACCGCCAAGTCCACGGGACCAGGAGCGGACACCAGCCCCGCGATCGTCTCCACCACGCTGGCGATCCGCCAGCGATCGCCGAGGCTGGCGTGGATCTCCAGGCTCTCCCGCAGCATGTCCGCGGCCGTCACCGGATCGTCCTCGGCCACGATCACCGCCAGCTCGTGCAGCGCCCAGGCGATGCCCTCCTGGTAGCCAAGCGTTGTGGCGATGTCCAGGGCGGCGTCGAGCAGCGCAGCACCGCGCTCCGGGTCGCCGACCAGGCACACCGCGACGCCCTGGTTAACCAGCGCCGCCGCGGTCTCCTGCCGCAGCCCGGCGGCGCGGAACGCCTCGGCCGCCCGGCCGCACAGTTCGGCCGCCCGGGCGGCGTCCCCGGCCAGCCACGCGGCGAAGCCCAGGTAGTCCTGCGACGCCGCAACCCCCAGGGCATCGCCCAGTGACGTCCAGATCGCCAGGCTTTCCTCGTGCAGCCTCCTCGCGTCGGCGTAGCGCCCTTCCTCGCGGGCGATCGAGCCGAGCCGCTGCAGCGTGGTAGCCAGGCCCACCTGATCGCCTTCCTCCTCGTACACGGCGCGGGCCTTGGTGAGACGTTCGGCGGCGACCACGTAGTCGCACTGCAGGAAGGCGAGCACCCCGGCACCGGTGAACACGGGGGCCATGACGGGCGCGGCGACGGGTTCCCCGAGCACGGCTTCGGCGGCCTGCTCCAGCCAGGCCCGCGCCTCGTGATAGTACCCGCGGCGGTACCAGAACGGCCACATCAGCGCGGCCAGCCGCGCCCCGGCCGACGCTGACGCCCCGGCCGACGCCGACGCCTCTCCCGGCGCCCGCCCAGCCGGAGCCAGCGTCCGCCGCAACACCGCCCGCAGGTTGTCGTGCTCCGCCTCCAGCCGGTCCAGCCAGCCCACCTGGTCGGGCCCTTCCAGCCCGGCGTGGGCTTCCGAAGCCAGCCGAAGGTAACAGGCGGCATGCGCCTCACCCGCCGCCGCCTCGTCCCCGCTTTCCGCCAGTTTGCGCTCGGCGTACTGACGGATCGTCTCCAGCATCCGGTACCGGTATCGCGCACCCGGCCCGCTCGCCACCACCAGCGACTTGCCGACGAGCGTGGCGATCAGATCCGCCACCTCGTCCGCCTCGACACCGTCCCCGGCCACCACCTCCTCGGCGGCGGACAGCGTGAAGGAGCCGCTGAAACACGACAGCCGCCGGAACACCGCCTGCTCCTTCCCGGTGAGCAGACGGTAGCTCCAGTCCAGCGTGGCCTGCAGCGTCTGGTGCCGCTCCGGAGCCGTCCGGCTGGGGTTACGCAGCAGATCGACGGTTGAGCCGCGCAACCGCCGGGCGATCTCGGTGACGCCAAGGATGCCGGCCCTGGCCGCGGCCAGCTCGATGGCGAGCGGCAGCCCGTCGAGCTGTCGGCACAGCCGCGCCACGGCCGCCCGGTCACCGGGGCCGACGGTGAAGCCCGGGGTGATCGCACGGGCCCGTTCGGTGAAAAGCTCGACGGCTTCGGCGGCGTCATCGTCGTGCGCGGGCAGCCTCAGCCCATCCACCCGGAAGACGCGTTCGCCGGGCACGCCAAGCACCTCGCGCGAGGTGGCGACCACGCTCAGCTCCGCACACGAGCTGAGCAACCGCTCGATCAGCTCCGCGCACTCGGCGACCACCTGCTCGCAGTTGTCGAATACCAGCAGCGCCGCGCGGGACCGCAGGTAGCGGACCACGGTCGCGGTCGTGTCCTGCCCCGGAGGCTGCGGGATGCCGAGAGTCGCGGCCACGGTTCCGGCGACGAGGCCGGTGACGCTGGCCAGGTCGACCCACCAGGCACCGTCACGGAAGGCCGCTCCGCTGGACGAGGCAAGCGCCAGGCTGAGCCGGGTCTTGCCGCTGCCGCCGGTGCCGACGAGGGTGAGCAACCGGGTGCCGGGCAACAGCGCGGCGAGGTCTCGCAGCTCCCGCTGGCGTCCCACCAGGCTGGTCAGCGCGACGGGAAGACACCCGGACCTACTCATTCCATCGTTACTCAACGATCCTCCGCTCCACCGGTCCCAGTACTAGTACGTACCAGGGCCCGCGGAATCAGTAAACATCTTCTATAGAAGGCTAAATATCCACGGAGACACGACTAAACAACGGCACGCAAAAGTCTGGTCATTCTCCAGATGTGCCTGACCTGCCCGCGGGCGCATCGTGACATGGGCGCTGGTAGGGCGGCCATTCCACCGATGAGGTCTCCAAGGAGAACCACCATGTCTTCACGACCCGGCGGCCCGCTAACGCGGACCGCCATCGCCGTCGCGCTGGGCATCGGCGTGCTGGCCGCGCAGGCGGTGCAGCCGATCAGCGCGGCGAACGCGCAGACCCTGGCAAGCGCGAACTCGCTGCCCACCCACCGGGCCAAGTTCGCGCTGCCCAAGAACAGGCCCCCGAACTGGTCCGCCGCTACCGCCAAGCCCACAACGCACCCGCAGAAGACGCTGAACGCCGCCGCGCTGCGCGCCCAGGCGATCGCGAACGCGGCCACGACGAACAAAATCGCGAGCTATCGCGTCTCCCCGGCCATGGTCACCTTCCTCACCAAGGGCCTTGGCATGCCGCTTGACTCGGCGCGGCAGTTCACCGGCGTCCGCTCCGGCTCGACGCTCAAGGTCTCGCTGCCCGCGCCGGAGGGCCTGCGGATAGGCCTTCCCACGGGCATCCGGCAGCCCGCCTTCTCCCGCTCCACCCTGGTCATCGACCCGGCGACCGGCGCGGCCACGCTGACCGCGTCCGCGAAAGCGTCGGGCGGTACGCTCAACGTCACCATCCCGGACGCCGCCAGCGCCACGCTGGCCGGGTTGACCAGCAAGCTGACGCTGCCCACTTCGGTGCTCGGTGAGACCGTCACGCTGTCCGGCCCGCTCAGCTACCAGCCTGGCAAGGCCGCGTCGGCGTCGCTGTCCGGCCACCTGCCGACCGCCGACGATCTCGGGCACGGCGTCGCTGAGCTCGACGCGGACACCTCGGTCACGCTGAGCCCAGCCGACGGCCTGCGCGTCACCGGTCCCGCGTCGCTCGGCCCGGCCCGCCACCGGCTCCAGGCGGACGTGTCCGGCACGATCACCGGCGCCAGCGGCTGGACGCTGACCGTCACCGCGGTCCGCGGCGGCACGCCGCTGGCCGGCCTGGCCCTCACCCCGGACGCGAGCGGCACGGTCACGCAGACGCGGGGTACGGTCAGCTACGACGTGCAGGCCCGCACCGCGCGACCCTGGACGTCCGCGGACGGCGTCACGGTCGCGGGCACCGTGGATTTCTCAAACAAGCTCCCGAACGGGCGGCTGGTTCCCGCCCCGGGCATCGCCGGCTCCACCCCGTGGATCGACGTCACCGGCACCGTCACCGCCTCCGGCGTCGCCACGCACGGCACCGCCGCGGTCAATCTGGCCTCCGGAAAAGGGCTGTTGACCAGCAGCGGCGAGACGCCGGTCACGCTGAAGAGCCGGTCAGGCAAGCTGATCCACGACGACGCCGGGTTCCGCGCCTCGCTGGGCGTCACCGGTGCGGGGCACGTCACCGTGAGCCTGCCCGCGGACCTGTCCACCTGGACGCCACGGAAAGCGGCGGCGGTCAAGCCCGCGGGAGACGCCACCGCCCGTTCGGTGACTAATAAAACGATGAGCGCCGCGGCGGACGCGAGCGCTTCCTACACGCTGTCCGGCCCGGTATATAACTTCATCACCAACAGCCTGCACATCCCGCTCGGCTCGGCGACGCTGACCGGCACGCTGTCCGGCTCAACGCTGACGCTCAGCGCCAGCGCGCCGACCGCGCTGCCCGCCGCATCGCTGCCGTCCTGGATCCCGAACCCGTCGTACGCGAGCACGCAGATCTCCGTCGACGAGTCGACGGACACCGTGACGCTGAGCGCGACGGCCGGGACCGGCAACGGCGAGTCGGGCACGCTGACCGTGACGATCGCGAACGCGTCCACCTCGGACCTGAGCGACGGGACCGACGTCACCGGCAGCCTGGACCTGACCGGGGTGCCGTTCGCTAACGGTTCCGCATCGCTGACGTTTACCCTGGGCTACACGGGCGGCGCACTAAGCGCCTCGCTGTCCGGCACCGTCAGCGGCGCCTCGTTTGGCAGCGGGCTCGTCACGATCCCGTCCGCCACGCTCACCTTGGCCAGCGGGTCCGGCGTGTCCCTTACCGGCAGCGCGGTCATCAACCCTGACCCTACGGATTCCTCTCCGCCTCCCACCGTTACGGTCGCGGTCACCGGCACCATCACCGACCTGTCCGACTGGTCGCTGCAGGTCAGCGACGCGAACGCGTCAGTGTGGCAGCCGATGCCTGGACTGGACGTGACGCCGGACTTCTCCGGCTCGATCGCGGACGCGGCCGGCCAGGTCAGCTTCGACCTTGACCTGGTCCCGGCCAGTTCCGGGCAGACGAACTCCTGGACCTCGCAGGACGGGGCGAGCGTGTCGATCACCAGCCTGGAGGTCTCGAACCAGGCGCCCGGAAGCGGCGCGTCGTGCTCCGCGGTCAACGAGGGCGACCTGTGGATCGGAATCGGCGGCAACTTCGCCTACACCCCGGCAGGCCTGACCGGGAGCGCGAGCGGCTGCTTCGACCTGACCAGCGATAGCGCCACCATCACCAGCGACGCGGCCGGGAGCCTGACCAGCCAGTTCGGCAGCGGCCTGCCGTTCACCGTGACCGCGGCCGGCTTCACCGCCAGCCTCGCCGACGGGCCAAGCGGCGAGCAGTACTCGCTGACCGCTCAGGCCACCGTGCAGATCACCGAGGGGGTCGACGGTGATCCCAGCTTCTTCAACGTCGGCGTGTCGCTGAGCAACAGCGGGATCGTGGCCGGCCTGTCGATCAACGACCTGAGCAGCTTCCCCGGCCTTAGCGAACTCGGTCTCTCCGGCAGCGGGGCGCTGTACGTCTCCACCCAGGCGATCAACGGCTTCGACCCGGCGGACACGCTCGGCATGACCGGGCAGCCGACGTCGATCGACCTGCCGGCCGGGCTGTCCGTCAGCGCGGACTTCACGGTGCCGACCAGCGTAACCTCCGCGTTCCAGCAGTTCATCCCGGGCTTCTACCTCTCGTCCGGCTCGACGGTGCAGACGATGGCGTCGCTGTCGACGTCCGGGTTCAGCCTCGACCTCGGCGAGGGCTACGGCACGGGAACCGGCGGGCTGACCGTGTTCGACAGCGGCGGCAGCGCGCTCTTCCTGAACGGGTTCAACCTGAAGCTGCTGCTGAGCAGCCAGATCCAGATCTCGCTGTCCGGCGACGCCACCCTGGAGCTGCCGCCCATGACGCCGAACGGGAGCACGTCCACGGTCGGGGTTCTGGTCAGCACGTCGTTCAACGCGGACAGCCTGACGCTGAGCCTGGGCTTCGACATCGCCGGGTGGAACAACGCGCTGGGCGTCAGCGGGCTGAACATGCAGGACTTCGGCGGCACCCTGGGCCTGACGCTGGAGAGCGGCGTTCCCACCCCGACGCTTGGCATCTACGCGGAGAACATCGTGCTGCCCACGTCCTGGGCAAACACGATCGGCGTGGTGCAGGGGTCGGAGATCTCGTTCGACGTCAACTTCAGCCTGACCCAGCCGGTGCTCGGCTTCGATATCGTCAACCCGTACGGTGACGCGCTGACCCCGCTGGCCATCGACCCGTCGCTGCCGTCCAGCGTGGTCGACACGTTCCTGGTCAGCCAGGCGTCGTTCGAATTCGCGCCGGACGGCGGGGTCACGCCGGCCGGCGATACCCTGCGGCAGGGCGTGTCGGTGATCTTCGACGCGACGATCGACCACGTCTCGGTGGACGTGAACGCGGCGGTCAACCTGTCGTCGCCGTCGGTCACCGAGCAAATCGGCGTCGGCTCGTTCTCCATTGGGTCAGCCTCCATCTCCGGCGTGACGTTCAACCTGAACCTGAGCCCGACGAACGCAGGGTTCGGCTTCACCGGCGCCATCTCCGATGGCAACTACTCGTTCAGCGCGACCATCAGCCTCGCGGTGGGCACCAGCATGAACGGCGCGAACATCTCGCTGTCCGTCACCGGCGGGCTGCCGTCCTACTTCTCGGCCGGCGCCACGCTGACCGGCTCGATCAGCGACAGCAACGGTGACAACAGCGCCGACAACAGCGGTGACACGATCTCCGCGCAGGGAAGCGGCTGGCTGTACGCGGCCGGCCAGTACCTCGGGCCGGTGAGCTTCTACCTCAGCACTTCCGGCTCGATGAGCTGGAGTGACTACTCCAACTCGATCGTCCAGCTCGCCCAGTTCTTCATCAGCAACGCGGGCCTATCGTTCAACGAGGCCGTACAGGCCCTGGAGCAGTTTGGCTACCAGGCCTACGACATCATCAACGCCTTGGGTCAGATCGGCCAGTACAGCTCGCAGGTAGGGGATTCGCTGGCCAACGCGTTCGGCTTCAGCACGACGTACTACCACATCTGGAACGAAACGTCGGCTGGCGAGCTTCTGGTCCTAGACGTCGATGGCGGCTCGACGTCGCCGAGCGCCCCGGTTATCACCTGGACCATGGACGCGGACACGGAACCGGGCCAGGGCTACAACCAGGACTGGGAGTTCATCGAGAGCCCCTACGCCCCCGGCTGGTACAACATCGTCAACCGGAACAGCGGCCAGTGCCTGACCGTCGAGTACAACACCTCGACGCCAGGCAACCCGCTCGTCCAGTATCCCTGTAACGGCGGATCCAACCAGCTCTGGAACATGGGCAGCATCGAGCTCGACATCGACTACGCGATCCCGAACGCCCTCGATGGCCAGGTCATCGACATACAGGGCGGGGATCCCTGGCCGGGCGGCATCCTCGACCAGTGGCCCTACGCCGGCGGCTGGAACCAGTGGTTCTGGCTGACCAACGCCCAAAACGACTAACCACTCCACCCAATACACCCGGTTCCCGGGAAAGCGGGCCGCCGGCCATCCAGGCCGACGGCCTTCTTTCCTTTCAGAGTTCTTCGGCGCGGACGCCTATCTCGTCGATGCGGGCGAGCATCTCGGCCGGGTCGGCGTAGACGCGGTAGGCGCCCGCGCGTTCGAGTTCCTCCCGGCCGTAGCCGCCGGACTGCAGTCCCACGCCGAGCGCTCCGGCGCGCCGGGCGGCGAGCAGGTCCCACACGCTGTCCCCCACCACCACCGCGTGCCGGGGATCGACGTCGAGCAGCGACGCGGCGGCGAGGAACAGGTCGGGGTCCGGCTTGGCGTGCCGGACGAGGTCCCTGGTCACCATCGGGGTGCCGGAGGGCAGGCCGAGCAGTTCGAGCGCCGGCCGGGCGGTCGCCGCGTACCCGCTGGTGGCGATCGCCCACCGCACCCCGGTCTCGGTGAGCGTCGCGAGGAGGTCGCGCGCTCCCGGCAGCGCGGTCACCGAGCCCATCTGCCGACGGTATTCGGCGGCGTGCGCGAGCTGCAGCCGGTCGATGTCCTCCGGGGACAGGCTGCGGCCGGTCTCCCGCAGCAGCGCGTGCACGAACAGCCCGCCGCTCATCCCGATCCGGCGGTGGATCCGCCACACCGACAGGTCGATGCCGATCGCGGCGAGCGCGGCCCGCCAGGCGATCACGTGCTGGTAGACGCTGTCGATCAGCGTCCCGTCCAGGTCGAAGAGGAACGACGGCACCGGTGCCTCGGGATAATCCACGCGACCAGTGTGTCACGACCCGGCCGGTTACCTCCCGCTCGCGCGGGTAGCGCTGCCTATTACCACGCCGAACGGAGTCCGATGCAAGCTATCCCACTGGTTCCTGACGACCTGGCCAGCGAGGTCGCGATCGTCACCGGCGCATCCCGGGGTCTTGGCCTTGAGCTGGCCAGGGAACTTGGCCGTCACTCGGTCCGCCTGGTCATCTGCGCCCGCGGCGCCAGCGCGCTGCGCGAGGCGGCGGACCAACTGCGGGCCGACGGCGCCGAGGTCACCGCGATCTCGTGCGACATCACCGAGGAACCGAGCGCCCGGCTGCTTGTCGACACGGCGCTTTCGGCCTACGGGCGCCTGGACATCATCGTGAACAACGCGGGAATCATCCAGGTGGGACCGGCGGCGAGCAACCAGTTCAGCGACTATGAATCGGCGATACGCACGATGGCGCTCGCTCCCGCGCGGCTGACCCTGACCGCGTTGCCCGTGATGCGCGAGCGAGGGCACGGCCGGATACTCAACATCACCTCGATCGGCGGCAAGATCAGCGTGCCGCACCTGCTGCCCTACTGCATGGCCAAGTTCGCCACGGTGGCCTTCTCCGAAGGCCTGCGCGCCGAACTCGGGTCCGGGCCGATCACGGTCACCACGGCCGTGCCGGGCCTGATGCGGACCGGGTCACACGAGCAGGCGATGTTCCGCGGGCAGCGGGAGAAGGAGTTCACCTGGTTCTCGCTGGGCGCCAGCCTGCCGCTGATCTCGATGGATGCCACCCGGGCGGCCAAGCGGATCGTGTCGGCCATGCGCGGCCGCCGGGCCGAAGTCATCCTGACCCCGCTTGGGGAGGTGGGGGCGCGCGGCGCGGCGATCTTCCCCGGGATAACCGCGAGGGTGCTGCACGCGGTTTCGCTGACGCTGCCGAACGCCGCCGACGGGTCCGGGGAACTCGCCCGCGGCGAGGAACTGCGCCCCGCCCTGAGCGGCAGGCTGTTCGACCGGCTCACCACGCTGGGCCGTTCGGCCGCCAGGCGGCTCAACGAAGTCCGGTAGGCGTTCCCCACGGGGGTTCGGCTCCGGCGCGGGTGGAGGTCAGCGCGGCGACCTCCACCGCCGCGCGCAGTGCCTCGCCGACCGGGCCGGGCCGCTTGAGGTCAGACCGGGTGAGCCCGGCGGCCGACCACCGGGCGAGGAAGGCCCCGCCGAACGCGTCTCCGGCGCCGATGGTGTCCACGACCTGGACTTCGGGGACGTCGGCGGCGATTTCCTTGCCGGGCAGGAACGCCCGCGCCGGGCGCGGGCCGTCGGTGACAAGCACGAGCGCCGGCCCGGCATCGAGCATCGCCGCGGCCGCGGTACGGACCGGGACGCCGGGCGAGAGGTAGTCCAGGTCCTCCACGCTGACCTTGACCACGTCGGCCCGGCGCAGGATGCGGCCGATCCTGGCCAGGTAGGCCGCGCGGTCGCCGATCGCCCCGGGGCGGCAGTTGGGGTCCACCATCACCAGCGCATCCGGCGGCACGTCGCGGAGGATCGCCCGCTCGGCGCCGGAGCCGACCGGCTCCATCACCAGGCCAAGCGTGCCGGCGTGCACCGCGGTCACGCCGGACGGGAGCGCGGCGGCCAGCGCCGGGTACGCCAGGTCCGCCGCGGCGGTGCCGGCCAGGTAGAAGCCGTACCTGGCGGCGCCGGCCGGGTCGATCTCGGCCACCGCGAGCGTGGTGGGGGCCTCGCTCGGCTCCGGGATGCCCAGCGTCACGCCGTCGGCGTCCAGCCGCGCCCGCAGCATCCGGCCGAAGCCGTCGCCGGACAGCCGGCCGAGGAAGACCGGCGCCATCCCCAGCCTGCCCAGGGTCCGGGCCGTGTTGTACGGGCCGCCCCCCGGCCGCGCGGCGACGACCGCCGTGCCCTCGCCGTTCCCGGCGCCCTCGCCATTCCCGGCGACGATCAGGTCGATCAGCGCCTCGCCGATGACCGCGATCACGGGCAGCCCCGCGCCGGGCGCGTTTTGCCGGTCATGACGGCCGGATGTGCCATTTGATCCCATGGCCCGCGCGTACCCGGTTCAGCGCCTCGCCGAAACCCTCGAGCGGCAGCGGCTCGGACAGCAGCGGGCGCGGGTCGACCGCGCCGCTGGCGAGCAGGTCGACGGCCGGGCCGAAGCTGCGCAGGATCGCCACAGGCGTGACCTGCTGGCCGCCGCCCGCTGACCGGCCTCAGCTCCGGGCGTCGAGGAGATGGTACGTGCGCTTGCCCTTGCGCAGCAGGACCCACCTGTCGTAGAGCAGGTCGGCCTCGGACAGCGGGCGGTCCTCGTCGACCTGTTCGCCGTTGACGTAGGCGGCACCCTGGGCGATCGTCCGCCGGGCGTCGCTGAGCGAGGACGCCAGCGGCGTGGCCGCGAGCGTGCGCGCGAGGTCGGCGGGCACGAACGGCGTGGTGGGCACCTCGCCGGCCAGGAACGCGAGCGCCTGCGGCGAGGCCCCGGCCGGTGACCCGCCGAAGAGGATCGCGCTCGCCTCCTCGGCGGCGGCAGCGGCTTCCTGGCCATGGACGATCGTGGTCACCTCGCGGGCGAGCCGCCGCTGGCCCTCGCGCTTGTGCGGTGCCTGCGCGTGCGCGGCGGCGATGGCGATGCACTCCTCGACCGGCAACAGCGTGAGCTGCAGCAGGAACCGCTCGACGTCATCGTCAGCCACGTTCATCCAGTACTGGAAGAACTGGTAGGGCGAGGTGCGGTCCGCGGCCAGCCACACCGCCTCGCCCTCGCTCTTGCCGAACTTCTTGCCGTCCGAGCGGAGCAGCAGCGGCCAGGTGAAGGCGTGCGCGTGGCCGCCGTCCGCTTTCCTGATCAGCTCCACGCCGGCCAGGATGTTGCCCCACTGGTCGGAGCCGCCGATCTGTAGCTCGACCCCGCGGGTACGGAACAGGTGCAGGTAGTCGTTGGCTTGGAGCAGCTGGTAGCTGAACTCGGTGAAGGAGATCCCGTTTTCGCTCTCCAGCCTTGCCTTCACCGACTCCCGGGCGATCATCTGGTTGACGTTCGCGTGCTTGCCGATGTCGCGCAGGAAGTCGAGCAGGCTGACCGAGCCCGTCCAGTCGAGGTTGTTCACCAGCGTGACATGGCTGATCCGGTCGAGTTGCCCGGCGATGCGTTCGGTGTTGCGGGCCAGGGTCTCCTTGTCGAGCAGGTTACGCTCCTTCGACCGGCCCCCGGGGTCGCCGATCATGCCGGTGGCGCCGCCAGCCAGTGCCAGCGCGTTGTGGCCGGCGTCGGCGAAGCGGCGCAGCACGAGCAGCCCGATCAGGTTGCCGACCTGGAGGCTGTCGTTGCTCGGGTCGCAGCCGTAGTAGAGCCCGACCGGCCCAGCGTCGAGGCGGCCATGCAGACTGTCGCGATCGGTGCTGTCCTGGACGAGGCCACGTGCCTCAAGATCGGCGAGTAGATCCATGCCGGTATGGTCGCACACTCACGGTAGTGACTCGTCCGATTATCCGGTGCGCTGCGCCGGCGGCCGGGTCGTCGCGCGGGGAGAGACGTCGCGCCCAGACGCGAGTAACCTCGCCTTATGTCGGAAAGCATGTCCGCGGGGCGCGAGCCCATGCTGCTCTACCTGATTAAGCAGGTAGAGCTTGCCGCGCGGTCGCGACTGGACGATATCGTTCGCCCCGGCGGGATGACCGCGCTGCAATACACCGCACTGACCGTGCTGGAGCGGCACGCCGACATGTCGTCGGCGCAACTGGCCCGGCACTCCTTCGTGACGGCGCAATCCATGGCAGACCTAATCGGCGCGCTCGAGGCCAGGGGACTGATCGAACGGTACCGCGACCGCACGGACCGCCGCCGGCTCGTGGTCGCCCTCACTGCCGAAGGCCGCGCCCTGCTCGACCGCTACCGGGAGGAGGTGACCGCGTTGGAGGCCAGCATGGTCACGGGCCTGCTCCCGGACGAGGTCGCCATGCTACGCCGCGCGCTCAACACCTGCCGTGCCAACCTCGCCGGCAAGACGCCGGTGCCGTAGGGGGCGCGGAACGTGCTCGACGCGAATTCGATAGTGATCGATCCGGAGATTCCCCCGGACATCAGGCGCGACCTGACGTCAGCCCCCAGCCGGAGGCTGGTCCAGTTCGGCGCGCGGCAACCGGCCCCTGTTTCCCCACGACGCCGACGGCGCGGCACCGTAGCCACGCCCTACGCGGCCCGGGCGAGCAAAGCGGCGCTCGCCGCCGCGGCATTCTTCGCCGCGACGGTCGCGTCGTGGTCGACGCCAGTGAACGCGATAAGCGTTGTGACACTTATCGGGTTCCTCGTGTCCTTCTTCATCGCCCTCAGTGCCACCTACGACGCCACGCATCGCGGCTGGCGACAGCGGCGGCCGAGCTTGGATCCGGACCACCCGGCATGGGAAGGGCTGCACGCGGTCACCACCTACCATCGCCGCTACGTTCGGCCGGCCAGGGACCTGGATGCCGAGGCCCAGCGCGTCTGGGCACGGGCGGTCGACGCGGCGAACAAGATCTGCGAGTCCGAGGCGGTAAAGCTGATTGATTCGGTCGAGATTACGACAGTCCTGCCGTACCGGCTCTGGGAGATCGCCGAAAGGCTGGCTCGCCTGTCCATGCTCCGCACCGAGCACAACACCATCCTGCGCGGCGTCGAAGCGGATGATCCCGAAGTGGCCGCGCTGCTGACCCCGCAGCGCCGGGCGCACGAACTCGCCAGCGCCGATATCGAACACCGGCTCCGGCACCTGGAGGTGTTCGCCGATCTCATGGGGAAGGCGGACGCCGCGAGGCGACGGGAGCGAGCCGTGCGCCAGCTCACCGCGCTGAACGACTCCCACCGCGACCTCCTCGCCCGGATCGGCGAGGACCCGGCCGGCCTTGAAATGGCCGAGCATGCCTCGGTGGACGTACAGGCCATCATCGATCAGGCGAACGACGCGGTCCGGCAAGCGAACGAAGCAGGGCGCAGCCTCGCTCTTCCCGTCGGCCCCTCCGGGCCCGGGGCCTAACGTGGTCTTCCGCAGCAGTTCGGCGAGAACGGCGGCGGAACTCATCGAACTTCGCCGGGTGTGGCATCGTAGACGCGGCGGACGCGGATGTCAGCGCCCATCGCAGGTCATCTCCTTCGGGTCAGCGTCAATGGAGCACTGACCGCAACAGCGCCCACCGGCTCTCTGGGTCGTGACGCTGGCTGACCGCCGGCCGCCGCCGACGGCGATGTGCAGGACCTCCAGGGCGCGGTCCCGGTCGGCGTCCGACGCCCACCGAGATCGCTGGCGTCATACCGTGCGTCATACCGTGATGCCTCCATCCGCGTGGCTCGCCTGGCGGATCAGCGTGACAAGTTCGTCGTTGCCGATCCCGAGCCGGCCTCGGTGACCAGCGGTTCGACGTATCGCTTGGCGAACCGCTCACGCCGCTGCGCCAGTAGCCGCTGACGGGCCCGGCCAGTCCCCCCGTCCGCGATCTCCTCAGCCAGCCGCTCGGCGACCTGGGCGAACAGCGGGGTCCCCTGGGGCTTATTCCGGTGCGCGCGGGTCCGAAGCGGGCGGCGCCGGCGCGGCCGCGCTGCTGTTGCGGATGGTGAGGACCGGCGGGATGAGCACGACCCCGCAGGGCGCGCCGTCGCTCATCCGGCGCATCAGCAGTTCGACGGCGCGGGTGCCGAGTTCCGCCGCCGGGATGTTTACCGAGGACAGGCGCGGCGTCATCTGTTCGGCGAGTTGATCCGGGCACAAGGCGATGACCGAGACGTCCTCAGGCACGGCCCGCCCGGCGGTCCGGAGCAGGCTCATCAGCGGCGGGATGATCGCTTCGTTCTGCACGATAAGGGCGGTGACGCGAGGGCGCTCCTCGAGGACGCGCGCGAGCACGCCGGCCGCTGCCTCGTAACTGCCCTCGCAGGGACGGTGCACAAGGTCGATGCCCCGGGCGGTCGCGGCCGCCCGGATTCCGCTCAAGGTCCGTTCGGCGAAGCCGATGTGCCTGCGGTAGACCCCTTCCGCCTCGCCGATGAACGCGATCTCGCGGTGCCCTGACTGAGCGAGGTGCTCGACGCAGAGCCTTCCCGCCTCGGCGAAGTCGAGATCGACGCAGTCCAGCCCGGCCGGGTCCGCGGGGACGCCGATCAGCACGGCATCCACGCCCATCTGCCTGATCATGGCGATGCGCTCGTCGTGCATGCCGATGTCGGTGAGGATCACCGCGTCGGCGCGGGCGCTCGATGTGACGCGCTTGATGCCGTCTGGCCCCTCGTCGTTGGTGAGCAGCAGCACGTCATGTCCGAACGTACGCGCGGCCGTCGTCACGCCGATGGCGATGTCCATCATCACCGGCACGTACAGGTCGCCGCCCCACGGCACGACGAGCGCGAGGACGTTCGTCCGGCTGCTGGCCAGTGCCCGCGCCCCGGCGTGCGGATGGTAGTTGAGCAGTTCGATGCTCTGCTCGACCCGGCGCTTGGTCTCTTCGGACACGGTCCTCTTGCCGCTGAGCACGTAGGAGACCGTGCTCGCCGCGACGCCGGCATGACGGGCCACGTCCGCGAGTGTCGCCATGCTGCTCCCTTCCCATGGTCGAAGCGCTTCGATAAGTTACGGGAGCGGTCCTCGCGCCAACCGGAACCTCAACCGTATCACCTGCTTGATCCGCTCTCCGATACCTCAATCGCTCTTCCATCGAAGCGCTTCATCTCGGGCGCAGCGCGGCCGAGCGCTTGAGCGTCACGATGATCGGGGCGCTTTCCACCGACCGGACTCCGGGCAGGCTCGCCAGCCGGCCGGTCAGGTACTCGTACAGGTGCTGGGCATCCCGGAGCAGCACGCTGGCGACCAGGTTGGTGGCGCCGGTCGTCGCGCCGGCGAACGGCACTTCCGGGTGCGCGGCGATCGCGCGGCCGACCGAATCGAGATGGGCCGGCTCCACAGAAAGCCACAACATCGCGGACACGCCGACGCCGAACAGGTCTTCGTCGATATCGACGTCAAAGTACAGCAGCCCGGCGCCGTGAAGTTCGGCGATCCTGCGCCGTACCGTTGACTCGTGCCAGTGGATGGCGGCCGCGATCGCCGCGCTCGTCGCCCGGGCGTCCTTGGCCAGCTCGGCAAGCAGCGGGTCGTCTTCCGGCTGCAGGCCGACCGGCCTGTCCCTGTCCGCCTCGGGCGCGGCCGGGACCTGGGACAGCATGGCAAGCTGGACGGCGGAGAGCGCGTTCGTGATTCCGCTCCACGACTCGGGGCTGAACACCTGCAGGAGGGACTGCGCGGAGATCTGCGCCACCCGCCGGCTGCCCGGCAGCCCCTTGAGGAACAGCGCGTTACGCTGCTGTGGGCTGCGGGCCTGGAGCACCCACACGATCTCGGCGCCGCCGGAGACCAGCCTGACCCACCTGGTATCCGGCCGTCTGGCCAGCGCGTCCGCGATCGTATCGGCGCTACCCGGGGTGACCTGGAGCCGCACCAGCCAGTCGGCCCATCCGGTCTTCGACGCATCCACCGCCGCGAGGACGCGAAGCCCGGCCGATTCGGTCAGCCTGCGGTACCTGCGGGCGGCGGTCTGGTCCGACACCCCGGTGACCGCGGCGAGCGTGCGGAAGGACGCCCGCGGCTCGATCGCCAGGGCATGGATTATCTGACGGTCTACGGCGTCGAGTATGGAACCTTCCATGGGCCGACAGCATAATCGAGTCGAGTTCGGGCGATATAAGCCTCTCTCATGGATACATGGTGAGGACCTGCCCCAACATGGAATGGCCGGAAGGGGGAGGTAACTCAATGGATAAGAAGTGGTGGACCCTGCTCGCCGTCGGCCTGGGCACCTTCATGCTCCTGCTCGACGTCACGATCGTCGTGGTCGCGCAGCCGGCCATCCAGACATCGCTGCACGCCACCCTCAGCGACGTGCAGTGGGTGATCGACGCCTACGCGCTGACCCTGGCGTCGCTGCTGCTGACCGCCGGCGTGCTCGCGGACCGTTACGGCAGGAAGCTGCTGTTCCAGATCGGCCTGGTGATCTTCACGCTCGGCTCGCTGCTGTGCGGCCTCGCCCAGGATCCGCTGATGCTCATCGTGTGCCGCAGCGCCCAGGGCTTCGGCGGGGCGATCATGTTCGCCGTGTCGCTCGCCCTGCTCGGGAACAGCTTCCGTGGCAGGGACAGGGGCGTGGCGTTCGGAGTGTGGGGCGCGATCTCCGGCGTCGCCACCGCCCTCGGGCCGGTCCTCGGCGGCGTGCTCACCACGTACTGGAGCTGGCGCGGCATCTTCCTCGTGAACCTGCCGGTCGGTGTCTTCGCCGTAGCGGTGACCGCCTGGCGAGTGCCCGAATCCCGCTCGCCGCACCCCACACCGCTGGATTGGGCCGGTTTCGTGACGCTGACTGCCGGGCTGGTGAGCCTGGTGTACGGGCTGATCCGGGCCGGCGAGTACGCCTGGTCCGACCCCGGCGTTATCGCCTGCCTTGCCATCGGCGCCGCCGGGCTCGCGGCGTTCATCGTCGTCGAAAGCCGGACCGCCCATCCGTTGTTCGACCTTTCGCTGCTGCGCACCCCGACGTTCGGCGGCGGCTCGATCGCCGCGTTCGCGATGAACGGCTCGCTCTTCGCCGTGCTGCTCTATCTGGTCCTCTACCTGCAGGACATCCTCGGCTACACGGCGCTTGGCGTCGGCGTCCGGCTGGCCATCATCAGCGGCGCCACGCTCGTGACCGCGGCGATCGCGGGACGGCTGAGCGAGCACGTGCCCGTTCGCTGGCTCATCGGCCCCGGCCTGATGGTGGTCGGCATCGGGCTGTTCCTGATGACCGGCCTGTCCGGCACCAGCTCGTGGACGTACCTCATTCCCGGCTTCGTCGTCTCCGGCCTGGGCGCCGGCCTGGTGAACCCGCCGCTCGCGTCGACCGCGATCGGCGTTGTCCCGCCGCAGCGGGCCGGGATGGCCTCCGGGGTCAACTCGACGTTCCGGCAGATCGGCATCGCCACCGGCATCGCCGCGCTCGGGTCGATCTTCACCGCCGGGATGGAGCGCAACCTGTCCGCTTCCCGCGTGGCCGCTGCCGCCGGGTCGCCCGGGCACATCGTCGCCGTGATCAGGCAGGGACAGGTCCCGGAGCTGCTCGCCAGCCTGCCGCCGGCGGTTCGGGGGCGGGTCGCCGTCGCGCTGCGGGGCGGGTTCGCGGCCGGCATCAACGACGCCCTGATCGTTACCGGGGCGCTCGCCCTGGCCGGCGCGGTGTGCGCGCTGGCACTGATCAGGAACAAGGACTTCGTGCGGCGGCAGGACACGGACGAGCCGGCGGCCGCGGCTGCCGAGGGCGTGCGCAGCCGGTCACGGTAACGGTCACTCCGGGGGGATATCGCGCATCCGGCGCAGCGGGGAGAAGAAGACCCAGAAACCGGCGGCCCAGCTTCCGGCGAACCCGATCCACAGCGTGGGCCGGACGCCGACCGTGGCGCCGACCGCGCCCCCGATCACGCCGCCGATCGGCAGTGTGCCCCACACGATCCAGCGGACGGCCGCGTTCATCCGGCCCATCAGCCGCGGCGGGCAGACCGCCTGTCAGTAACTGACCTGGGCGACGTTGTAGACCACGCCAGAGAACATGGAGGCGGCGAAACCGAGCGGGAACAGCGCCACCAGCCAGCCGGGCTCGGCGAGCGCCGCAAGCATCTGCGGCAGCCCCAAGACGAGAATGGAGAACCAGATGATGCGTGCCGAGCCGATCCGCCGGGCGACCCGGCCCGACTTGACCCCGCCAAGCACACCGCCGAGGGCGCTGATCGCGAACAGCATGCCGGTATAGGCGGGCCGGACATGGAGCACGCGCACCAGGAAGATGATCTCCACCGCCTGCCAGAGGGTCAGGATGCCGAGCGCCCAGGCCAGCGGAACCGACCCGATGAGGTGCTTGCCCTGAGCGCGACGACCGCGGTCAGCGGAAGCGCCAGCTGGGTGACGGCCGACCCTATCTCGCTGACGGTCTGGCCGCTCCAGAGCAGCATGAAGTCGCGGTGCCGCCAGAGGCCGCCCTCAGCCCGCGCCTCTGGCTCCGCCGCTTCCCGCCCTAGCACGGGAACACCTTCCGCTGGATGGCGCCGAATGCCCAGCCGACTAACGGGACTTGATCACCTTTCTGCGGTACGCGAGGCTGCCCGCACCGAGCAGCATCGCGGCTCCGCCGGCCGCGAACAGGAATCCGTCCTGGAGCCCGGCCGTGCCGCCGCCTCCGGTTGACGGCGGCACAGTGGGGTAGGGGCTGGAGGACGCGCTCGCGGAACGCGTGGGCTGCGGGGTCGGCGTGGCCGAGGGGCGCGGGGAAGCGCTATTCGTGGGACGAGCCGAATGGCTCCCGGCCGGGGTTGGCCGCACGCTGGCGGTGCCGCTATAGAAACCACTCGATGTTGGGGAGACCGATACCGACGGAGAGAATATTGCCGGCGTTGATGACGGTGAGCCTGTGCAGGCCGAAACTGTAGCGGAAACGACGACGGTCAAGGTAGCGCAGCTGGCGACGGCCAGCCGCCTGTCGGCTGCCGCTGCGATAGCGGTTCTGCGCACCTTCATGGAACCTCCTGATATTCGGCTGAGGCGACGGCATCGTTTCCCGCTCCCGCCTTCAGGCATCGGGATCGGCACCGAAGAGAAACCCATTGCCAGCCAGATCACCGCCAGCGCCGGCTGACAGAGTCCATGTGCCGGGGACGGCCATATATAGGACAACACGGGCGTGCAATAGCGTTTTTCCCATTTGGATATTAGGCTACGCGAGTAACACGCTGTGTGGAAGATGGTGAGAAGGGGCGGCATTGGGGGATGTGACATGGCGGCGCATAGCCGGCCTTCGCGTAGTCATGTCCTGGCCCGACGGCGGGTACTCGGAACCGCCGTCGCCCGCCCCTCGCCCACCAGGGCGCGCCCGCTTCGCGGGACTTTTGGGCGTTTTCCTGCTGCTGGCGGGCCTTGTCGCCATTGGAGTAGCCGTCAGCGCGCAACAGCATGCGCCGCAGCCCTCCGCCGCGGCGGCGGGCACCACCGGGCCGCGTACCAATGGCCTAGGGCCGTCACTGGAGCGTTCGGTGCCGGTATCGGTTGACATCCCCGCCATTGGCGTGCATTCGCAACTGCTGCACCTGGGCCTCAACCCGAACGGCTCGCTTCAGGTTCCGTCGCTTACCACAAGCGCCGGTGAGGCAGCGTGGTATAAGTACTCCGCTACGCCAGGACAGATCGGCACGTCCGTCATCGAAGGCCACGTCGACAGTTATCAGGGCCCGGCTGTCTTTTTCCGTCTGGGCTCGCTGCGGCCCGGGGATCACGTGGACGTGACGCTCGCCGATGGTGTCACGGCTATTTTCCGTATCAGTGGCGTGCGCAGGTACCTCAAGGTCGATTTCCCGGCTAAAACAATTTACGGCGCGGCCGATTACGCGGCACTCCGGCTGATAACCTGCGGTGGCACATTCGACTATGCCACACGCCATTATCTCGGCTCCACCGTCGTATTCGCGTCTCTCACCTCGTATCAGCGGCCGCCCCCCTCAGGGAACGGCACCTGACTGGAGGGAACGGTCTCTGGGTAGAGTAACCACCGCCCGTTGCGGATACACAGGAAGATCAGCCGGCGCGGCGGGCGGCGACCCTACGGTCGATGGCGGTGAGAGCGGGCAGCGCGAGCAGCCCGCAAGCCAGGGTCGGCAGCCCGCCGACGACCAGCGACCACCGGGCGCCGGCTTCCTGTGCCACCCAGCCGACGATCGGGCCGCCGATCGGCGTGGAGCCCAGCCAGGCCAGCCCCCATAGCGCCATGACCCGGCCGCGCATCGTCGGCTTGGCCGCGAGTTGCAGCGTTGTCTTGGCGTAGGAGTTGAACGTGATGCTGCCGTAGCCGACGAAGAGCAGCGTCGCGAGTTCCAGTGGCAAATTCGGCGCCGCCGCCGCCGCGAGGATCGCGATCCCCCACCCAATCGCGGCCAGGCACAGCGTGCGGGCACGCGGCCGCGACCGGGCCGCGGAGATCAGCCCGCCGATGACCGCGCCGACCCCCATGACCGAGGCCATCACGCCATACGAGGCCGCCCCGCCGCCGAAGACCTTGCTTGCCATCAGCGGCAGCGTCACCTGGAACTCCCAGGCCAGCGTGCCGACGACCGCGATCATGAGCAGCGGGATGAGGAGTTCGGGGGTGGAGCGGACGTAATGCAGGCCCTGCCGGATCTGGCCGCGCTCCTTGGCCACCCGCCTGGCCGGGTACAGCTCGGACCTGCGCATCGCTACCAGCGAGAGCAATACCGCCCCGAACGAGATGGCGTTGCACGCGAAGCACAGCGCGAGCCCGAGCACCGCGACTCCCGCCCCGCCGAGCGCTGCCCCGAAGACCCGGGCGATGTTCATCGACACCGAGTTGAGGCTGACCGCGTTCGGGAGGTCATCAGGGGGAACCATCTCCGAGATGAAGCTCTGCCGGGCCGGGTTGTCGAACACGTTGACAAAGCCGAGCGTGATCGCGAGCAGGTAGATGGTCCACAACTGGATGGTGTGCGTGGCGATCAGGACGGCGAACACCCCGGCGAGCAGGCCGGCACACGTCTGAGTGACGTAGAGCACGCGCTGCTTGTCCCTGCGGTCCGCGAACAGGCCCCCGGCCGGACCGAAGATCAGCATCGGCAGGAAGCGGGCGGCCGTGGTGAGTCCGAGCTGCGTTCCGCTGTGGGTGAGGTCGAGGACGAGGAACGACTGGGCGACCGTCTGTGTCCAGGTGCCCATCATGGAGACGAGCTGGCCGGTGAAGTACAGCCGGTAGTTCCGCTGTCGCAGCGACGAGATCATGTGGTCGAGCCGACGGGGTCGGTCCGGCTGGCCGGGTCGGCTGGGCTGGCCAGGTCGGCCAGGTCGGCCAGGTCGGCCGGGCTGGCCAGGCTGGCCAGGCTGCGAGCGCCCGGCGGGTCCAGGGTCTTCGGCGCCTTCGGCCGCCTGGTTCTCCCTCGGCACGTCTGTCGCTGTCACAGATGGCTTCCCTCGCTGGTTGTCCGCTAACACGAATAATATTAGCTCTGCTAAGGATCTTCCGCGTCGCGGGCCGGCCACGCCGCGCTTCCGCGCCCGCGCGCTGCGCTCCGTGCCCGTGCCTCGTGCGCCCCGCGCGCCCCGCGCCCCGCGCCTCGCGCCTCGCGCGCCTCGCCTCGCGCTGCGGCCCGGGCGCCTCGCCTCGCGCGCTGCGGCCCGAGCGGAGAAAAGCGGATTAGTCCGGAGAATTTGTTCGGCGACAGGGCCATGATCGCGAGGACTGGTTCTGTCGCACATCTCGTGCCCGGTAACGGTCTCAGCCGGAAGATTCGCGTACATGATCACGGGTCAAAACCGGGAACCGCTCTCGCGGCCTGGCGAAATGCCCCTTTCCTCCGCTTTTCCCTCATCAACTCCCCAGGCGTTTTCATGATCCCGGGTCAAAACCCGCTATATTCGCGGTAAACGACCCGTGATCATGGACAAGGCCCACCGCGCGGGGCCGGTAGGCGGGGTCGATATGTCATTACGATCACGTTATTTAGTTCAGAACACGAAGACTTTATTCCTGGCGAAGATAATTCATCGTATAGATGCACAAAATCTTCGCGGTAAAAAATCTTTACGTCAAAGCTCGGCCGCGTACCGGACATTCTCCGCATTCAGCGGGCTCGCCGAGCGAGGCTTAGGCTGCGCGTGAATAGGCCTTTGCGCCCAGCGCGGGCGAGCTGGACTTTACCTGCCATGGGTGAGGGGCGGCGTCGCTGCGTTTGCAGGGAAACGTGATTGCGGCGTGTTGACCAACGGCTGCAACACTCGCCCAGTGGATCGAGCCACTGACCAGTTTCCTCGCGTCGAACGACTCGACGCCGAGGACATGACTCGAGCCCTGTTCGAGCAGGCAGGAATCCGGCTGGCTGCCGGGCTAGGCCGGGAGGGGTTTGAGGGCGGTTTGGGTGAAGAATGACCAGATGACCTGCGCCGCGGCGGGGGTGCTGCCCTTGGGCGGGGGAAAGTTATGCCCTCCGGTGTCCCAGAGCGCGAAGCTGAGCCGGGTCCCGTTCGCGCAGCCGGTCCAGGAGGTGACGGCCATTGACCCGTGCGCGGTCGTCACTCCGCTGCCCGCGCACTCGTCCGCGTCGCGCAAGCGCGTAATCTGGACCGTCGCGGCCGGTGTCTCCTTGCCGGAATCGCCGGGCTTATAGGGCACGGCCGTGTCGTCCTTCGAGGCGACTTGCATGATGGTCTGCGGCTTTGTGACCACGCAGCCCGGCATGGGGTCCGCCTTCGCGACCGCTATCTCGTCGAAGACGCCCGGGTCGCTGCACGCCATCCGGTAGGCCATGCGCCCCCCGTTGCTGTAGCCAACCAGGTAGATCGGGCGCGTGTGACCGGGGTCCACGCGCGGGACAAGCGCCTTGAGGAAGGCGACGTCATTCACGTTGGCCGCCGCGGCCTTACCGCAGCAGCCGCCGGCGTTCCACGACTCGTGGTACCCGGTCGGGTAGACCAGTTCGGTCTTGTCGGCGTTCACGTAGGGGACGAAGTTGTCCCGCTGGATCTCGTCGGCCGTGCTCGCGTTGATGCCGGAGAGCACGACGATGATCGGCGCCGATTTGGGCAGCGGGGCGACGGGGACGACCTGCTCCCAAGAGCGGGTGAGGCCGTCGACCCGCATCGAGTACGTGGCCGTGACCGACTGGCGTTCGGTCGCGTTGATGATGTTCGCCCCCGCGGCGAGCACGCCGGCGATGGCGCAGACAAACGCGATAGCGAAGATGAGCTTCCGCTTCATGGCCGGGCCCGCACGTGCTTTCGCGCGGCCGGCGCGCGCTCCCGTCCGGTCAGCGCCAGGCTCAGCGGTGTCCGGCGCGCGAGGGACGCGATAACCCAGGACGTCCCGTAGATAAGTGGCAGGAACACGCCGAGCAGTACAAACACCTCCAAAACGACGGGGGCGCCGCGCACCGCGGCGAGCACACCGGTCACGGACGCGAGGGCGAGCAGCCCCTGCAGTACGAGCGGGTGCGCCAGGTAGATGCCAAACGAGTTCGCCGAGCCGGCCGCGAAGAACTTCCGATGCCGCGCTCCCCTGTCGGTCCACAGCAGCCCGCCCGCGAGCAGTGCCCACCCGAAGGCTAGCGCCTCGACGACCACCACGGGCTGGAAGACCGCGCTCGCGGCCGCGGGCGTGGCGTCGGCCAGGTAGTACTCCGCGAGGTAGGTCCCGACTCCGGCGGCGACGCCGAAGGCGGCGACAAGCGTCACGCTCGCCACGGAGGCGCGGGAGCGGGTGAATTCCCGCAGCCGCTCGAAGTGCCAGCCCGCGAGCGCCCCGCCGATGATGTAGAGCAGGTAGCTATCCACCCATGTCCCCCACCCCGCGGTGCGCAGCCAGCCGCCAAGCAGGCCGGTCCGGAACAGATGGTGCTGCAGCGCCGCGGTCAGCGCAAGCTGGTACGCGCAGGCCGCGACGAACAGCGCCCAGTGGTGCCCGGCCGTCTTGCGCAGCACCCAGCGCAGCACCGGGAACAGCAGGTACACCTGCATCGTGACGAGCAGGAAGTACAGGTGGTACCTGGCGCCCGCGGAGAGCAGGTCACGGCCGAACGCGGCAGCCGCGGCAGGCAGCGAGCCGGGCCAGTGCCCGTCCGCGACGTAGTAGATGAGGCTCCACGTCAGGTAGGCCGGGATGACCAGCCAGTACCGGCGCCGCCAGAACCGCGGCCAGCTCACCTTGTCCCTGTGCCCGTAGTTGTAGCTGAGGACCAGGGCGGTGAGCAGGAAGAACAGCTCGCGGCTTGTGTGGAAGACGGTGGTGACCGCCCCGAGCACCAGCGTGACCCGCCCGCCGCCGAACGCCAGCGTGTGCACCCCGACCACGAACACCATGATGATCAGGCGGATCGGGTCGAAGGCGACGACGTGCGGGCGGGACCGCGTCCCAGGGGCGTCGCTGTCGGGCGGCGCCGGGGAAGCCGGGGAAAGGGCCGTACTCACCGCCGGGCCGTCACCGGGTAGTCACCGGTTCTCTGAGCCGGTAGCGCGCGATCTTGCCGGTCGGCCCCAGCGGCAGCCGGTCCACCACACGGAACGCGCTCGGCCGCTTCTGCCTGGGCAGCTGTTCCTCGCACACCGCGCGGAGTTCCATCTCGAGCTGATGGTCAAGCCACCCGTCGTTCGGTATGACGTAGGCGACCGCGCGCTCGCCGAGCACCTCGTCACGGACCCCGACCACCGCCGCGGCCCTGACGCCGGACTGCGCGAGCAGGATCTCCTCGATCTCCCTGGGGTAGATCTTCTCTCCCCCGCGGTTGATCACGTCGTCGGACCGCCCGGCGAGGAACAGGTAGCCGTCGGAGTCCAGGTAGCCGATGTCGCCGGTGTCCAGCCAGCCGTCGGGGTCGATCGCGCCCGGCCGCCCGCCTTCGGCGTAGCGCCTGATGACGCCCTTGCCGCGGATCTGCACCTGGCCGAACTCGCCGGGTGCGGCCTGGCCGCCGTCCGGGACGATGACGCGGACCTCGGTGCCGGCCGGCTGGCCCGCCGATCCCGCCTTCCGCGGGCCGTCGACCGGGTTGGCGGTGATCATGCTGGCCGCCTCCGTCATCCCGTAGGTCTCCACCACCGGGATGCCGAACGCCGCCTCGAACCGCTCAAGCGCCGCCCGGGGAAGCGGCGCTGACGCGGACCGGACGAACCGGACGGCGGGCAGCTCGGACGGCGGGTCCATCGCCAGGATCGAGATGATCGCCGGGACCGCGTTGATCCAGGTGATCCGGCGCTCCGCGATCATCTCCCAGAAGCCGCGGCGGCTAAACCTGGCGTCCAGCGCCAGCGACGCGCCCGCGTACAGCGTGGCGAGCAGGCCGACGACCTCGGCGTTGACGTGGAACAGCGGCAGCGAGCAGTATCCGCGGTCCGCCGCGGTCAGCTTGTGGTGACTGACCACGCTGGCGGCTACGTGCGCTAGCTGCTCATCGCCGAGCAGGATGCCCTTGGGCGTGCCGGTGGTGCCGCTGGTGCACAGGAAGATCCCGCCACACGGGGCGGGCTCGCTGTCATACGGAACGGCGGCGGCAGTCTCCCCACGGCCAGCCGGCTCGCCCACGGTGAGGTCCGCCGACGTGCCCGCGATGGTGGCCGCCGGGCGGGCGACCGCCAGCACCCTGGCCAGGTCGGCGGCAGGGGCGCCGGGGTCAAGCGGCACGGCGACCCGGCCGGCCGCCACCAGCCCCACCAGGGTGGCGGCGCACCTCAACGGATCAGGCACGCGGACGGCGATCCGGGCGCCGGGCGGCAGGCCCGCGTCGTCCAGGCGGCGTTCGAGGTCTCGGACGACCTGCCACATCCCGGCGTAAGTGAGGGCGCCGGTTCCGCGCGCGTCGGTGAGGTAAAGGGCGGGACCACGGCTGGCCGCCGCCTTATCTATCCATTCTCGAATCAATGTGGCGGTCCGTTCGGGTCAGTACATCATCCGCGGGTCGTGGTAATACTTGAACTCGAGGAGGTTGCTCGACGGGTCCCGCAGGACGAACGTCCTGTGCTCCTCGACCATCCCCTCGAACCGCGTGGAGACTTCCTGGTAGAAGGGGATCTTCCGGGTGACGGCGCACGCGTGCAGCGCCTCGAAATCAGCCGCCTCGCGGAACGTCACGCCGAAATGCCGGGGGTACAGGCTTTCCGGCGTCGCCGGCTCTTCTTCGGTCAGATGGCAGACC
>Ga0335075_10002589_pt1 | contig 28966 bp, 26 predicted proteins | sample Lox_Sample_24_FD_206723 | JGI IMG/M metagenome (GOLD analysis project Ga0335075, IMG submission 206723) | Soil microbial communities from Loxahatchee National Wildlife Refuge, Florida, United States - Lox_Sample_2.4 | ecosystem: Environmental > Terrestrial > Soil > Wetlands | place: USA...
GGCCGACCACGATCGTCACCGGGGACATCGGCTTCCTCCACGACATCGGCGGCCTCGCCGCCCTGCGTGACGTCTCCACCCCGGTCCGCATCGTCGTGATCGACAACGGCGGCGGCGGCATCTTCCACTTCCTACCCCAGCGGCAGGCGCTCGAGGCGGCGGAGTTCGAGGCGCTGCTGGGGACCCCGCGCGGCGTCTCGGTCGAGCGCGCGGCGGCGCTCTTCGACCTCCCCTACCGGCGCCTCGAAGCGCTCGCCGATCTTCCGGCCGCCCTCGCCGCCGGCACCGGCCTGATCGAGGTCCGCACCGACCGCCAGGCGAACGTCGCCGCCCACCGCCGCGTCACCGAGCGCGTGCCGGCGGCGCTCTAGTCGCTCACCAGCGGCAGCATCGCCTGGAGCTTCGTCTCGGTCTCGGCGAGCTCCAGCTCGGGATCGGAGCCGGCGACGACGCCGACGCCGGCGAAGAGGTGGGCGTCGCGGTCGCGGAGGAGGGCGCTGCGCAGGGCGACGCAGAATTCGCCGTCCTCGGCCGAGTCCATCCAGCCGACCGGGGCGGCGTACCAGCCACGGTCCATCTGCTCCAGCTCGGTGAGCGGGGCGGCGGCCGCGGGCCAGGGCTCGCCGCCGACGGCGGGGGTCGGGTGGAGCATCCCGGCCAGCTCGATCGCCGAGCGCGGCTCGGCCAGCTGGGCGATCACCGGGGTCGCCAGGTGCTGGATGTTGGCGACCTTGACGATCGCGGGCTCGGGGTCGGTCTCGACCCAGACCGCGTGCGGGCGCAGGCGGCGGACGATCCGCTCGGCGACGATCCGGTGCTCGCGGCGGTCCTTGTCGGAGCGCATCAGGCGCTCGCCGAGGTGATCGTCGACGGCGGGGTCGGAGCTGCGCCGGGTCGAGCCGGCGAGGGCGACGGTCGACACGCCCGCGCCCGAGCGGCGCACCAGGAGCTCCGGACTGGCCCCGATGAAGGCCGCCTCCGGCGTCCCGGCGCAGAAGCAGAAGCAGGCGGGGAACTGCTCGCGCATGGCGCCGAAGATCGGCGCCGGGTCGTGGGCGGAGGCGGAGCTGACGATCACCTCGCGGGCCAGCACCACCTTCTGCATCTCGCCGCCGGCGATCCGGGCCGTCGCCTTCTCGACCGCGGCTTCGAAGGAGCGCGGCGGGCGGGCGCTGCGGATCTCCGGGCGGGCGGTCGGGTGCGGGTCGAGCAGCGGCAGGGTCGCCTCGGCGCGCAGGCCGGAGAGCCGCGCCTCCAGCTCGGCGGCGCGCCGGCCGGCGTCCTCCCCCGGTCCGACCAGCGCGTTGACGGTGAGGAAGCACTCCTCCCCGCGCCGGCAGATCGAGACCTCCGGCAGGAAGAGCGAGCCGGGCTCGAAGGAGCTCCAGGTCGTCGAGCCGCCGCCCTGCGGGTCGAAGGCGAACCCGCCGAGCCAGACGGGGCCGGCGCCGGCGGGCAGGCCGCGGGGCTGCTCGAGGACCGCGTCGCGCCCGGTCTCCCCCGCCGTCCGCGCCACCTCGGCGAAGCGCCGCTCCCCGCGCGAGGAGGCCTCGCGCGCGATCCCCATCCCGGCGAGGGCGAAGTCGCGGTCGGGCTGCTGCCAGCAGAACCAGCGGTCGCTCGCCAGCCGCGAGGCGAACACCGTCGCGCACGGATCGTCGATCGGCGCCTCGGCGGTGACGCTGACCAGGGTCCGCCGGCCCTTCGCTATGCCCCGCTCGAGCGCCCCTAGGAGGGACTCACTCGTGACCACGGGCGATCGCGATCTCCCCGGTCCGGACCATTTCGACCAGCCCGTGGGGGCGGATCATGCGCTCGAAGGCCTCGATCTTGTCGGCCGACCCGGTGACCTCGATGGTCATCGTGCGGCGCGCGACGTCGACGATTTTGGCGCGGAAGATGTCGGCGAACTGGATGATCTCGGCGCGGTTCTCGACCGCGGCGGAGACCTTGAAGAGGGCCATCTCGCGGGCCACCGTCTCCTCCGGCTCCATGTCGCGGATCTTCAGCACGTTGACCAGCTTGTGCAACTGCTTGGTCACCTGGTCGATCGGGTGCACGGCGCCGTCGAGGGTGAGGGTGATGCGGGAGACGCTCGGGTCGTCGGTCGGCCCGACCGCCAGCGTGTCGATGTTGAAGCCGCGACGGGAGAAGAGCCCGGCGACGCGCGCCAGCACGCCCGGCTTGTTCTCCACCTGGATCGAGAGGATGTGCTTGCGCCCGCTCAGCTGCCCGGGGACCCGCAGGTCCTCCAGTTTCACCAGGTCGGGGGTGCCCGCCTCCATCAGCTCTCCACCAGCCCGGGCGCCTCGACCATCTCGCGGGCGGCGTTGCCGGGGGCGATCATCGGGTAGACGTTCTCCTCCTGGGTGACGCGGACGTCGACCAGGACCGGGCCGTCGGTCTCGCAGGCGGTGCGCATCGTCTCCTCCAGGTCGGCCGCGTCCTCGACCCGCATGCCGGTCGCGCCGAAGGCCTCGGCCAGCTTCACCCAGTCGGGGCTGGCGCCCATCTCGACGGCGCTGTAGCGGCGGTCCCAGAAGAGCTGCTGCCACTGGCGGACCATGCCCATGTAGCCGTTGTTCATCAGGAAGACCTTGACCGGGATCTGCTCGGTCACCGCGGTCGCCAACTCCTGCACGTTCATGATCAGGCTGCCGTCGCCGGAGACGCAGACGACCAGCTCGTCCGGGCAGGCGACCTTGGCGCCGAGGGCGGCGGGGAGGCCGAAGCCCATCGTCCCGAGCCCCCCCGAGTTGATCCAGCGGCGCGGCCTGTCGAAGCCGTAGTACTGGGCGGTCCACATCTGGTGCTGGCCGACGTCGGAGGTGACTATCGCGTCGCCCTGGGTCGCCTTCCAGAGGGACTCGATCATGAACTGGGGCTTGATCTCGGGCCCGCTGCCGGGCTCGTAGAAGAGCGGGTGGTCCTGCTTCCAGGCGCGGATCTGGGTCCACCAGCTCTCCATCCGGCCGGAGTCGGTCTGCAGCGCCCGGTACTCGCGGGTCAGCTTCGGCAGCACCTGCTTGACGTCGCCGACGATCGGGATGTGGGCGCCGACGTTCTTCGAGATCTCCGCCGGATCGACGTCGATGTGGATGATTTTCGCGTTCGGCGCGAACTCGTCCAGCTTGCCGGTGATGCGGTCGTCGAAGCGGGCGCCGATCGCGACGATCAGGTCGGCCTTGTCCATCGCCATGTTGGCGGTGTAGGTGCCGTGCATGCCGAGCATGCCGAGGAAGCGGTCGCTCGACGCGGGGAAGGCGCCGAGGCCCATCAGGGTCGAGGTGACCGGGAATTCGTCGGAGGCGGCGAGTTCGCGCAGCTCCTCGGAGGCGTTGGCGTTGATCACCCCGCCGCCGGTGTAGAAGATCGGCCGGCGCGCGTTCGCCAGCGCTTTGGCGGCGATCCGGATCTGTTTGATGTTGCCCTCGGTGGAGGGCTTGTAGCCGGGCAGCTCGACCGGCTCGGTGCGCGCCTCGTACTCGATCTCGGTGCGGAAGAGGTCGGAGGGGACGTCGAGCAGGACCGGCCCGGGGCGCCCGGTCGAGGCGACGTGGAAGGCCTCGTGGACGTACTCGGGGATCTGGCGCGCGTCGGTCACCTGGAAGGAGTGCTTCACGAACGGCAGCGTGGCGCCGAGGATGTCGGCCTCCTGGAAGCCGTCGGTGCCGATCAGCTCGGTCTTCACCTGGCCGGTGATGAAGACGGTCGGCACCGAATCGAGCATCGCGTCGGCGATCGCGGTGATCAGGTTGGTCGCCCCCGGTCCCGAGGTGGCGAAGGCGACCCCCACCTTGCCGCCGGCCCTGGCGTAGCCCTCGGCGGCGTGGCCGGCGCCTTGCTCGTGGCGGGTCTGGACGTGGCGGAAGTCGGCGTCGACCACCGCGTCGTACATCGGCAGGTTGGCCCCGCCGGGGATCCCGAAGACGTTCTTCACGCCCTCGGCCTTGAGCGATTCCATCAGTGCGTCGGCGGCTCTCATCGAACGGACGATGCTACCAGTGGGCTTGTGGGGGGCCGGGATCGGGGGGACCCCTTCTCTCACGAACTGCGGGGAGGTTCGTTCAGGGGTCCCCCCGATCCCGGCTCGCGGGCGGGGCGGCGTATCCGGGGGTTGGACGGGAGCCGCTGCGGCCGGGCTTCTTCAGCTGGATGGAACCCCTTCGGGCCTGGTTCCCCGGGCTGGGCGGGAGCCGGCCCGGGCTGGTTTCCCAAGCTGGGCGGGAGCCGGCCCGGGCGGGGCGCTCAGGCTTGGGCGGGGGCCGGTTTGGCGGGGTTCCAGCGGGTGCGCGGGTCGATCGCGGACTCGGCGGCGCGGGACTTGTAGCGCTCGAGGAGGCCGAGGATCGACTCGACCAGCTCCTCGCCGAGGAGGCGGGGCTGCAGGCCGAGGTCGAGCAGGTTCGAGTTGACCGCGTTGTAGTAGTGCTCTTCCTTCTCGACGCGGGGGTTGTCGTAGTGCTGGATCTCCACCTCGTAGCCGAGGTGCGCCCCCGACTCCTTCACCAGCTCGGCCAGCTGCATCACCGAGAACTGCTCGGTGAACTGGTTGAAGACGCGGAACTCGCCCGCCGCGGCGGGGTTTTCCACGGCCAGGCCGACGCAGGCGAGCGTGTCGCGGATGTTGAGGAAGCTGCGCGTCTGGTTGCCTTCTCCGTAGACGGTCAGGGGATGACCGATGACGGCCTGCAGGCAGAAGCGGTTCAGGACCGTGCCGAAGAGCTCGTCGTAGTCGAAGCGGGTGATCAGCCGCTCGTCGCCCGCGGTCTCCTCGGTCTCGATCCCGTAGACGACGCCCTGGTTCAGGTCGGTCGCCCGCAGGCCCCAGGTGCGGCAGGCGAAGTGGATGTTGGTCGAGTCGTGGACCTTCGAGCAGTGGTACAGCGAGCCGGGCAGCTTCGGGAACGGCAAGGTGTCCGCGCGCCCCTTGTGCGAGATCTCGATGTAGCCCTCCTCGATGTCGATGTTGGGCTGGCCGTACTCGCCCATCGTCCCGAGCTTCACCAGGTGTGCCTCGGGAACGTGATCGCGCAGGGCGAAGAGCAGGTTGAGGTTGCCGATCGTGTTCGCGTACTGGGTCTCGACCGCGGTCTGGCGGGAGATCATCGAGTACGGGGCCGAGGCCTGCTGGCCGTAGTGGACTACCGCGTCGGGGAGGAAGTCGGCGACCACGCCGTCGAGGAAGTCGCCGTCCTCGATCGGGCCGATGTGGGAGGCGATGCGCTTGCCGCTCTTCTCCTCCCAGGCGACGATCCGGGTCTCCAGATCGGCGATCGGGGTCAGCGAGTTGGAGCCCGCGCCCTCGACCCAGCGCCGGCGGTTGAAGTTGTCGACCACCGCCACCTCGTGGCCCGCGGCGGAGAATCGAAGCGCCGTCGGCCAACCGAGGTAGCCGTCGCCACCGAGGATGAGGATCCGCATAGACCGGCAAGGTTAGTTGAATCGGGCTGATGCCAAACGCTGTGGTGGCGCGAAACGGCGGCAGATGGGGCTTCGCGGCGCTGGTCGCGATCCTGCTGCTGGCCGCCGGCCTGCGGGTGGGCGAAGCCTGGGACGGCCGCGCGCCGGTCTTCGACGCCGCCGCCTACGCGGCGATCGCGAGGAACCTCGACGAAGGCCACGGCTTCACCGTCGGCGCGAAGGCCACCCAACCGAGCTCCGACTACTCCCCCGGCCTCCCCCTCTTCGTCGCCGCGATCTACAAGGTGACCGGGGGCGTGCACGAACGCCTGGCCCGCGTGGTCCTCGCCCTGATCGGGTCCCTCGCCGTCCTCTTCACCTACCTCCTCGCGCTCCGCCTCGCCACCGCGGCACGCTTCCGTGACAGCGACCTTGTCCTTTGTCACCCACAGGGTGACAAAGGACAAGGGGCTGCCCGGGGGGCGGTGGCGGCGGCGCTGGTCGCGGCGCTCGTGGTCGCGATCTATCCGGCGACGATCGAGTACACGGGGATGCTGATGACGGAGCCGTTGGCGGCGACGCTGCTGTCGGGGGCGATCCTCGCGCTCCTCTGGGCCGCGGACCCGCCGCCGCGCCCAGCCACCGTGCCGACCTGGCGCTGGCTCGTCCCCGGGCTGACCCTCGGAGCCCTGGCCCTCGTCCGGCCCGAGTACCTGGCGATCGGCCTCCTCCTCGCCCTCCTCGTCCTCCTCCACGAGCGCTCCCGCCAACCGATGAGTTCGCAGAAATCCTCGGATAGCGGTGAGAACTGCGAACGCAGGTGGTGGTGGGGGTGGCGAAGGGGGTTGGTTGCGGGGGCGATCGTCGTGCTGGGGATCGTCGTGGTCGTGGCGCCGTGGACGGTCCGCAACGCCGTCGTCTTCCACCGCTTCGTGACCGTCTCCACCGGCGGCGGCCAGGTCCTCTACGCGGGGACCTACCTGCCCTCCGACGGCAACCCGGAAAAGGTCGGCGCCGCCGTGGTCGCGGAAAACCCCGACCTCTTCGGCCCGCACGCGGTCGAGAACCTCCGCCTCGAGCAGATCCTCGCCCGACTCGCCGAAGCCCGCCACCCCGGCATGGAACCCGACCAGGCCCTCTCGCAGATGGGCAAGGAACAGCTCCGCATCGACATCACCGACCACTTCGGCGAATACCTCGGATTCCTCGCCACCAAGATCGGCCGCATCTGGTCCCACGGCCCCCGCGCGATCATGCGCACGCCGGTCTGGGAGGCCCTCCACTGGGTCCTCCTCGCCCTCGGCCTCCTCGGCCTGGCCCTGCTCGCCTTCCGGCGCCGCTGGGAGGCCCTCCTGATCGGCGCCGTCTTCCTCGCCGTCACCTTGATCAGCGCCCTGCTCGTCGCCTCCCCGCGCCGCGTCCTCGTCCTCGTCCCCCTCCTCGGTGCCTGCGCCGCGGCCGCCATCGCCTGGGCGGCGGCGAGCCGGCGGGGATAAGGGCGCCGCGACCGCGGGCGCCGGCGCGGGCGCGCCCGCCTCCCACCAACCACCGAAGGCGGGCGAAGCCGGGCTCGCCGTGGGAAGGCGCGCCGCGCCGGGCTCGCCGTCAGAGGCCGCCGAGCCGGACGCTCCGTGGGGGAGCACGCCGCGCCCGGCTCGCCGTAGAAGGCGCGTGAGCCGGGCTCGCCGTGGAGGGCGCGCGAACCGGACGCGCCGTCGGAGGGCGCCGGGCCGAGGCCGCGGCCGCGCGCGCCGCCGGACGCGGCCCGGCGCCCGCGTCAGGCCGTGCCGGGCGCGGACCCGGCGCCCGCGTCAGGCCGTGCCGGGCGCGGACCCGGCGCCCGCTCTCAGTCCATGTTGTAGGTGACCTTGAACTTCAGCCGGATTTCGGTCGCCGTGTCGGCGCCGCGGAAGAGGCAGTTGTACTTGACCACCTGCGCTTCCTCGGTGCCCTGGCCGTGGGTGTAGACGGTAGGGGTGCAGCGGAAGCCTTCGAAGGTCTTCGGCTTCTCGATCCGCAGCGAGAGCATCTTGTCGGCGACCTTCTTCACGATTTTGCATTCGGCGAATTCCATCTGCGAGGAGGCGACGTTCTTGCCGCTGACCGCGATCGTGACCTTCTTGCCGACCACGTTCTTGGAGCTCGTCGTGCAGGAGGTGTTGACGATGCCTTCCGTCGGCATCGCCGACGCGGTGCCGACGGAAGCGACGAGCAGGCAGGCGAGGGCGGCCGCGAGGGCCAGGGTGATGCGCTTCATTCGAGATCCTTTCCGAAGGATGGGCGACCCGCAGCGTGAGGGCCGCGGATGCAGGGGAGCTAAAGATCGGACTCTTCGACCGGCAGGCCGAGGATTCCTCCCATCGCCCCAGTAGCCTGACCGGCGCCCTTGACCGCCCTCCGCCGATGGTTCCGCACCCTTCCCGCCCGCTACGGGCGACGGACGCTGATCGCGCTGGCGCTGATCGCGACGCTCGGCCTGGGCTGCCGCGCGGTAGCCGTCGTCCACCCCGTCGCCGACCCGGCCGACGACTCGCACGCCTACTACGCGCTGGCCAAGTCCCTCTACACCGAAGGCAGCTACGGCGGGCCGGAATTCCACTCGGAAGCGACCAGCGACTGGTCGCCGGGGGCGCCCTGGCTCTACGCCGGGCTCTTCGTCGTCACCGGCGGGCCGCGCGAAGGGACGATCCGCATCCTCGAGGCACTGATGGGGGTGGCGACGATCCTGGTCGTCTTCCTCCTCGGCTGGCGCCTGGGCGGCAGGTGGCCGGCCCTGCTCGGGGCGCTCGGGGTGGCGATCTACCCGCCCTTCATCCACTCGGTCGGCGAGATCATGAGCGAGCCGCCCGCGATGCTCTCCCTCCCGGCGGCGATCCTGGCGTTCTGGTGGGCGGGGGACGGCAAGAGCCCGTGGCGATGGCTCCTCCCCGGCCTCCTCTTCGGCGTCACCGCGATGTTCCGCCCCGAGTACGCGCTGGTCGCGGCCGCCTTCGTCGTCTTCGCCGCGCTCCGCTGGGCCTGGCGGCGCCAGTGGGCGTTCGGCGCCACCGCGATCGGCCTGATGCTGGTCGCCCTGCTGCTCCCGATCGTGCCCTGGACGATCCGCAACGTCGTCGTCCTCGATCGCCTGGTGCCGATCTCGACCGGCGGCGGCAAGGCGCTCTACGTCGGCACCTTCTACCCCGCCGACGGCGAATACCAGCGGGTCAAGGCGATCCTCTACGAACGCGAGACCGGCGAAAGCCTGCCGCCGAACTCCCAGGCCCTGAACGAAGTCGACCCCACCCCGCTCTTCAACCACGTCTGGAGGGCGCGCTACCCCGACCTGGCGCGCGACTCCGCGCTCGGCAAGATCGGCAAGGAAAACTTCTCCAAGTACTTCGGCGAACACCCGCTCGGGTACCTCGGGATGACCGCGCGGAAGGTCGGCCGGATGTGGTCGAGCGGGGTCGGTGAGTTCATGGCGACGACGCCCGGGCGGGCGATCCAGATCCTCCTCGTGCTGCTCGGGATCGCGGGGCTGGCGCTGCTCGGCTGGGCCCGCCGCTGGTGGGAGGCGCTCTGCCTCGCCGCCCCGATCGTCCTCGTCACCGTGGTCGGCGCGGTCAGCCTCGCCGCCCCGCGCCGCAACGAGATCCTGATGACGCTGATCTTCCCGCTCGCCGGGCTGGCGCTCGCGAGCGCCGCCGCGGCCGTATCCTCAGGCCGCAAATGGTCCCCCTAGCAGGCATATTTCCGGCCGAACTGACGGCGCTCCGCGGCGTCGGCCTGGCGATCGCGCTGATCCTGATCGTCTACGCGATCGTCCGTCGCCACGCGCTGCGCAACGCCGACGTGCTCCTGCTGCTGCTCTCCGGCATCGCCCTGGCGATCGTCACCGGGACCGAAGTCGTCAACGGCCTGCTCTCCGCCTTCTCCTTCGAAAAGGGCAACGGCGGGCGGATCCTCGGCCTCGCCGTCTTCGCCATCTTCGTCCTCTTCCTGATCACCTTGCGCGCGCTCTCGGTAGGGGCGCGCAACTCGCGCCAGCTCTCGGCCGCGCTCGAGGGCCTGGCCTGGGAGGAGTTCCGCCAGGCGGGCCTGCCGGACCGCTTCAAGGGCAAGGTCGCGATCCTCGTCCCCGCCTACAACGAGGCGGAGAACATCGGCGTCGTCCTCGACCAGATGCCCGCCGAGGTCTGCGGCGTGCGCACCGAGGTGCTGGTCGTCGACGACGGCTCGCGCGACGGCACCGGCGACGTCGCCGCCGCGCACGGCGCCCTGGTCGCCCGCCACGTCACCAACCGCGGCGGCGGCGCGGCGCTGCGCACCGGCTACCGGCTGATGGTCGAATCGGGGGCCGAGGTGGTCGTCACCCTGGACGCCGACGGCCAACACCTCCCCTCCGAGATGCCGCGCCTGGTCGAGCCGGTGCTGAGCGGCGAGGTCGACGTCGCCCACGGCTCCCGCGTGCTCGGCCACGCCGACCGCAACACCCGCGCCCGGGAGCTCGGGATCGTCTTCTTCAACCGCCTCGTCTCCTTCATCACCCGCACCCACGTCACCGACTGCTCGAACGGCTACCGCGCCGTGCGCACCACGGTGCTGCCGCAGCTGGTCCTGCGCCAGGAGCAGTTCCACACCTCCGAGTTCATGATCGAGGCGATCAAGCGCGGGGTCCCCGCCAAGGAGGTCCCGATCACGGTCGAACAGCGCCTCCACGGCCACTCGAAGAAGCCCGCGGTGATGCGCTACGGGATCGGCTTCGCCAACGCGATCGTCCGCACCTGGCTGCGCTAGCCGCGGACGCCGGGATGGCGGACGGCGCGGGGGTCGGGCAGGTAGAGCTCGGTGCCGCAGCGCGGACAGACCTGGACGTAGAGCTTCACCGCCTTGAGGCAGTTCGGGCACTGGCGTTCCGGTTCGTCGCGCTCGCGGCGGGAGAGGATCACCGCGATCAGGCCGAGGATCGGCAGCACCGCGCCGACCAGGAACCAGATCCAGAAGGAGCTGCCCTTGGCCTTGCCGATGATCGCGGTGGCGAGGCCGCAGAAGAAGACGATCCATAGGTACTCGAGGCCCATCGACCCCAATTGTGGCGGGTCGGGGATGCCTGAACGTCCACCACCCATCAAGTACCGCTATCCAAGCGCCGAAACAGAGCTAGGAGCGGTGCGCGCTCTCGTCCATGGCGATCCCCAAGGTCACCCCCACCCAGGCCGAGCTCGACTCGACCAAACGCGGCGGCAGGCACCGCCCCGACAGGCACGCGCAGAAGCAGAAGAAAGGCGGCAGGCACCGCCACAAGAAGCACCACGGCACCTGGAACGACAAGCACTGGCGCTGGGTGCCGACCGCCGACGGCGACTGGCGCGTCCAGGGCTACATCTTCCACCACAAGCACAAGCCGCCGAAGCATCACTTCCGCGGCCCCGGGCCGAAGCCACCGCGCCGCACCAAGCCCTTGACCGCGGCGATCGCCGCCGCCGCGACCGGCGAAGGGCGCCCCGCGGGCTCCTACCAGGGCACCTTCGGGGTCCCCCAGGCGACCCGCCTGCTGAACCGCGCCGGGTTCGGGCCCGGCCCCGGCCAGGCGCAGGCGCTCGCCGCGCTGGGCCTGGTCGACGCGGTCCGCTCGCTGACCCGGCCGAGCGGCGCCGCCGTCCTCGCCGGCCCGGCGCCGACCGACGACGAAGGCAACCCGATCGCGCCCGGCGACATCTGGGGCGACGACCACCTCTGGTGGCTCGACCGGATGATCCGCACCAGCCAGCCGCTGGTCGAGCGGATGGCGCTCGTCCTCCACGACTGGTTCGCGACCTCCGAGGGCGGCGTCTCGCGCGCGCAGCAGATGATCGACCAGTCCAACCTCTTCCGCGCCGGCTGCTTCGGCTCGTTCCTCGACCTCTTCCGGGCGGTGACGGTCGACCCGGCGATGCTCCAGTGGCTGAACGGCGCCGAAAACGTGAAGGGCGCGCCGAACGAGAACTACGCCCGCGAGATGATGGAGCTGTTCTCGCTCGGCGCCGATCGCGGCGCCTACACCGAGGACGACATCCGCGAACAGGCGCGCGCCCTGACCGGCTGGGACTACGAATGGTCCGACGAGCTGGGCAGCCACAACTTCCACTTCGTCCCCGCCCGCCACGACTCCGGCATGAAGACGGTCTTCGGCAAGACCGGCAACTGGAACTGGGAAGACGCCTGCCGGCTCTGCGCCGAAAACCCCTACCACCCCTCCTTCTTCGTCGAAAAGCTGTGGAGCTACTTCGTCGGCGCGCCGGCCTCGGAAGCCACCCGCGCGAGCCTCGAAGCGACCTACCTCGGCAGCGGCCTGCAGATCGGCCCGGTGCTGGAGGCGATCCTGATGAGCCCCGACTTCTACGAAGGCCCGCCGATGGTGAAGCCGCCGGTCGTCCACCTGGCGACGATGATGCGCGCGGTCGGCCGCTACCTCGACACGACCGCCTGGACCTGGCTCTGCGACGAGGCCGGGCAGCAGCTCTTCTGGCCGCCCAACGTGGCGGGCTGGGACGACGCGCACTGGCTCGACACCTCGCGCATGCGGGCGCGCTGGAACATCGTCGACGTGGTCCTCGAAGGGATCGCCGGCAACCCCTGGGAATCGGACCACCCCTACAGCCAGACCGAGAGCGCCGAAGAAGCGGTGGACAAGGCGCTCGCCTCCTGGGGCAACCCGGAAGTGCGCCCCGAACACCGCGCCGAGCTGCTCGCCTTCGCCCGGCGCGCCGAAGGCCTGATCACCGCGAGCTGGCAGAAGGGCCCCTACCGGGCGCTGCGCCAGAACGCGCTCCTGCAGCTGATCGGCATCAGCCCTGACCTGCTCCTGCAATGAGGCGGAAGGAAGACCGATGAGCCACCGATGCTGCAACGACTTCACCCGCGCCCAGCTGCTCCGCGGCGGCGCCGCCGAAGCCGGTCGCGGCCTGCCGGCGATCGAGCCGGGGATGCCGGAGCCCGCCGGCACCGGGCTCAGCCGGCGGCGCTTCCTCTCGCGGTCCGCCGGGCTGGCGCTCGCCGTCTACGGCGCCTCGAAGATCCCCCTGTCGGCCTTCGATCGCGGCATCGCCGAGGCGGCCCAGGGCGAGAAGGTCCTCGTCTCCGTCTTCTTCGAAGGCGGCATCGACGCGCTCAGCGTGCTCGCCCCGGTCGGCGACCCGCGCTACGCCTCGCTGCGGCCGAACCTGAAGCAGGCGCCCGGCGCCGGCCCGACCTTCACCGAGGACACCCGCCTGCAGTGGCACCCCGGCGCCACCGACCTGGCGACGCTGCACGAAGAGGGCAAGGTCGCCGCCTTCCCGGCGATCGGCTACGAACACCCGGACCAGTCGCACTTCACCTCGCGCCATTACTACGAGATCGGCGAGCTCGACGTCGGCCAGCACGCCGGCTGGCTCGGCCGCTATCTCGACCTGGTCGGCGACGAAGAGAACCCGCTGCAGGGCCTCTCGATGGACGGCACCCTCTCCCCGATGATCGCCACCGCGCAGAAGCCGGTGGCGGCGATCGGCAGCGTCGACAGCTACGACATGTGGACCCGCTACACCGGCGAACCGATCGACGCCGAGATGTACCGGTCCTTCGCCGCCTTCGGCGCGCTGCCCGCGGATTCGCCGGCGATGCAGCAGGTGCGGCGGGCGACCGCGCAGACCGAGAAGGTGCGCGAGGAACTCCTCGGGGTCGGCGAGATCGAAAGCCCGGTCACCTACCCGGAAGGCGAATTCGCCCACAAGCTCGCCGGGCTCGCCAACTACCTCGACCGGGGGCTGCCGGTGCGGGTGGTGACGCTCAGCGCCGCGGGCGGCTACGACACCCACTCCGGCCAGGCCGAAGACCTGTCCAAGTACCTCACCGAAACCTGTGAAGGGATCCTCGCCTTCCAGCGCGACCTCGAAGCGCGCGGGCTCGACGACCGGGTGATGATCGAGATGTGGAGCGAGTTCGGGCGCCGGCCGGAGGAGAACGGCTCGGCCGGGACCGACCACGGAGCGGCCGGCTGCGCCTTCGTGATCGGCTCGCGATCGCAGGGACAGATGGTCGGCGAATTCCCCGGCCTGACGAAGCTCGACCAGGACGAAAACCTGCGCGTGACGAGCGACTTCCGCGGCATGTACTGCTCGCTGCTGGAGGAATGGCTCGGGTTCGATTCGACCCAGGTGATCCCCGGGGCGTCGGGCTTCGCCAAACCGAAGCTCGTCAAGGCCTGAGCGGCGCGGCGCATGCTTCGGCTACGGGGCCAGAGGAACCTGCGGCGGGTCGCGGCGGCGGCGCTGGTCGCGGCGCTCTCGCTCGCGGTCCTCGCCGGCGTGCGGACGGTCGGCGACGCGCACGCGGCGACGTCCTGCACCAAGCACACGAAGCGCGTCGTCACGCACGTCAGACGCCACGGCAAGCGCAAGCGCGTCGTGCGCCTCAGGCACTACTGGACCTGCGCGGAAGTGCCGAGCCCGGCCGCCCCGGCGGCGACCGCGCCGGCACCCGCGCCGGCCCCGGCGCCGGAAGCGCCCGCGCCGCTGCCCGAACCGGAAGCGAACGCGATCGGGGTCATCGCCCGCGACAAGAACAAGCAGTTCAGCTTCCAGCCCAGCCGGACCGTCGTGAGGTCCGGGCGGCTGACCGTGCAGCTGATCAACGAAGGCGAAGACCCGCACACGATGGCGATCCAGCGGATCGGTCCGGACGAGGTCGGCGAAGGCGAAGTGACCGAAATCCCCGCCACCGCGCCGAAGCAGCAGAGCACCGGCACGGTCGACGTGCAGCCGGGTCGCTACCGCATGTGGTGCACCCTGTACCGCCACGCCGAAGAAGGCATGGAAATCGACATCACGGTCGAATAGGCCGCGCTAGCCGAGGCGTTTGGGCCGGGTCACCGAGCCGAGCTCGGCGATGTCGCGTCTGAACGGCATGCTCGCCGTCCAGTCGAGGATCGCGTGGGCCTTGCGGGCGTAGCCGGGGATCTGGCTCATGTGGTAGCTGCGGGCGAGGAACCAGGCGGGGAAGCCGCGGAATCTGTGCTCGCCGATCCGGCCCACCGCCTTGTAGCGGCCGAGGTTCACGAACGACGCTTCGCTGCGGTAGGTGAACGGCTCCGCGGTGCCGATCCCGAGCTGGGCGGCGATGTTGCGGGCCGCCACGGGGCCCTGCCGGACGGCGTGCTGGGCGGTCGGCGGGCAGGTGCCGCCGCGCGGGTCGGGAGCGGCGGCGCAGTCGCCGATCGCCCAGACCGAATCGAGCCCCTCCACCCGCAGGTGGTCGTCGACCGGCACCCGGCCGCGCTCGTCGAGCGGCAGGTTCAGCTGCTTGAGGATCGGCGCCGGGGCGACGCCGGCGGTCCAGACGACGGTGGTGGTCGGCACGACCTCGCCGGTCGACAGGGTCACCGAGTCCTTCGTCACCTCCTTCAGCTGCGTCTCCAGCCTGATGTCGATGCCGCGGCCGCGCAGCTCGCGCAGCGCGTAGTCGGCGAGGTCCTGGTCGATCTCCGGCAGCACCCGGGGCGCCGCCTCGACCAGGATCCAGCGCATCCCGTGCAGACGGGCGCGCGGGTATGAGTCCATCGCGTCGGCGGCGAAGTCCTGCAGCTCGGCCAGCGCCTCGAGCCCGGCGTAGCCGCCGCCGACGAAGACGAAGGTGAGCAGTTCCTCGCGCCGCTGATGGTCGGCGGTCGCGTTCGCGGCCTCGAGGTTCTCGATCACCCGGTTGCGCAGGGCTATCGCGTCGGCGAGCCCCTTGAAGCCCATCGCGTGCTCGGTCAGCCCGGGGATCGGCAGCACCCGGGAGACCGACCCGAGCGCGAGCAGCAGCTCGTCGTAGGGCACCGTCTCGCGCTCGCCGTCTTTCGTCAGCAGCTCGACCGTCTTCGCCGCCGGGTCATGGCCGACGACCTCGCCGAGGCGGATGTAGGTCCGCTTGAGGATGTCGCGCAGCGGCGTCACCACGTGGCGCGGCTCCAGCGTCCCCGCGGCGGCCTCGGGCAGGAACGGCGAGTAGGTCGAGTAGTTCGTCTCGTTGACCAGCATCAGCCGCGCCGACTGCTTCGGCATGACCTTCTCCAGCTCGCGCGCCGCCGCGAGCCCTCCGAAACCACCACCGGCGACGACGATGTTCCAAGCCATGCCCCGACGGTAGCAGCTTGTAACACGATGTTACAAAGTGCGGTACGTCACACGGACGGGCACGCGCCGCCCGGTGGCGCCCCCTTGCCGTGGAGAGAAGCTCTCGCTATGCGAGAGCAAAGCTCCACGGCGTCGACTCAGGGGCCGAGCTGCTCGCGGATGAGGCGGTTGACCTCGCCGCCGTCGGCGCGGCCTTTCGTCTCCCGCATCACGGCGCCGACGATGGCGCCGATCGCCTTGCCGTTGCCGGCGCGGATCTGCTCGGCGGCGGCCGGATCGGCGGCGATCGCGGCGGCGACGATGGCGGCCAGCTCGCCGTCGTCGCCCCCCATCTGGGCGAGGCCCTCGCGCTCGACGATCGCGGTCGGCTCGCCGCCCTCGGCGACGAGGATGGCGAGGACCTTGCGGCCGCTGCCGTGGGAGATCGTCTTCGCCTGCGCCAGGGCGATCAGCTCGGCCATCGGCGCCGCGGGGACCGTGGGCGCGGCGTAGTCCTCCTCCTTCTCGGCGGCCCGCAGGGCGGCGGTGAGGTCGCCGGTCACCCAGTTGGCGACGGCGCGCGGCTCGACGATGGCGCCGTCGCCACCGGTCGCGGCGGCCGCGGCGGGCAGCGCCGCGAGGACGGCGTCGAAGTACTCCGCCTGGCCCGGGTCGGCCGCCAGGAGCCGCGCCTGGGCCTCGTCCAGCCCCTCCCCTTCGTAGCGCGCCTGGCGTGCCGCGGGCAGCTCCGGCAGCGAGGCGCGCGCCGCCGCGATCATCGCCTCGGTGGGGATGATCGCCACCAGGTCGGGCTCGGGGAAGTAGCGGTAGTCGTGGGCTTCCTCCTTCGAGCGCAGCGAGGTCAGCTCACCGCTGGTCGGGTCGAAGTGGAGCGTCTCCTGTTCGACCTTCCCCCCCGCCTCGACGATCCCGCGCTGGCGCTCCAGCTCGGCTTCGATCCCGCGCTGGAGGAAACGGAAGCTGTTCATGTTCTTCAGCTCGGTCTTCACCCCGAGCTCCGCCGAGCCGGCCGGGCGCACCGAGACGTTGGCGTCGACCCGCAGGCTCCCCTCCTCCATGTTCACGTCGGAGACGCCGAGCTGGCGCACCGTCTCGCGCAGCAGCCGCGCCCACTCAGCGGCCTCGGCGGCGCCGCGCAGGTCGGGCTCGGTGACGATCTCGACCAGCGGCGTGCCGCCGCGGTTGAAGTCGACCAGCGAGGCGGTCGAGCCGTGGATCCGCCCCGAGGATCCGGCGTGGATCGTCTTCGCCGCGTCCTCCTCCAGGTGGGCGCGGGTGATGCGGATGTCGCCCAGCTTCCCGGCGCCGCAGATCGGGATGTCGTACTGGCTGATCTGGTAGGCCTTCGGGTTGTCGGGATAGAAGTAGTTCTTGCGGTGGAAGATCGAGCGCGGGGCGATCTCGCAGTCGAGCGCCAGGCCGATCTTCAAGGCGTAGGCGATCGCCTCCTCGTTGGGGACCGGGAGGACGCCCGGGTGGGCGAGGCAGATCGGACAGGTGTGGACGTTCGGCTCGTCGCCGAAGCTGAGCGCGCAGCCGCAGAACATCTTCGTCCGGGTCGACAGCTGGACGTGGATCTCGAGCCCGACGACCGCCTCCAGCTCAGGCACGGGAGCCTCCCTTCCAGGGCGCGGAATCGCCCGCCAGGGCAGCGAAGCCGAGCGCGCCCTCGAGCGCGTGGGCGGCCTCCAGCAGCTTCTGCTCGCCGAAGGCCGGGGCCGCGATCTGGAAGCCGACCGGCAGCCCCGCGGCGCCGTCGCCGGCGCCCTCCGGCGCGGCCAGCCCGGCCGGGATCGAGATCGCCGGGATCCCGGCGAGGCTCATCGGCACGGTGAAGAAGTCGTTGAGGTACATGGCGAGCGGATCGGCGGTCTTCTCCCCCAGCCCGAACGCGACCGAGGGCGAGGTCGGGGTGACGACGAAGTCGACCGCGGCGAAGGCGGCGTCGAAATCGCCCGCGATCCGGGTGCGGACCTTCTGCGCCTGGCCGTAGTAGGCGTCGTAGTAGCCGGAGGAGAGCGCGTAGGTGCCGAGCATGATCCGCCGCTTCACCTCGGCGCCGAACCCCTGGGCGCGGGTCTCCTCGTACATCGTCACCAGGTCCTCGTCGCCGGCGACGCGCCGGCCGTAGCGGACGCCGTCGTAGCGGGCGAGGTTGGAGGACGCCTCGGCCGGGGCGATCACGTAATAGGCGGAGATGCCGTGCTCGGCGTGCGGCAGCGCGACCTCGGCGACCTCACCGCCGAGCTCCTCGATCCGCGCGATCGTCGCCTCGAAGACCGCCCGCACGCCGGGGTCGAGCGCCGCCTCGCCGATCTCCTTCGGCACCCCGAAGCGCAGGCCGGAGAGGTCCTCCCGGGTCGGCAGCTCGACGGCGCCGTCGAGCCCCACCGCGGTCGAGTCGCGCGGGTCCTTGCCCTCCATCACGCCGAGGAGCAGCGCCGCGTCGGTGACGTCGCGGGTCAGCGGGCCGCACTGGTCGAGCGAGGAGGCGAAGGCGATCATGCCGAAGCGCGAGATCGCCCCGTAGGTCGGCTTCAGCCCGACGATCCCGCAGAGCGAGGCGGGCTGGCGGATCGAGCCGCCGGTGTCGGTGCCGAGCGCCGCCGGGGCGAGGCCGCCGGCGACGACGGCGGCCGAGCCGCCGGAGGAGCCGCCCGGGACGCGGCCCGGGTCCCACGGGTTGCGGACCGGCCCGTAGGCGGAGTTCTCGTTCGAGGACCCCATCGCGAACTCGTCCATGTTGGTCTTGCCGAGCACCCGGGCGCCGGCGGCGGTCAGCTTGCGCACCGCGGTCGCGGTGTAGGGCGGCCGGTAGCCCGCGAGGATCTTCGAACCCGCGGTGGTCGGCACGCCCTCGGTGGTGAAGATGTCCTTGACCGCGATCGGCACCCCGGCCAGCGGGCCGGAGTCGGCGGGCGCGGGCGGATTGGAGCCGTAGGGCGTCTCCTCGCCCTCGCCCGCCGGGGCGCTCTCGCCGGCGGCGGTCCAGTCGCCGGCGGCGGGCCCGCCATCGGCGCGCCAGAGGTAGGCGTTCAACTCGTCGGCCGCGGCGGCGTCACGCCAGGCGGCGCCGTACTCAGCCGCCGAGACCTCGCCCGCGGCGATCCTCGCCGCCGCCTCGGCGACGGTCAGGTCGAGCAGGTCGGCCATCAGTCGACGGGGGCCTGCGGCGAGGGGACGCGGAAGGCGCCCTCGAAGGGCTCCGGGGCCGAGGCCAGCGCCACCTCGCGCGGCAGGCTCCGCCAGGGCACGTCGGCGCGGAAGACGTTCTCCAGCTGGACCACGTGCGAGGTCGGCTCGACCCCCTCGAGGTCGAGGTCGGAGATCCGGTCGACGTGCTCGAGGATGCCGGAGAGCTCCCCGGCCATCGTCTCGACCTCGGCCTCGTCGAGGCGCAGCCGCGCCAGCTTGGCGACGTGGAGTACCTGCTCGCGATCGATCACGGGACCGATTCTAGGTGGGGCCTGCGGCTAGGGCTTTTTGCGCGGCGGGCGGCGGGGCGAGGGCGCCTTGCCGGGCTTCGGCTCGGGGGCGGTCGCGGACGCGGCGGCAGGCGTCTTCTTCGCCCCCGGTCTGGGCCGCGCCGGCGACTCCAGCCGTTTCGCCACGCCGGCGAACGAGGTGCCTTCGTCGGCCATCGCCCGCCAACCGCCGTAGGCGATGCCGAGCGCGGCGGCGAGGGCGAGGAAGATCGGCAGCTTCAGGGTGGTGTCGAAGGCGCCTTCGAGCACTTCGCCCGGACCGGGCGGCGAGAGGATCCGGATCAGGATCAAGAGCGCGGCGAGGCCACCGAGGACGCAGACCGCGGCGGCGGGCGGGATCGCCGGCTTCCAGTCGGACCCGCTCAGGCGCAGGAGCGCGGCACCCACCGCGACGACGATCGCCAGCATCAGGAAGAGCGGGATCACTTCGAGGGCCTGCCAGGCGTCGCCGCCGGCCTGGGAGGTGATCACGCCGCCGAGCGGTTCGGCGTCGTTCGTCCCCTTCACCCCGTACCAGTCGAGGAACATCAGGACGAAGAGCAGGATCGCGGCGCAGAGGTAGATCGCCTCGCCGGTCCGCAGCCGAGCGAGCGGCTGGGAACGCCCCGCCGCCGGGCGAGCTTTCGCGGGCGGCTTCGCCTTGCCGCCTTTCCCGCGCGGCGTCGGCCGGGCGCCCTTGCCGGCCTGCCCGGCCCGCTCGCCCGTCATCGGTGCCCGCTCCTCGCCCGTGCCGCCTGCAGGGTGTTGTGGAGGAGCATCGCGATCGTCATCGGGCCGACGCCGCCGGGGACCGGGGTGATCGCCGACGCGACCTCGGCCGCGGCGTCGAAGTCGACGTCGCCGACCAGGCCCTCCTCGAGCCGGTTGACGCCGACGTCGATCACCACCGCGCCCGGCTTGATCGCCGCGGCGCCGAGCAGGCGCGGCACCCCGACCGCGGCGACCAGCACGTCGGCGCGGGCGCAGACGGCGTCGAGGTCGCGGGTACGCGAGTGGCACATCGTCACCGTCGCGTTCTCCATCAGCAGCAGGCGGGCGACGGGCACGCCGACCAGCTTCGAGCGGCCGACCACGACCACCTCGGCGCCCTCCAGCTCCACCCCCTCGTGGGCGAGCAGCTCCATCACCCCGGCGGGCGTGCAGGGGACGAGCCCGGGGGTGCCGTGGGCGAGCAGGCCGGCGTTCGCCGGGGTGAGCCCGTCGACGTCCTTCAGCGGGTCGATCAGCGCGACGATCCGGTCCGGGTCGAGGTGGTCGGGGAGCGGCAGCTGGACGAGGATCCCGTCGACCGCGTCGTCGGCGTTCAGCTCCTCGACCAGGGCCTCCAGCTCCTCCTGGCGGATCGCGGCCTCCGGCTGTCGGTGGATCGACTCGATCCCGACCTCGGCGCAGGCCTTGATCTTCATCCCCACGTAGACCTCCGAGGCGGGGTCCTCGCCGACCAGCACGGTGGCCAGGCCCGGCGTGTGGCCGGACTCCTCCTCGTAGGCGGCGAGGTCGACCTTGACCCGCTCCCTCACCGCCGCCGCCACGGCTCTGCCGTCGATCGTGCGCGCCGCCATCCTCACCTCACCGCTTCTTGATCGGGGCGTAGTCGGCCATCAGCTTGCGCTCCTTGCCGTCCTCGGAGAAGCGCACCACGATCACCCCGCCCGGCTCGGTCCCGGTCACCACGCCGTCGCCGAAGGAGGCGTGGACGACGTCGTCGCCGATCCGCATCTCCAGCGCGCCGGTCGGGTCGACCGGCTGCGCCGGGGCGGGCGCGCCGCCGCCGTCGTCGCCGAAGCCGCCGAGGCCTCCCCCGCCCCCGTACCGGGTCGAGCCCCAGGTCATCCCGGTGCTCGCGGCGGTCGAGTTGCGTTCGGTCAGCTCGGCCGGGATCTCCTCGATGAAGCGCGAGGGAAGGTTGCGCTCGGAGCGGCCGAAGAGCTGGCGTTCGCGCGCCCAGGTCAGGTAGAGACGGCGTTCGGCGCGGGTGATGCCGACGTAGCAGAGGCGCCGCTCCTCCTCTTCCCCGCCCTCCTCCAGCGCCCGCATGTGGGGGAACGCCCCGTCCTCGCAGCCGATGATGAACACCGTGTCGTACTCCAGGCCCTTGGCGTTGTGGAGGGTCATCAGCGTCACTTTTTCGCTTTCCTCGCCCTCCAACGCGTCCTGCTCGGAGCGCAGCATGTTCGTCTGCAGGTACTCCTCCAGCGCGGTCAGCTCGCTCTCGCCCTCGATCTCCCGCTCGCGGTCGAACTCGGCGGCGCCCTCGAGCAGCGCCTCGAGGTTCTCGACCCGCCCTTCGGCCTCCACGGTCCGCTCGTTGTTCAGCGCTTCCATGTAGCCGGTCTCGTTCAGCGTCCGCTCCAGCAGCGCGTGCATCGAGGAGTCCTCGACGTGATCCTTCAGCGCGTCCATCGTCTCGAAGAAGCGGCCCACCGACTTGATCGCCGCGGCGCTCATCCCGGGCACGTCCTCGACCCGTTCGATCACCTCCCAGATCGTCAGCCCGGTGGTGTTGGCGTAGGCGGTGAGCCGGCCCTGGGTGGTGTCGCCGATCCCCCGCCGCGGCGAGTTGACGATCCGCCCGAAGGCGACCAGGTCGGCCGGGTTGGCCAGGAACCCGAGGTAGGCGAAGGCGTCTTTGATCTCCGCCCGGTCGTAGAACTTGGTCCCGCCGATCACCTGGTAGTTGACGTCGAAGCGCTGCAGCGTCTCCTCCAGCACGCGGCTCATCGCGTTGGTCCGGTAGAAGACCGCGACCTCGGAGCGCTTCACCTCGTCCTCCGCGGCGAGCCGGTCGATCTCCCCCGCCACCCAGCGCGCCTCCTCGTGCTCGTCGCCGAGCTCGTAGAGCTGCACCGGGTCGCCGCCGGCGACGTCGGTCCAGAGCTCCTTCGGGCGCCGTTCGCGGTTGTGGGAGACGACGGCGTTGGAGGCCGAGAGGATGGTCTGCGTGGAGCGGTAGTTCTGCTCCAGCTTCACCATCTGCGCTTCCGGGAAGTCGGCCTCGAAATCGAGGATGTTGCGGATGTCGGCGTGGCGGAAGCCGTAGATCGACTGATCCTCGTCGCCGACGACCATCAGGTTGCCGTGCTCCTTGGCGAGCAACTGCAGCATCCGGTACTGGGCGTGGTTGGTGTCCTGGTACTCGTCGACGAGGACGTGGCGGAAGGTGCGCACCCAGCGGTCGCGGACGTCCTCGAAGAGCTCCAGCACGTTGACCGTGCGGACCAGCAGGTCGTCGAAGTCCATCGCGTTGGCTTCCAGCATCCGTTTCTCGTAGAGCGGGAAGACCTCGGCGACGACTTCCTCGAAGCCGCCGACCATGCCTTCGGCGTAGGCGGAGGGGTCGATCAGCTGGTTCTTGGCGCCGGAGATCTTCCCCTGGACGGCGCGCGGCGGGTACCGTTTCGGGTCGACCCCGAGCTCCGCCAGGCAGCGTTTGACCATCCGCAGCGAGTCACCCTGGTCGTAGATCGTGAAGCCCTTGGAGTAGCCGAGCCGCTCGGCGTCGACGCGCAGCATCCGGGCGCAGGCCGAGTGGAAGGTGGTGACCCACATCGCCCGCACCGAGCGGCCGATCAGGTTGCCGACCCGCTCCCGCATCTCGGCCGCCGCCTTGTTGGTGAAGGTGATCGCGAGGATCTCCCCCGGGCGCGCCTCGCCGGTCGCCAGCAGGTAGGCGATCCGGTGGGTGAGCACGCGGGTCTTGCCGGAGCCGGCGCCGGCGAGCACGAGCAGCGGGCCGCCCGGGTGCTCGACCGCCTCGCGCTGCGGCGGGTTGAGGCCCGCGAGCAGGCGCTCGACCCGGTCGGCACCCGGCTCGGTCGGCACCCCCGCGAAATGGGCTTCGTCGGCGCCCGCGGAGGACTCCTGATCGGCCTGCAGGCTCACCCGCCGAGCATAGCCAGGGGCTCGGCCGGGGCCTCCGGCACCGCTCCCCGCGCGTCCCCGACCCAGCCGCCGGCACGGGCCGCGGACTCGACCCTACGCGCAGCCCTGCGCCAGTTCGATGATCTTTTCCGCGGAGCCGTCGAGGAACAGTTCTTCGGCCTCCGCCTGGCTCGCTTCCGCGATCTTGTCGGAGATGCACTTCGCCTGTTCGGGGCTCAGTTCCTCCGGTTCCCTTTCGAACTGCCTTTCGAAGGCTTCGCCGAGCGCCTTGCCGTCGTACTTGGCGAACCCTTCGATCCGATCGAGCTTCCAGTTGCCGCCTTCTTCGACCAGGGCGACTTCGATCGACTGCGAGCCGAGCGGGCCGCCTTCGAATTCCGCCTCCGCGGTCGCCTTGCTGCCGTCGACCGAGACGTCGGAGACGTTCGCGGCCTTCGCCCGGTCGCTGCCGGCTTCAGCTTGTTCTTCGCAGGCCTTGACCGCCGCGTGACCCTTTTCCGTCGTGTTCTGTTCGACGAAGGCCTGGGTCTGCAGTTCGGTGCAGTTGCCCGGGTCGTTGGTGGTGGCGACGGTTTCGATCGTTTCGACGATCTTGTCTTCGTCGCTCGAGCCGCCGCCGCATGCGGTGAGCGTCAGCGCCACCGACACCAGCAGCGCCAGTGAGAGGAGGATGCGCTTGTTCACGAGGGTTCCTTTCGGTCCGGGGCTCGGGAGCAGGAAGCGGCGCGCAGCTTAGAGCTAGCCGCCGGCGGAGGAACGGCCCGTGCGCGGGGCGATCCCGGGCTGGTCGCGCCCCCGCTCCGGTGGCTTCTCGCCGCCGTCGACCTCGGCCAGGCGCGCTTCCAGCTCGGCGATCCGCTCCGACAGCGTCTTGATCGCGTCGGCGACCGGGTCGGGCAGGTGGATCCAGTCGGCGTCCGGCCCTTCCAGGCGCTTGCCTTCGACCCGCACCGGGTGGCCCGGGTTGCCGACCACGGTGGCCCCCGGCGGGACGTCCTCGACCACCACCGTGTTGGCGCCGATCTTCGCCCCGTCGCCCACCGCGATCGGCCCCAGCAGCTTCGCCCCCGAGCCGACCGTGACGTTGTCGCCGAGGGTCGGATGGCGCTTCCCGCGCTGGAAGCCGGTGCCGCCCAGGGTCACCCCCTGGTAGAGCGTCACGCAGTCGCCGATCTTCGCCGTCTCGCCGATCACCACGCCGGAGCCGTGGTCGATGAAGAAGCCCTTGCCGATCTCCGCGGCAGGGTGGATCTCCACCCCGGTGACGGCGCGGGTCAGATAGGCCAGCACCCGCGGCAGCAGCGGCACCCGGGCCCGGCGCAACGCGTGCGAGACCCGGTGGGCGAGCAGCGCCTGCACCCCGGCCCAGCTGGTCAGGATCTCGAAGCTCGAGACGCCCTGGGCGGCCGGATCGCGGTCGCGGGCCGCGGTCACGTCGGCGCGAATCTCGGCGAAGACGCCCCCGATCATGGGGCAAAGAATGGCAGGGACATGTAGCGCTCGCCCGAATCGCAGACGATCGTCACCACCCTTTTGCCGGCCATCTCCGGCCGCCCCGCCACCTGCAGGGCGGCGTGGATGTTGGCGCCGGCGGAGATCCCGGCGAGGATGCCCTCGCGGCTCGCCGCCGCGCGCGCCGCCTCCAGCGCGTCCTCGTCGCCCACCGCGACGATCTCGTCGATCACCGAGCGGTCGAGCACGTCGGGGACGAAGCCGGCCCCGATCCCCTGGATTTTGTGCGGGCCGGGCTGGCCGCCGGAGAGGACCGGTGAGCTCTCCGGCTCGACCGCGACGACGAGCGCCTCGGGAGCCCGTTCCTTCAGCATCCGCCCCACCCCGGTGATCGTCCCGCCGGTCCCGACCCCGGTGACGAAGGCGCCGACCTCACCGTCGGTGTCGCGCCAGATCTCCTCCGCCGTGCCGCGCCGGTGCGCGTCCGCGTTGGCGGGGTTGGAGAACTGCATCGGCATGAACGCCTTGCGCTGGTCGCGGATCTGCTCGGCCAGCGCGACCGCCTCGTTCATCCCGCCGAGGCTCGGCGTCTCCCGCACCTTGGCCCCGTAGGCGCGCAGCAGCTTGCCACGCTCGCGGCTCATCCCTTCCGGCAGGGTCAGGATCAGCTCGTAGCCGCGCGCCGCGCAGACCATCGCCAGGGCGATCCCGGTGTTGCCGCTGGTCGGCTCGACCACCAGCGAGCGCCCCGGCCCGATCTCCCCCGACTCTTCGGCGGCGTCGATCATCGCCACCCCGATCCGGTCCTTCACCGACCCGCCGGGATTGAAGTACTCGAGCTTCGCGCACACCTGCCCGTGGAGCCCGCTGCCCAATCGCTCCAGCAGCACCATCGGCGTGTTGCCGACGACCGCCGAGGCCTCGGGTCCGATCCTCATCGGTGGCGTGCCGCGCGGACGACCCTGAAGGCCTTCTTCGCCGGCGTCGCGTCGACCGCCCCGGCGGCGACGGCGCGGACGGCGAAGCGGTACCGGCCCGGCGCCAGCTTCAGCACCTTCGGCGAGCCGCAGCCGGCGAACCCGGCCTTCGACGCCGTCGCCCTCTTCTTCTTGTGGGCCGACAGCCTGGTCAGGCTGCACTGGAAGGTCGACCCGGGGACGGTCGAGGAGAAGGTGAACTTCACCGTCGCCTTCGCCGCGCCCGTCTTCACCACCTGCTTCGGCACCTTGCCGAAGAGCGTGTCCGGCACCGGCTTCTCGGTGACGACGACCGGTCCGCCCGGCGTCGTGGTCGTCGTCGTCGGCGGCGGCGGTTCGACGCCGCTGATGCGGGCGATCGCCGAGACCGGCACCGTCCCTTCTTTTTTCACCAGCGTCACCCAGAGCGTGTCGCCGGGGCCGGCGGCGATCTGCCGCGCCGATTCGACCGGCAGGCCGCCGAGGAAGCTCGTCTGCCCGGTCGGGCTGAGCCGGGTGAGGCCGCCCTTGGCGAACTGGACGATCCAGAAGGCTTCGTCGGCGCCGGCGGCGACGCCGAAGGGATCGCCGAGCAGTTCGAAGGCGGACGCGGGCGCGGGCGGGTCGATCAGGCCGGCCTGCTCCGGTTTGGCGCCCGGCGCCGAGTAGGCGATCTGGCCGGTGCGAGCGCCGGCGAGGCCCTGCGAGGGGCCGGGGATCGAGAAGTCCTTCTGCACCCCGGCGGCGGTGAAGGTGACCACGCGGCCGGTTTCCAGCACCGGGACCAGGTCGGCGTCGGCGATCGCGATCAGGGACCCGGCGACGTCGATGTCTTTCGGCGCCAGTTCCCCGGTCAGCGTCACTTCGGTGATCGTGCCGTCGAAATCCGCGGGCGAGAATTTCGCCACCTTGTTGTTGGAGGCGACCCAGAAGAGGCCTTCCGGGCCGAGCGCGATCTGCGGTTCGGCGTTGATCAGCGCCGAGGTGAAGTCCTGCTCCGTCCCGGTCGGATCGGCGGGCAGGAAGCTCGCCGCCTTGTTGGTGGCGACCACCCAGATCCGCCCTTCCGGCCCGGCCGCGATGCCGATCGAGTTTTCGATCCCGGCCAGTTCGAATTCCTGGATCACTCCGGCGGGGCTGATCTTCCCCACTTTTTTGCCGGGCAGGGTGAACCACACGTTCCCGTCGGGCCCGGCGACGATCTTGTTGTTCGTTTCGATTTCGGTGCCGAGTTCGAATTTCCCCGACACGACGGGCGCGGCGCCCGCCGCGGGCGCCGAGGCGAGCGCCACCACCCCGACGATCGCGGCGGCGAGGAGCTTGGGAAGGAGACTCCGCATGAGCGGCCAGTCTAGCCCGGCCGGGGGCGGGTGCCGAGTCGCCGGCCGGATCAGCGGCGGGCGGGCGCGGCCCGGAAGAGGAGGTGCTCGAAGCCCGCGTGCTCGACCGCCCCGGTCCGTTCCAGCCCGAGCTTCTCGGCGACCCGCCGGGAGGCGGCGTTGATCGGCAGGATCATCGCGAAGACCTCGTCCAGCTCCAGCTCGCCGGCGAAGTCGAGGGCAGCCGCCGCGGCCTCGGAGGCCAGGCCCTCGCCATGGCGCCCCGGGTCGATCGCCCAGACCAGCTCGATCCCGGCGCGGTCGCCGACTTCCGTCCAGCGCAGCCCGACCCGGCCGAGGTAGTCGCCTCCCTCCCGCTCGAGCACCGCCCAGGGGCCGAAGCCGAACCGCTCCCAGTGGCGTTCGTCTTCACCCAGCCAGAGGTCGCCGTCGGCGGGCTCGAACGGGCGCAGCGGCTGCGGCCGCAGCCATTCGCCGATCACCGGGTCCATCAGCAGCGCCCGGTAGCCGGGCCCGTCGTCCGGCCCCGGCGGGCGCAGCAGCAGCCGCTCGGTGGTGCGCGCGTCGCCGGTCAAGGCGCGCACTCTAGAGCCGGCGCCCGCGGGTCCGAGGCGATCGTGGGCGGCCCGAACGCACCGGCGCCCTGGGAACGCGGGCCCACCCGGGCCCGTCGGCGCCTACCTACTGGGAGGTTGCGCCCGCGCGGGGACGTCCGGCGACTCGAAGCTGAGCATCGCGCAGGTGGAGGGGATCGCCAGGGCGCCTGACGACTCGAGGCGTTTTTCGGCGTCGTTGCGGATCTGTTCGACTTCGCCGAACGCCGCGGCGAGGGTGGTCGAGAGTTCCTTCCAGCCCTGCTCGTCGAGCCTCATCGCGATCCAGCTCAGGTGGCGATCGTCCCGTGAGTCGAAGGTGTCGGCCATCATCGCCTCGTCCGCCCGGGCGAACAGTCCTTGGACCACGGTTTTACTGATTCGCACCCGCTCCTCCTGGGCCAGCGAATTCCAGTCCGCATCGGAGAAATAGGCGCGCCCGATGCCCCGGTAGACGTGTTCGATCGACCCTCGCCGCTTGTTCTCCTCGATGACCGTCAGGCAGCCGTACTCGGCGAGCTCGCGGAAGTGGTAGGCGACGTGCGAGACGTCCATGTTGTCGGGGGCAAACCCTTCCCGGCAGAACTCGACCGGACTCAGGTCCCGCTCGTTGGCCAGCGCCAGGATCCGCACCCGCAGCGGATGGGCCAAGACGGCGGCGGCGGTCGATTTCTCGCGTTCGGCCCGGGTCGCTTTCACGAGCCACCACCTATTGGGACTGTTCGATCACTCGATTTCATTCGTGCGAGTCAGCATAGTGACCTAAAACGCGAGAACAAGGCTCCCCACCCCACCCAAGGCGCCACTCAGGGTGCATACAAAGAGTTTCGGCGTCCGGACAGGCCGGACGATCTCCAACAGGCACGGGACAGGGGAAAGGGGGTGAGCATGAAGCTCTCCAACTGCGAGCAGCGGATTCCGTCCGCCTCGATCACGAAGGCCAACTAGCCGGCCGGAGGGCGGTTTCTCGGCGCCGCCCTCCCCTCGGCGCTGCTCGGCGACGCGGTTGCGGCCGACCGTCGGTGCAGGTCACCGACGCCGCGCGCGGCGGACCGATAGGCCCCCGCCTCCGCACGGGAAGATCGTGGCCGGCATCGGGAAGGCCGCCGCCAGACGCCGGCGAGAGTTGCGCCAAGCCCTCCTCAGGCGTCAGATGAAGTACATGCCGCTGCCGGCCTCTTCGGCCTCGCGGCGGGCGACTTCGGCGATCGTCGTCTGGCCGAAGACCTTGCGCAGGGCGCCGACCCCCTCCGCCCAGATGCCGCCGGCCTCGTCGGCTTCGGAGCCGATTTTGCCGTCGAGGGTCTGGACCACCTCGAGCACGGTGATCTCTTCCGCCGGCCGCGAGAGCGTGTAGCCGCCGCGCATCCCCCGGTGGCTGGTCAACAGACCGGCGCGTCGGAGGGTCGAGAAGAGCTGCTCGAGGAACTGCTCGGGGATGTCGCGGCGTTCGGCCAGCTCTTTGATCGGCACCGGCCGCTCCCCCGATCGGGCCAGCTCGGCGAGCGCAACGACCGCATAGCGCGACTTCGAAGTGATCGAGATCACCAGGACTTTCTACCGCACCGTCCGGCCTTGGTTAGGATCGACCCAAGTCGGGCGCAGCCCTCCACCCGGGTGCCCTCATGCAAACGAGTGATCGGAAGCAGTCCTGAGCGAACGCCCACATTGCCTTGTCGTGGACGTCCATCCGCTGGTGCGGTTGGGGGTCCGGGAAGTGCTGTCCACGGATTTCGAGGT
>Ga0335075_10002590_pt1 | contig 28958 bp, 21 predicted proteins | sample Lox_Sample_24_FD_206723 | JGI IMG/M metagenome (GOLD analysis project Ga0335075, IMG submission 206723) | Soil microbial communities from Loxahatchee National Wildlife Refuge, Florida, United States - Lox_Sample_2.4 | ecosystem: Environmental > Terrestrial > Soil > Wetlands | place: USA...
GAGAATCCTGTGCTCGACGGTGCGGACGTGGACATCGTGACACTTCGCGGATTTGTGGAATTGCGACTGGATCGACGAAAGAAATACCTGCACTCCAGCTGAAAGGCCCTTGAGTTCCTCTGCTCCGGGAACGCTAGCGCCCAGCGGTTCGATATGAATGTTAACGAACGCGCCGGGATCGACGGCCTGGTGGATTTCTTCTTCAAGCTCGGTGGCGCGGCGGTGCGCCTCGCGCAGACTGGACCGCTCATCGACTTCGAGGTGCAGATCGAGAAATAAGCGGCCGTCGAGATGGTGCGCGGTCAGTTCGTGAACGGAAAGGCCGCGGCGCAGCGCGATAGCGCGAACAGTTTCGAACAGGTGTTCGTTGGTAGGCGCGCGGGGCTCGACGTGGACGACGACATCGGCGGGGATTATTTCTCCGATCCGCTTCTCGACCGCGTCTGTGGCGGAGTGCGCCTGTTCGAGCGTGGCCGTGCGCGGGACGCTGATCGTGACGTCCACAAAATAGCGCTGGCCGGAGCGGCGAACGCGGACACGTTCGGTGTTCAGCACACCTTCGGTTTCGTCGACTGCGCCGATAATCCGCTCGCGCAGGCCGATGGGAGCGACGTCGAGCAGCGCGTCGAGCGTTCGCTTGCCGAGCCGCGAGCCGACCCAAATGATCACGCCGGCGACGCCGAGCGCGGCCACCGCGTCGAACTTGCTGAGCCAGGGGATATGAACGCGCATGCCGATCCAAGCTGCGGTGATTCCGAGGATCACGACGAAGGTGCTCCAGACATCCGTGGAAAAATGAAGAGCGTCGGCCTCGAGAGCCTCGCTGGGATATTTGGCGGCGACGCGGCGGAGAGCGCGCGAGCGGATGACATCGATGAACATGGCCAGAAACATGATGGCGATGGCCTTAATGCTGGGATGGATGGCGACGGCGTTGAAGATGAGGCGCTGGAAGGCTTCCCAGATGATGTAAAGCGCGGTGAGGAGCAGAAGGCCCGTTTCAACGAAGGCGGAGAAACTTTCGACCTTGCCATGGCCGTAGAGGTGCTCGGCGTCGGCGGGCTTGTCGGACACGCGAACCGAAAGGTAAGTGATGACGGCGGCGACCAAATCGAGGATGGAATGCAGCGCTTCGGAGAGAACGCCGAGGCTGTGCGTAACTATTGCGAGAAAGACCTTCAGCAAAACGAGGAGGATTGCTGAGCCGACAGAGCCAAGGGCGGCGAGGCGTTTTTCGTGAGTTGAGCGTTCGATTGCTACGGGCACAGCCGCTGATTATACGCTGCCAGGCACAAGCATTCGCGTGACGGGCACGTGTGCGTAAACGAGAAGTGGATGCAGAGTTTTTGCGGGTGCTGCGCGAGCCTGTATATTGGTTCTCGGTTCAATTTGTATGGAATTCGGACGGGGGTGCGGAGAAATGGCTGAGTGAGCGAGGGACGCAGGCGAGTTTCTGTCGCGCAGCGGGCTGGTGAAAGCGGAGGCCGCAGGCGACACAGGATGCGCGTGCTGGCGGTCGCCGCCGTGGCGGTGCTGGCGCTAGCAAGCGCGGCGGGGATCGACGCGCTGTTTGTGGAGCCGTATCGGATACAGGTGACACATTACGATCTGCAGGGAAACCTCGCGTCGCCGCTGAAAATCGCAGATTTGAGCGACCTTCACACGCACGGCACGGGCCGCAATGAGAAGCACACGTTCGAAATACTGACCGAAGAGAAACCGGACCTGATCGTGATCACAGGGGATTGCCTGGGAAATACAGCGGGCGATTATCGTCCGTGCGAGAACTTCTACAAGCAGCTGCATGCGCCGTTGGGAGTGTGGGTGGTGCGCGGGAACTGGGAAAACGATTATCCCATGCACCACGAACGCGCGTTCTACACGAAGTCGGGCGTGCACCTGCTGGTGAACCAGAGCGCGATGCCACGGCCAGACTTTGCCGTGATCGGGCTGGACGATCCTTCGAGTGGGAATCCGCGATTGGCCCGCGCGATGGCAACAGTGCCGGCAAATATCTATAAGATCGCGTTATTTCACGCGCCCGGATTTTTCGGCCAGATTGCGGGCAAAGTGAATCTGTGCATCGCGGGGCACACGCATGGGGGCCAGGTGCTGATTCCGTTCGTGCATCCGTTCTGGCTGCCGAAGGATTGTGACGGATTCGTGTCCGGGTGGTACACGGAAAATGGCACGAAGATGTACGTGAATCGAGGATTGGGAATGTCGGATTTGCCGATACGATTCGATTGCCGGCCGGAAATCACGATCTTCACGATTCATCCGTAAGGGCGGTCTTGTGCCAGGGAGCGAAACAAAAGCAAAGCGCTTTTTGAGCTGGAAGGCCGACGAAAGGCTGCCGATTTTGTACCTATTGATTTTTCAACTTTCACTGATGGGACTGGGTTTACGGCGATTTTCAATCGGCAGGTGTACCTATTGATTCTTCATTCGCTTTTGTTTCGCTAAGTCCCACTCGGAGTGGATAAGCCTCACCACAAGGAAAGAAAAAATGCGCAGGAGCTTGCACTAGGGCCAATTGTCATCAGAAATCCCCCCGATCACTTCAGGGGTGGGGCGGGAACGAGCGGGAGGCGGCGAGGCTCGCCGTGATAGCCCTGAACGTTTACGTCGTCGAGCAGGATCGAAGGCGTGACCACGGTGCTGGGCATGCCGGTTTCGGCGTCGCCGAAGGAGCCGAGAGCCGTGCCGGCGAACTGGTTCGACTGCATATAGGTGTAGACGGACGAGTCGTTGCCGACGGCAAGCATGTTGCGCAGCGACTGAAGCGTGAGCCCTTCGATGTGCCCGCCGCGAGCCAATTCTTTGTGGCCGTCTGAAACATAGACGCGATACACGAGCAGCGGCAACCGCTCGCCATTCGAAATGCCTCCGGCGAGCGATCCGAGGTAGTCCGAGAAATCCTGCTGGCTTACGGATGTGAGCGCCGGGTTATCCATGCGCTGAATTTCGACGCACCACTGCTGGCCGTCGTTCTTGCACTCGTCGAGAAACCTCTTTTCCATGGCGTCGCTCGAGAGGCCGTTGGTGGCGTCGAGGAACAAATTGCTGGGCAAGGGGTGCGGGTCGGAAAGCATGGACGAGCGCGCGTGCCCGTTGGAATTCTGGAATTCGGTTCCGGGCCGGCGCGACATCAACAAATTCCGCAGCATACCGTTTACAACGAGCTGAACTTTCTGGGCTTTCACGCCTTCATCGTCTACGTCATAGGCGCCGAGAAGCGGCTGGCCTTGAAACTGTGTTGCCGTGGGATCGTCAGTCAGGGATACGGTGAACGGCATGACACGCGTGCCAACGCGTTCGCTCCATTCGCTGCGGCCTCCAACACGGTCCATGAGCTGATCGAATGCAGGAACCATGGACATTGGCGGACGAGCGCCCGAAAGAGACGGCGGCAACATCTGAGCGAGGATCTCCCCAGCCGCATGCGAATCGAAAAGGACAGGGCCGTCGTAGTCCGGCAGAAGCGGACTGGAACGCAGCGCCATCAGCTGCTCCGCCGCCTGAGCGAGACCTTTGCCGACGACGTCCGGGCCGGGCAATTCGGCAGGCGTATTAGCGTAAACGGCGTAATAGTTATGAAGGGGCATGCCGTCGGCGGCCTTTGTATCGAGAGCTGCCTCGATTGCGGCGATCGGTTGCGAGATGCGGATGGTCGTGCCTTCGCTGGTCATCAGGTAGCGAGTCAGATAAATCAGATAGTAGTTGACGCGGCAGCCGTAAACGTCCGGATAATTTCGCAGGACTGAGGAAGCCTTGCGCGCTTCATCCTCCCAGTTGCGGGAGGTCCAGTCGGCTGTGATGCGCGGCTTGACATCGACGACGGGCGTGGTTTGCGAGAAGTCGGCGATTTCCGGCGGCTTCGACAATCCCTGCAAGTAGGATTGCTTGAGCGACATCTCGATGAGCGCGGCCTTGTACGCCTGATCCGTGGCAAGCCACAGGTCCTGGCGAAGCGAGTGGTAATCGCGATCAATGCCGACCTGGCCGGACGAGCCGAGAAAGCCCTGAAAGCCGTCCTCACTGACGAAATTCGAGCTGTCGAGCTGGTAATTACCGACGCGAACGTCGACGGACATGAAGCGGTTTTTCGTTTCGTCGCTGCCGAGGAGCGAGCCGAACGCGGCAGAGATGGTGCGGGCATGCACGTCGAGCAAGCGATATTGGATCAAATAGGGTTTTTCTCTGCCTGGAATGTCCAGGCGCTCCATGGAACGCGCGAGCTCGTCGTGCATCGCGTATAGCGTCTTATCCTGCTCGCCTGCTGGAACGGGGGCTTGGAGGAAAGCGGGAGCCGGTGTCGAGTGTTTCGCACGGGCTGCGGCGCTGGCGGGCAAAATCAGCGCCGAAAGAAAGATCAATACGGCGGAATTTCTCACTGTTGTTGCCCTTTTGCCTCGGGATCGTGAGCCGGCGGAGGCAGGATAGGCGGCTTGTCCGTCGAGGTTTCCTTTTTGGCGAACTCCATTTCGGAGATCAAGATTGCAGGAGACACGGCCGAAACGGGGACAGAGCCGGACTCGGCGCCGCAGTAGCCGTTGAAGATGTCCTGGGTATTGCCCGTGGCGACGATTTTGGTGAGCGAAACAAGCGGAGTGCCAACGATGTTCACGCCGCGGACCAGCTCATCGGGGCGGCCATCGGGATAGACTTTGTAGACGACGAGGGGCGTCACCTGAAACGCTTGCGGCTGCGCACGTCCAGTGAAGGTGAATCCTCCCTCGATGTCGTCGATGAACAATCCGTACGGCTTATTCTGCTGCTTGATAAGTTCGATGAAGCGCTGGCGGAGCTGCTTGGCGTCGAGCGTGTTCGTGCTGGAGACGATCAGATTTCCCTGGCGGGCAATGGGAACATAGCCGAGCTGCGCTCGCCCGTGGCCGTTGGACTGCGGGACATCGATGAGCGGCGAGCGGGACATGAGGAACGTCTTCAGGACGCCGTCTTTGACGAGGATCGTATCCTGTGCGGGAACGGCTTCATCGTCAAACGGGTAAGCACCGAGCAACATCTCGCCGTTGAGGGTTTTCTCCGTTGGATCATCCTTGATGGAAAGAAAGCTCGGCATGATTTGCTGGCCGATTTTGCTGGTAAATGTCTGGCCCTCGGTGATGTCCTTCTGGCGGAACCCTTCCATGCGATGGCCGAAGACCTCGTGGAAGAAGACGGCTGCGGCTCGGCCGCTAAGAAGGGCAGGACCAGCGTACGGTTGCGCGAGCGGTGCCGCGTCGAGCGCGGTCGCTTCCTGAATCAAGCGATGGATCGTGTCGAATACTTCTTTATCGTTTGGCGCCTTGCTCGGATCCAGCCAATCGAAGTTCGCGTAACGGTCGATATCCATTCCGTCAGGCGCTTTGGTTTGCAAATAGAGTTCGAGCCGGTAATGCACTTGTCCAAACGCGAGCTTCGAGCCCTCAGTATTCACCTGGTAGTCGTTGGCGGCGAGCGCGGTGAAGGTCGCGATGGAATTAAGGGTGCCTGGCGACTTGCTGAACTCCGTGGTATAGCGGCGAACCCGCTCTTCCCAGGCCTTACGGTCTACATGGATCTCTACCGGAGCCGTGATGTAAGTATGGGGCGGCTCGTGCGAGAAATCGGGGGCAGCACCTTCAGAAGTCTGCACCTGAACCTGCTGACTGGCCTTGACTTTGATATAGGCTTCGACGGCGGCGCGATACTGGCGATCCGTTTCGCGCCAGATTTCGCGGCGCAGAACGGGGACGTCGTTATCGAGCACGATCACGGTGCCGGGGCTGGTCCAGCTAGGGGGACGGTCGCCCAGCGGATGCGTGTCATCGAGCTGGGGAGAACCGACACGCGTTTGCACCTGGAGCCAGCGCGCGCGGCTTTCGTCGCTATTGAGCAACGCGCCGTTCGATCCGGAAACGGTGGCGTAATCGCGGTCGGAGACGGAGTAGTCGATGTAGTAGCAGGGCGGATCGGCCTGAGACATGGCCGCGAAAGAACGATCGAGCTCCTGCTGCATGGCAGTGAGAATGTCGGGTGCCGGCGCGGACTGTCCCACCCGATCGGCCGCGAGCGGCGCGGAAACAGCAAAAGTAAGGACGAAGACCGCGAGGAGGCTTTGTTTGGTGAGTCTGCTTTTCATCATTGCGCGAAGTCTAGTAGTTTAAAGTAGCATGCGTTGATTGACCAAACGAAAACGGACCGGGTGCGGAAAGGAGAACCTGGAACCGCAGTGGAGGTCTGTTCGTGACATCGCTCTCGTATCGCAGCAAACGATGCGCCGGTGGCGCTTGCAAGACGATAACGCAGCAAGTTGCAAAGGGGGTTTAGATGCGCGCGATGGTCGTTCGGAGGTATGGGGCGCCCGAAGTTTTTGAGAGCAAAGATACGCCCGACCCGCAGCCGAGATCCGGAGAAGTCGTCGTGCGCGTGAAGGCGGTGGGCGTGAACTTCGCGGACTTGCTGCAGCGGATGGGCCTGTATCCGGGCACGCCGAAGCCTCCATTCATACCGGGACTGGAGATCGCGGGCGTGGTCGAGAAAACCGCCGATCACGGGAGCGGCGAGCAGGAAGGGCTGAACAGGGGCGATGCCGTTGCGGCGTTTTTGCATTCCGGTGCGTATGCCGAGTGGGTTTCCGTGCCGACGCGTGACACGTTCCGATTGCCTCCTGGCATGCCTTTCGAGGATGGCGCGGCGATCCCGGTGAACTACCTCACGGCATACCATTCGCTGTTTACGATGGGAAATCTGCAGGCGGGGAATCGCGTTCTGATTCACGGAGCGGCGGGCGGCGTGGGCATTGCGGCGGTGCAGCTTGCGCGAGCGAGAGGGTTAGTGGTGTTTGGCACCGCAAGCCGCACGAAGCAGGAGTTCCTGAGACGAATGGGCGTGGAGCACGCGATCGACTACGAAAAAAGCGATTTCGTCCAGGTGGTGCAGAAGTTCGCGCCCGACGGAATCGAGATGGTGATGGACCCGGTGGGCGGCAGTTCGTTCACGCGCAGCGCGAAATGCCTTGGGCCAATAGGACGGCTAGTGGTATACGGATTTTCGGCGGCGGCAGGCGGAAGAGGGAAGAAGAGTTTGCCGCGAGCGGGACGGGCGATACTGCAGACGCCGCGTTTTCACCCTTTAAAACTAATGGAGCGGAACATGGCCGTAATTGGGGTGAGTCTCGGGAATTTGAGGTCGCGCGCTGCTGTGCTGCGCAGCGAACTGGAAGATATTTTCAAGATGTATTCCGCGGGGCAAATCAAACCGGTGATCGGCAAGACATTTCCTCTGACGGAAGCAGCGGCAGCCCATCGGTATATTCACGAGCGGAAAAACATCGGGAAAGTCGTGTTGATGGTGAAGTAGCCGGGGCCGAGTGCAGAAGGCAGGCTCCTTAGAAGCGCAAGCAGGGCTCCGCATACCCGGTCAGCCCACGCGAGCGCACAGACAAATCACACCTCCTAACGTGTTTACTCTCGCGATGCGGTCGATTGCAGGGCCGAGCCAAGCGCGACTATCCTGATTTCAGCCCTTTATTCATGCAAAGTCCGAGTCGCGCGCCAAGCGGCGCAAGGGGAGGTCTTTATGCGAGGCATAGTCAGCTTACTGCTAGCCACTGCGATCGCACTCCTGGCATATAAGTTCTATCTATCGAAAGCGGTGACGGGCACCGGAACGAATGGAGGCCCAACCCAGACGATTGACGTCACCGGCGTAAAGATGGATTTGCTTTCGATCGGATGTACCAGGCCGAGCATGGGTCCTATGCATCGATGGACGATCTGGTTTCGAGCGGAGCGCTCAGCGTGAAGAAGAGCGGGCGCGACGGGTACACCTACGACATCGAAACAGTCGCAGATGGTTTCAAAGTGACGGCAAATTGCCCCAGCTTAAAATTCCACGGCTGCTCGAATTATTCGGTGGATCAGACGATGGCAGTGCAGGCGGCACCGTAAACAGCGCAGCGGGACGCCTTGGGAAAACGCGCCCCGCTGTGAGGCAAGCTTGGAATTCAGTTCTACTGCCGTTGTGTAGTGGCTTCAGACTTGTTCGTGTCTGCCGGATTCGCCGCCGCTGTCGGTTTCTGATACCACGTCAAGTACGGCATGAACGGAGTGACCTCGAAGGGCATCTTCTCGCGCGCAGAATAGAGCGGCACGGGCTTGGCGTTCAGGAGCGACACCTCATCGTTCCACGGATCGAGCTTGATACGAGCGCCAATCGGCAGAGCGGCGATCTGATCGATTTTTTCCGGCTGCAACTGCGGAGCGGATTCGACAAGTGTTTGCGCAACGAAAACCCCGTTCCCCAGGCGCGGGTTGATCAGCGCGGAGAGCGCGGTCTGTTCGGCTGCGAGCTGTTTCATGAAGAGACCGGCATTTGCCAATTTGTCCTTGTAAGGAGATTTCTGGAGCAGCTGGATCGCTTTCTGGTTCGACTGCTGCACTTGCTCCGGATTCTCGCGGAATGAAAAACGATTCAGCACGTCGATGGCAGAAACGTTAGTCACGTCATTGAAGCCGTACATGTCAGTGGAGGGTTCAGTGATCATCAGGTCCGCCAGGTCCTCGGCGATGACTGTGGCCAAACTGGCTTCGTCGGGCAGGACATCGATCAGTCCTCGACTGAGGACGATCGTGTGGCCAATTGCGAAGGATTCGAGAGTGCCGGTCAAAAGAACGCGGCAGTGTACCTGGGGCTCTATATCGAGATTATTGGACACTTCGAGGTTGTTCTCGACAGTGTCCAGCACCTTATCGACCTGTCCCGGAGGCGCGAGTAATCCGACTTTCTGCAGGCGATCGAGCACGTTTTCTTCGGCTTCGTGCTGCCAGGCGCGTTCCGCTTCCACCGGGCTACGGTCTTGCTGTTGAGCCGCAGCCTGGTCCTGCACGGACGGAGATTCGATGGTCAATTGCGTGAAGAGCGTCTCGCGCGATCCGTTTCCCAGGTCGTAGCCCCACAGTCGTGTTTGCGCCCGGAAATGGACATGTGCGCCAAATACGTCTCTCAGATTCGATTCCTGGCTGAAGATGTACGCGGGAAGCCAAAGGCCGGGCTGCATATTGAGGCGCCAGCTATCGAAATGAAGGTTGTAGCCGTTGATGCCGTTCACCGGCGTATACACGCCGTTAAAACGCACGATCGTGTAGTCGTGATCTTCCACCCAGATTCGACCGTCGAAGCGGCCACGTCCGGAATGCGGGAGGGGCGTAACATCGAAGACTAGAGTTTTCACGTCGCCGAGAAATTCCTGGCGGACATAGTCGAAGTGATAGTGCTGACGGTCGAATTCAGCGGAGTCGAGATAAACCATCTGGAGAAAGCCGTCGGGCACAAAGCCGCCCTTGAACAGGTCAGTTATGTGGTAAAGGGGGTTATAGGTGCTCCAACCGCTCTTGTGTTGGGAAAGTATGGAGTTATCGACGACGCCCTGCGCGAGATCGGCCTGGCCGAGGAAGTAATGGTCGTGCACGGGCACCGCGCCGAGCTGCGGATCCGGTTTCATATCCTGCACGTAGGTTTCGATGAGCGGCTTGTAGTGCCGAATGATCGTATCTTCTTCGTGCTCGCGAGCAATGATGCGATCAATAGCTTGGTTGACGGTCGTGACAGGGCCCGCGCTTGGAGCTTCGTTCGACTGCGCGTGCGCGCCGAGCGCTCCCGCCAGAACCCCGGCGATCAAAATCGGAAAACACCAATTCTTCCAAATACCCATGCCGCTCTTCTCCCTTTCGGTCTTGCTCCCCACTTCCAGGTTGCCTGCCAGGAAGGCAGATTCTCAGGAGAACCCACGGTCAGTCGCAAGCCGTGATAAATTGAAGACGCAAAACATCACGCGCTAAGGGCCGCAGGTCCTCTCCCCCCGGGGGAACGCGCACAATGTGGCGCTTAACCCAAGAAAAATCAGTAAGCCAATGCGAACTCAATGTGGACGACCGCCGGAAAGTCTACAGCCTGCCCGTTGCGTTCCGCCGGATGAAAGCGGATCTGGCGGGCGGCCTGTTCCGCCGATACATCCAGACCATAGCCCAAGCCCCTGATTACCCGTTGAACTTGCACACTGCCGGAAGCTGTGAAAACTACCTGTAACAGAACGTCGCCTTGGATCTTGTTCGCCTTCGCCTCAGCCGTATACTCGGGACGCGGTTTGTAGGTCACTTCGACCGGCTTGTCGCTCGAAACCGCCTGCGTTTTCCGCGCTACTGGAGCGGCCGGGACGGCGGCAGCATCGGAGAAGCCACCCTGTTGGACACCACCGCGATTGTCACGCCCATTTCCGCCGGTCGCTACGCCGTTGCCGAAGCCGGAGCTGGCGACGATTCCTCGTGCGCCCTTCGCGCCGCCGGTTCCGTTGCCGTAGCCCGGCCCGGCAGGCAAGTCAAAGCTGCCGGACATGTTGATGTTGGGCGCCTGCCTTATTTTTGTGGTAGTCGGTACTCCGTCCGGATCGCCGAATCCGCCGGTTTGCACGGCCTCGCGCGGTCTCCGAAGAGTGGGGATCGCCGAGCTCCCGGTGGTAACCACCGGATTGGGATCCATGAGCCTGGCTACCTCGACGTTCGGCAGAGGCGAGTTCTTTCGAGCGGTGGCGCGCCGCTGTATCGGGGCAGCGATTACCGGGTCAATGAACTTCGGTTTCGGAACGACCACCGGCTGCGGAACCGGTTTGGGTATTTCCCTGACGACCTCGCGCCTAGCGACCGGTATTAGCCTGGGCTTCGGCTTAAACACGCTGATGTGCGGCGCCTCGATCATCGGAGTGATGACGTAGCGCCTGACTTGGTCCATACGCTGCGGCATTAGTATCGGGATGACCACCAGCGCAGCCACAACGATACATTCGACAACGAAACTGAAGCCGAACAAGTCCCATCTAGTTTTTCGTTCCGGCAAAATAGCGTCGTTGAAAACAGGCCGATTTGCCCCGTTCATTTGTTCTTGCCCCTACTCTTGAAGTTTTACCCCTTATCAAAGGGGAGAACTACCGCTCATACCTTAGTACTAGTGAACAGGGGCTGGGTGAATAGGACTCAAGTACCATTCTACTCTCGGTCGTGCTGAAAGCGATAGCGTGCTGCGGGTGCATCCGTCTCACAGGAAATGCCGCCAAAGATAAAAAACCGACAGAGAATCTCTCTTTTTCGGGTCTCGTCTCAAACTACATGGTGGATGCCCCATTCTGCTGCGGGGTTTCCCCGAAAACAGACCCGAATTGCAACCCAGCCCACAATGCTGCCGAAGTCATTTGCTGTGAAAGATTTTCCGGCGTCGCGAATCGGACAGGAATACATGAAATTACGCAGAAGGATCAGCTTCGAACGAGTATGGATGAGCGGCGGGGCGGCTGTGGAAATCCGCCCCGCGAGGCTCATTTCGCTTTTTAACCGATCAGTGTGACGCTGGTTGAACGACAACGTAGGTTGTCGCGCCGTCCTGGTTGGGCGGCATCACAAGCAGCAACACAGCCCGACCATCCGCTTGTGCCACTGCTTCGTGGTACTCGCGGCTGTTGCTTACCGGCTGGTGATTGACCTCTACGATTACCACGCCGCGATCCAGACCTGCAGCCGCGGCCTGACTAGCCGGGTCAACAGAGGTAACGACGACGCCATGTGTGTCGTTAGGGATACCGAGATCCTGAGTCATGTCGGGAGTGATCGTCTGCACTTGTACACCCGACATCGTGCCAGTCTCATTGTTTTCTGGTTGGTTGTTCTGGGCGTTTTGGGCCTGTAAGGTCGCCAATGTCACCTTGACGTCTTGCGTTTTGTTGTCCCGCCAAATCGTGAGATCGGCTGTGCTACCTGGCGCCATGTTCGAGATCGTGAGTCGCAGATCGTTCATTCCGCTTATCGGCTTGCCATCTACCTTCAAAATGATGTCCCCGCGCTTCAGTCCTGCCCGGCTTGCCGGCGTGTTGGACTCGACCTGAGAGACGAGGGCGCCAGTCGGCTGGCTGAGACCGAATTGCTGTGCCAACGCCGGCGTTACATCCTCTGGCAGAAGACCCAGGTAGCCACGGATCACTTTGCCATGCTCGATGAGCTCATCCATGACGTGATGCGCCATGTCGATCGGAATCGCGAATCCAATTCCGATGTTGCCGCCGCTGCCGCCGCTCAGGATGGCGGTGTTGATTCCGATCAGGTTCCCGTGCAGATCGATCAAAGCGCCGCCCGAATTTCCGGGGTTAATCGAGGCGTCCGTCTGAATGAAATTCTGATATTGCTCGATCTGCCCGATTTCCGGATTCGGGCCGCGGCCTGTTGCACTGACGATGCCCATGGTCGCGGTCTCACCGACTCCGAATGGATCGCCAACCGCGAATACGAGGTCACCCACCTTCAATGTTGAAGAATTCCCGAGAGGCAAGGTCGGCAGCCCAGTGGCGTTGATTTTCAATACCGCGATATCGGAGTCTTTGTCCGTACCAACCAACTTGGCCGTGTACTCCTTCTTGTCTGACAAGCTGACCTTGATGTCGGTAGCGCCTTCGATGACGTGGTTGTTGGTAATGATCGTGCCGTCGGACGTGAGGATCACGCCCGAGCCCAGGCTTTCTTCCCGTTCCGCTTGTGGCTGTTGGCCGAAGCCAAACTGGTTGCCGAAGAATTGCTGGAACAAAGGATCATTGAAGAAAGGCATGCCTTGATTTCGCTGCCTGACCACCTTGGATGAATGGATATTGACCACTGCCGGCAGCGCGGGTTTCAGAACCGAAGCGAATCCGTTCGCAAAATCGCTGAGAGGCACCGGGGGCTGCGCGGGCGCTACGGTAACGGGAAGCTTCGTCGCGCCATAAACCGATCCGCTGGACCAGTTCCGCACTCCAATCGCAAGGAACACGCCGCCGGCTACCGCCGCAAGTATCACCAGCACCGCCACCCAGCGGCGGATATGCAATTCACTGCTATTCATGGCTGTTCTCCTTTTTTCGGCCGAAGATGTTGCCGCAAAGCATCTCCGGTACAGTATTTGACGTATCGACTGGTCATTCCGTAACCAAGCCATTCACACGGCGGCTTCCTGACTTGGCTCATCGAGAGCGGTATCTGGAAGTTTGCTTCCCGCATTTATTAATGTTCGCGAATGAAAGTATGGAGTCCGCGCAGGAGATGCCGTGGCACACCAGCCCTGACGAACGCTTATAAAGTGCTGACGGCTCGCCATCGGGACCCCGTACATCGACTATCGCCGGTAAAGGTACGAGTGCTCAATACCTATTATACTCGACGAACACAAAAAAGGTTTGCACGCCGGGACTCTCTGGCTTTTGTCCGGCACGGCGCGGCCACACACGGTCGGGCAGGCCGCTTTCGGAAACGTCTTTAGCTCAGCCCTCTACGTCTGTGCCTTCTTCCATCCGCGAGAAAAAGCTTTGGAGAATCATAGCTGCGGGCCTATCCTCCTCGTTTCCAATCGGGGGCATTTGCGACAAATGACGTTGGGCGCGAGCCATTCGCGGGCACAAGGAGCTTAAGCAATGAAGCGACAAACGCTTTCGCTCGCATGCGCGGCGGCACTTCTGCTGTCCGCGGTTTCTCCAGCTGTTTCGGCGCCTCGAACGAAGGACCCGCAGTCGCCGGCGCAGGACGGCACAATGAAAGCCCTTGCAGCCATCTCCGGTGCGGGGACGATGGAGAACGACGACTATGAATGGCTCGAAGAACTGAGCGACGATATCGGCGCCCGCGTCACTGGCTCCCCTGAAGCGGCGAAGGCGGTAGGTTGGGGCGTCGACAAGATGAAGGCGATCGGGCTTGAAAACGTACACACGGAACAATGGCAACTTTCCCGCGGATGGACCCGCATCTCCGCAGACGCGGAGCTGATTTCGCCAATTCATCGAAAACTCATGGTCGATGCCATGGGCTGGGTCGGGTCGACGCCGGAAGGCGGCGTGGACGCGGATGTGGTTCCCGTGAATGGATTCCAGCTCGCTGACGAAATGCAGAACAACGCCGCAAACTGGCGCGGCAAAGTCCTGATCGTCGTACACAAAGGACAGCCCCCGGCAGATCGCATGGGCGCATTCGCCAAGTTCGGCGATTTCCTGAAAGCGGCGCATGAGGCCGGCGCAGTTGCCGTCATCGGCGGACAAGGCGGATCGAAGGCTGCAGGGATGCACATCACGCATACCGGCATTCTCGGCTTCGACGCGTCGTTCGATATTCCGGTCGTCAGCATGGCGGCGGAGGATCAGGAGCAGCTCGAGCGCTATCTGGATCGCGGCAAGACGCCGCGGTTGCATATCAATGTACAGAACCGTTTCACGGATGGCCCTGTACCGAGCGCGAATGTGGTTGGCGAAATTCGCGGCAGTGAAAATCCGGAGCAGGTCATCGTGGTAGGCGGGCATCTCGATTCGTGGGACCTGGCGTCCGGTTCGACTGATAATGGAATGGGAACGGCCACAACGCTCGGGGCGGCCGAAGCAATCGTGAAGTCCGGATTCAAGCCGCGACGAACGATTCGGTTCGTGCTGTTCACTGGCGAGGAGCAGGGGCTTGACGGCTCCGTTGCGTATGCGCGCATGCATAAGGACGAAATGGCGAATCACGTTGCTGCTGTGATCCTGGACAACGGCCAGGGGCCTGTGACGGGATTCGATCTTGGCGGCCGGAGCGATTTGATACCTGCCGTCGAGAAGTTTGCAGACTCGCTTCAAGCGTTCGGTAATATGGCCGTGGACGACGACACGGAATTCGGTACGGACACCGGACCGTTCATCATCGCTGGCTTGCCGGGCATCAACCTGAAACAGGATTCACCCGAATACCGCTACACGCATCATTCGCCGGTCGACACCTTCGATAAAATCGACCCTGCCGTTCTCGATCGGGATGCGACCGTAATGGCACTCACCGCGTTCTGGATCGCCGATCGTCCGGAGCGTCTTGCCAGCCCGTGGTCGCCCGAGCAAACCGCGCACATGCTGATCGAAAAGCACGATGACACGATGCTGAAGGCGTTCCATCTCTGGCCATTCGGTGATGTGGGCAACGAGCCGGCGAAGAACTGACCCATCGGTTCCACAGGGCGCGGCAGGTTTGTTGTGCTCGGGCCAAACGCCGCGCCCTTTACATTCCTTGGCTCAGCTTCATGGATTTTTCCCTCGCATCAGGCGTCGCGCCACACGAGAGATCAAATCGAAAGGGTCAGGAGCTACGAACAAAGTCACCAGAATCGCCCCTAGAATGATCTTTCCGACTATGATTGCTCCTTGGCGCAAGTGGTCTGGCATGGGCAGATACGACAATGAGGGCCGTTCTCTGTCAAGTACATAATCACCCGCGTCCAGGGCGCGGCCAGCTTTCCATGCTCAGGCCAAGCGCCGGTCCCTCTACATTCCTCGGCTCAGCTTCACTGCAAGAAGTCGCCCGCGCGGATTACAATTTCGATAAAAGCTGCGACACACCTGTCCGTAAGAATGGAGGCGCAGACCGCCATGGACCTGATCCACTTCTTTTTGCGTAGTCGCGTCGAGATCCTGGAAGCGACGGGCGAGCACATCTGGCTGGTAGCTCTGTCGATGCTATTTGCGATTGCGATTGGCGTCCCACTGGGAGTTTTGGTCACCCGGCGGCCATGGCTCTCGAAACCCATCCTTGGCGGCGCGAACGTGGCTGAGACGATTCCGAGCCTAGCTCTCTTCGGGTTTCTTCTACCCGTTCCCTGGCTGGGGGACCGCGCCGACCGTCTCGCTGTCGTCGCGCTCGCGCTATATGCATTGCTGCCGATTATCCGCAACACGGCCACTGGAATTTCCGGAATCGATCCGGCCATTCGCGAGGCGGCGCGCGGAATGGGCATGACCGATCGCCAGATTCTGTTACGCGTCGATCTGCCGCTGTCGATTTCGGCGATCATTGCGGGAATCCGCGTTGCAACCGTGCTGACGATCGGGATTGCAACGATCGCCGCTGCGGTTGGCACAGGCGGACTGGGCGAATTCATTTTCCGCGGGCTGGCCATGGTTGATAACCGATTGATTCTTGAGGGCGCGATTCCGGCTGCCGTGCTCGCTCTGTTGGCGGACTTTCTGCTTGGTCTGCTCGAACGGCGTTTGCGGCCCGGAGCGTCGCACGCGCGGCCGGGACGGCGCACAACGGCTCCCTCTCCGAGCATCGCTGGCGCGATTGGATCGTGATGCGGCATCTCGCTCTGCTCACGTTCGCGGGAGTGCTGACGGTCGCCGCAGGGTGTGGAGTCAATCACGCGACGACGATCGTGGTCGGGTCGAAGAATTTTCCCGAGCAGGCATTACTGGGAGAAATCCTGGCGCAGCAAGTCGAATCGCAGGCCCATTTGCATGTGATCCGCAAATTCTATCTCGCGGGCACTTTCATTTGCCAGCAGGCCATCCTATCCGGCCGTATCGACATGTATGTGGAGTACACGGGGACCGCGCTGACGGCAATCCTGCACGATCCCGTCGAACGCGACCCCGCCGCGGTGTTCGCGCGAGTCCGGGACGACTATGCGAAGCGCTTTCATCTTGCCGTGCTGCCATCGCTGGGGTTCAACAACACGTTCGCCATCGTCATTCGCGGGGCGGACGCACGCCGGTCAAATCTGAAAACGATCAGCGAGGCGGCGCCCTACACGCCTCAATGGCGCGCGGGATTCGGATACGAGTTCATGGAACGTCCCGACGGATATCCGGGGCTGGCTCGAGTGTACGGGTTGCATTTTGCGGAGAAGCCGAGAATCCTCGATTTAGGGTTGCTCTATCGGGCGCTGTTGGATCATCAGGTGGATCTGGTAGCGGGCAATTCGACCGATGGGCTGCTTTCGGCACGCGACCTTGTGATTCTAAAAGACGATAAGCATTACTTTCCGCCGTACGAGGCCGTCCCGATTGTCCGCGAAGAAACTCTTGAGCGGCATCCGGAAGTTCGAACCGCGCTGGAAGCACTGAACGGCAAAATTTCTAACGCCGATATGCAGCGGATGAACTATGAGGTTGTGGGCGAGCGCCGTGATATCGCGGAGGTCGCGCGTGAATTTTTGCGGTCGAAGGTGTTTTTGAGGCAGTCAAAGACAAACTGAAGACCGGAAGAGAAAGGACATGGCGTGCGTGCCGTTAGCGCGATGGCTCGGTGTAACGTTCCCGCGGCTAAAGCCGCTGACCGCAAATAGCGCTACTTTCGCAGCGCGAAAATCGGGCTGCTCCCCCGACTGAAGAGACTGCGGAAAAATCAGAACCTGCGGCCTCGGGGGTTAAAAACCCCTGATCAAGATGTTGGATTGATGTCGGAGCTGAAGCTCCGACCCCCTAAAAACCGCCTTTTTCCGCAAACTGTAAAGCCGCGGTTCTGGAGATGCTTCTTTTCGCAGCGCAGAAAACGCGCTGCTCCCCCACATAAAATGCGGGACTTCCACCAAAAAACGTGGGACAGAGAAATCTCGCCCTCAAGCGCAACCGGGATCGGAAACTACTGCGCGTTTCCGGCGCTCATCTGCCCCGAAACCATATCGTCGCGGAATGAGAATTCGTGTTTCAGGTCCGTAGACGGTTTGCCATCAAGTTCTGCATAAGGGTAGACCAGGTAATTCAAGGAGCCCGCAGCCGGCTTCGGACTCACTTCAAGGTCGCGCCCGAGCGAAAACATCACACGATTGGCGTCAATTGCCCCAAAAAAATAGTCTTTCTTGGTGGGATCCTGCCACGCTTCAGACGCATCGATGGGAATCCAGCCGATCCCGTCTGCCCAGAATTCAGCCCAGCAGTGATATCCAGGGATGGTTCCGCTGGTGGCGCTTGTCGGAAGCGGAAACCCGATCTCAAATCGCGCCGGAATGCCGGCGGCACGCGCCATTCCAATGAACAGGGAATGAAAGTCTGTGCAATTGCCGTGTTTCGCGTTGCAGGCCCAAACGGCGTCGCCACGTCCCCAACCAGTGCCCGCGTGGTCGTAGTGCATGGACGCGATCACGTAATCGTAGATTCTGCGGGCTTTTTCGAGCGGCTGGCTGGTTCCCTGTGTTTGCTCGCGCGAGAGGTCGCCGATTTCACCGTCAATCGGAACCAGGCGGTCGGGCTGAAGGAAGCTGTCGACGGCTTCGGTGCGGGCCGGGGCGTCCGGCAGCGGATGTAAAGGAACCCGGTCCTCGAGCCGTTTCACATGGAACACCAGTTCGATGCGGAACGGCTCCTGGATTTGCGCGGAGTTCAGGTCGAAATAGGCGTAGCGGTCATTGAACCGACGGTCGCGCCCGATTTCGTAATGGACCGGCGCATTGATGCGAAGATCGGACACGGATTGAGAACGTGAGTTCTCGTACGGCAGCGGCACCCAGATCCTGAGGCGATGGCTCCCGGCTGGTGGAACGGGAACGTCGACTCGATAGTGAAATTCGAAACTGCGTGACGGGATTCCCGCCGTGGAAGCCGTGACTCGATGCGGGCTTCCGCCAGTCCGTTCCGGAGCCGCCCAAACGGAAAGCGCGCCGACCGCAAGTATCGCAATACCGGAAATAGTCCACGAGCGTGCAATTCGGGCTGCTGCCGGTGTGTTCATTGGAATCCCTTCCAGCCTAGGCGGTTTGTGGCGACGCTATTAGCGCTGTTAGGCTGTGCTCGATGATCTCATGGATGTCACTAACGTAAACAGGTTGGATGATCTGTGGCACACACGGATGCGGCGGATGGCGCGTTACCGGGAGACCCAAATGCGGGGTGCTACTGCTTCGCGGTTTGCACCTTTGCGAATTCCTGCGCGAGATCTTCAGGTGATAGAACACCTTTGCGAATCAATGCGCGTATCACAGTTTCGAGTGTTCGAGCGGTTGAGTCAGATTGTGGTGCGAGCGATCTGCAAGGGTTTGGAGCACCGGCGGAACGGGAAGCGCCGTCTGCCGCTCGGGGCTCGCCGGCATTGTGCGAGGACCTATTGGATCCTGAGGAAGCGGCCGGCGCCGCGGGAGCAAAATTGCGCACCCGCTCGTAGTCTTCCGGGCTCATTCCGGTGAAGGCAACGCCCATGCCGAAAGATACCTGCGAGGTCCGAACCTTTCCATTAACGCGCAGAGGCGCGTCGTCGAGGTTGAAGGCGAGTACGATCGCAGTATCGATGGGCAGTGGAGAGAGCATCTCGACATAACAGCCGTTCAGGGAGATGTCCGTGATCGTTCCGCGCGCCAGCGACGCGGAGTCCGGAGACGAGATTTGAGCCTCGATGCGGCAGGCGCGGCGAGGATACTTGCGGCGTTCCCTTCCGCCTCCGGGAATCGATGAGTCGTATGTTCGCTGCGCGATGGGTTCATTCTGGTTATATGCGTCGGCTTCCCAGGTCTTCTGCGGAACGTTCCAGATGTATTTCCGTTCAAGGCAGCGGAGACCGGCGCGGGTGGTTGCGTCGGAACCATTTTTTCTGATCCACTGGACGCGGTACCACGCGCTTCGGTCCCTGAACTCGACTTCGATCTTGCTGCCGGCCTCGATGAGATTACCGACTCCCTGAAGGCAGGCGCCGTTGGCGCTGATGTCGCACGTTTCGGCCTTTACCGAAAAAGGGCGGCGTTGCGCGTCGAAACCGCGGACGACAACGGGAAACGCAATTATGATGCGCGGCTCGCTCCGGCGCGCCAAGGTACACCTCACGCGTTGCGCCTAGGTGCTAACCGCCTGACTCAGAGAGGATGCTTAAAGGTTATGGTTCAATCTCCTCATGGTCAAGGATGACTTAAATGTTTCTGCCGAAAAAGTAATGAGAGCCGCGGAATACCAGGCGCACGGCCGTCAAATCCAATCGGGAAACGCGCAGGCTCAGAGTGCTACTCGGTTTCCTGAAGCGTCGAGAGGTGACTTTCCAGCGCGGTACAGTATTGACGCTGGGCCTCGAGCTCAGCCTGGAGCTTCTTGACCAGCAGTTCGAGGCGCCAGATTTCATTGCGGAGCTTTTGGAGTTCGTTGCTTGACGCGGGCGCTTGAGGCGACGCGGTGCGGGCCCGGAGGGGTGCGGCCTGTGTTCGCGATGCTACAGGCGCCGGCACCGGTGTTTCGGGGCGATGCAAACGAGCCGTCGCACTGGGCGAAGGTGTATGGCTCACAGCGAACAGTCCGCGCAGTGGGTTGGCAGTTTCGGTCCCAACGGGAGCGACATCGTCGTCATCGGCACGAATAACGGCCGGCGATTGTGGATTGAGCAGCTTTTTGACTCGCGCGATGAGTTCCTGCGGCTGGAACGGTTTGCGGATCAGCTCGTCAGCCTTCACGGCCATAGCGCGTTCGGCGACTTCACGGTTGACGATTCCGGACATCAGAATGACCGGGGTCTTCGCGAACTGCTCCTGACGTTTCACAAACTCGCAGACTTCGTAGCCGTCCCGGTCGGGCATGATGACGTCAGTGATAACGGCATCCGGAGCTGTTTCGGAGAATTGGGCAATGGCTGACGCGGCGTCCGGACATGTGATGACGTGAATGTTCTCCTTGCGAAGGGCGATCTTGATGACTTCGCGCATGGTGGCGCTGTCATCGATGAAGTAGACGGTGGGCGTCTTGCCTTCAGCCGCGATTTGTTCGTCAGTCATAATGATTCCTTTTCGATCTTGTCTCGTTCGCTTTCGTCGACTTCCCGCATCGCGTCGAGGAGCAAATCGGTTGCGGAACGCAAAACGGTGCGCTGCGCCGCTGAAGCGCCGTAAACGAATTTGTAGGCACCCTTGCCAAGCTCGTGACATGAGCGGACGATCTGCGTCACAGCTTCATCGCCAAAAAGCGCGCCGCATTCCGCATGAACCATGTCGCCGCCCTCGAAGAAGACAATTCCATCCAGTTCGCCAGAATTGATGTGCAATGCGCCGCTTTGGTGGGATTGTGAGAGCATCTGAATCACACCGGGCAAATCGAGCCGCGAGAGGTCGCCGCTGAGCGCGGTGTCGGCGACGGGCAGCATTTGGGTCGACTGAAAACCATTTTGCTTGCTCAGGAGGAATCCTCGGATATGTTCGGCAGTTTCGGCCGGGGGCCGGCGACGGTCGACCAGATCGTCGCAGCCGGCGCGGTAGGCTTCGAGGAGCGCCTGATCGCCGCCGCTACCGACCGCAATCAGCGGGATGTTTGCCGTTTTCGGATCGGCGCGAAGGATTGGCGCCATTTGCAGCGCTCCCATTTCGCGCAGGTCGATCGCGCAAATGATAGCCACCGGCATATTCCATTCGACCATGGTGAGTCCGTAGGCCGCCTGGCTCGCCGGGACGACATCGAAGCCAAGCTGCTTCAACGCATCGCCCAGGCGCTTCGAAAAATAGACGTTGCTGTCGATCAACAGGATGCGTGGAGCGCCGACGGAGTCCGTCATGAGAGCACCGCGGGCGCCTCATTCTCTGGCTCTTGCTGCCGATAAGACACGAGCGCTTCAAAGTCCAGAACGCCGACGAAATCGTCACCGACTGCTACGCGCCCTTTGACGTATGCGGGATCGTCGGACGCAGCAGCTTGCAGTTCGCCACTAACGAGCTCGCATTCTCCATCGACCGGTATGGCGCTCAGTTCGCCGGTCTTGCCGAATTCGCGCCGCGCGATCAGATAAAACCGATGGGCAGCAGAGCGCCGGCCGATCAGGATCGGGCTCGCGTCGTAGACCGGGACGATCCGGGATCGGCGGACAATCACGCCGCAAACCTTCGCCGAAGTATGTGGAAACGCGTGCAGATGTACGGGAGGGGCGAGCTCCGCGATCGTGCTCGCGGGCAACGCGAAGCGGCGGCTGCCGAGATGGAGCAGCACGAAAGAGCTTGCGGAGTCTGCGGAGGCCGTCATGCGGAAACGACTCCTTCAACGTGTTGCGACTGATTACTGCGAGGCAGGAGCCGGTCAAGATGATCGAGCTGCTCGCGCGAAAGAAAGCCGGCGGGCTGAATGACGGGGGTGATGCGGTCCTCGACGTACGCGAGGCCGCGATACCAAATGCGTTCCTCGCCGGAAAAGGCAAGCGGCAAAGGATAGACCGCCGGAATTTCTCCGATCCGCTCAACCGAATCAACCAGCAAGGCCACACGAAACTGGCGCAGAACCAGGGCGAGAGACGGGCGCGTTACGGGCAGATGAAAGTGCTCGCAACCGTTCACGATGTAGTAAGGCCGGTGGGCTCGTTCGACGAAGTGATGAACCTTGGGAACTTCTGGAGTCTCGCATTCTACAGCGGCGCCGGCGAGGCCGTCGGTGCTGCGAATCTCTTTTACGGCGTCTGCCGCAATCGCAAACGTTTGGCCCGAAACTACAAAGAAAATCACTTGTTCCGGATGGCGAGGGCGCGCTTTCGCCGTCTCGTAAACCTTTGTGCTCATCGAACCACCGCCGGAACCAGCCGCGATAGTTTGGCGACCCGCCGATCGATTGCCCCGGCGATTTCGTCCAGAGCTAAAACCTGATCGACTGCGCCGACTTTGATGGCCTCAGAAGGCATACCGAAGATAACGGAGCTGGCTTCGTCCTGCGCGACCACAAAGCCTCCCGCGGTCTTGATGGCTTTGGCGCCGCGAGCAGCGTCGGCACCCATGCCGGTAAGGACTACGCCCATCGCGAGGCTGCGCGCATACGAAGCAAGCGTTTCGAACGCGACATCCGCGCAAGGGCGGTAGCCGTCGATGCGTGCGCCGGAATCGAGAATGATGTTTCCGGTTGAAGAAATCCGCAGGTGGTGAGATCCGGGACAAAGGTAAATGGTTCCGGGCAGCGGAACTTCGTTGTGCTCCGCTTCCTTCACCGGCAGCGCAGAGATTTCGCTGAGCTGAGTGGCGAACTGCTTCGTAAAGGCGGCCGGCATGTGCAGGATCAGGAGAATCGGAGCCAACATTTCAGCCGGCAGGCCAGAAACGAGCCGCATTACGGCAGCAGGGCCGCCCGTAGATGCAGCGATTGCGACCATTGGCGAACGTCCACCGCTTTGAAGAGCAGCAGCGGATCGCGCGACTGGTGGGACGGGCGCGTGGCCGGCGGGAATCTTGGACAGCGTTGCCGTGCGAACCACGCGTACTTTCGCGGCGAGCTTCAGTTTGCGCGTAAGCTCCTCGCCCACCGTTTTCATGTCCAGGTCGACGCCTGTAGAGGGCTTAGGTACGAAATCGATGGCGCCGAGCTCAAGAGCGCGCAGCGTGCTGTCCGCGCCTTCGCGCGATTCGGAGCTGACGATCACGATGGGACGCGGGTGGCGCGTCATGATCATTTCAGTGGCCTGCAGCCCGTCGACGCGAGGCATGTTGATGTCCATCGTTATCACGTCAGGTTGCAGGGAATCCGCAAGCGAAACGCCCTCAGAGCCGTCGCGAGCCTGGCCAACGACCTCGAGTTGCGGATCGGAAGAGATTATGTCCTTCAGGACGCGGCACATGAAGGCGGAGTCGTCCACGATGAGCACGCGAAACTTCTTGTTGGCGGGTGTCATCATGTCAGTCCTGGCTCGCCAAAATTCGTGGCGCAGGTCGACCGTCGGGGGCACTCGTGCCGATTAGGGTTTCCACAGTTGAGATGAGTTGATCTTCCTGAACGGGCTTTGTCAGGAAGGCGGATGCGCCAACCTTCATGGCACGGTCACGATGCTTGGCTCCGGCACGTGACGTGACCACGAGAATGGGGATGCGCCGCGTGACGGGGTCCTGCCGCAAATGGTCCATCAATTCGTAGCCGTTCATACGCGGCATTTCGAGGTCGGTGATGACCAGGTGGCAGCCGACCTGGGCGATGATTTCCGAGGCTTCGAGACCGTCGGAAGCGACTTTGACGCGATAACCGGCTTTCTCGAGCATCCGCGCGACGAACTTGCGTACGCTGATCGAGTCATCGGCAACGACAATGACGCGATCGTTCTCGATGGCATCGACGGCTTCCGACGGGATGGTGCCGGCCGCAACTGCTTCAGAACCCGGAGCGAAAACGCGCGCAGCGGGAGAGGAAGCGGGCAACGCGTGGCGTTCGGCTGTATCAACGGAAGCGAGGCGGTTTAAGTCGATCAGAAGAATCAGGCTGCCGTCGGGCGCGATTGTGGTTCCCGGGAAAAGCTTCACCCGCCGCAGGTAATGGCCGAGATTCTTGATGACGATTTCGTCTTTGCCCAAGACTTCTTCGACGACGACCCCGACCTGCTTGCCGGCCACTTTCGCGATGACCATGTGGAAATAGCCGTTCTGCGGCTCCAGCGGCGGCAGCGAGAGTTGCAGGTCGAGGCGGACGACTTCGGTGACTACGTCGCGGACGCGCGTGAGGAGCTTGCCACCGACGTCTTCGATTTGTTCCGGCCGCAGCCGGCGAATTTCCTCGACAACAGCGAGCGGGAAAGCAAACGTCGACTTGCCGCAGCGCACGAACAGCGCCTGGGAAATGATCAGCGTTAGTGGAACCTTCACCGTGAAGCAAGCGCCGCTGCCCTTTTCGGACTGCACTTCGACTTCGCCGTTCAGCGCGTGCACGTTGGCCCGGACCACGTCGAGACCTACCCCTCGCCCGGCAAGCTCGGAGGTGGAAGACGCGGTGGAGAAGCCGGGGCGGAAGAGAAATTCGCGCAGCTCGCGCTCGCTGAGCTCCGCGGCTGTTACAGGTGAGGCCAGGCCCGATTCGATCGCGCCTTCGCGGACGCGTTCGTAATCAATGCCGCGGCCGTCGTCGCGCACTTCGATGAAGATGTGATTGCCGCGATGGTAAGCGCGAACGTGGATGTGACCCTTCTCGGGCTTCCCGGCTTGCCGGCGCGCTTCGGGCGATTCAATGCCGTGCGCAACAGCGTTGCGGACCAAATGAATCAAGGGATCGGAAATGTACTGGATCAAATTGTTGTCGAGTTCCGTTTCGGCGCCTTCCAGAGAGAGTTCAATTGGTTTGCCGGCCGACTTGGAGGCATCGCGAACCGTGCGCGAAAGCCGCGTGTAGAGATTGCCGATGGGCACCATACGTGCAGCGGTGATTTCGTCCTGCAGGTTGTGCGCGAGCTTTGTGAATTCGTCGATATCGGTATCGACGCGGCCCATGAATGCCTCGAGTTGGCCAAGGACTTCGGTGACGTCGGCGGAGATTTCCGTCAGCGAGCGCGAGAGAAGGTTGAAATCATCGTAGCGGTCCATTTCAAGCTCGGTGAAGCCGAATAGGTGCTCAGAATCGGATTCGCCACCGCGCGGAAAATAACCACGGAAGGTGTCGCTCTTCTGGTTTTTGTTGGGAAGCAACGAACTGGGAAGCAGACTGAATTCGTGTTTTTCCTGGAATTCGGAGACTTTGGCGCCAAGGCGCGCTTTAGAGAAGTTCAGCACCTCAACAAGCTTGGACAGCTCGGTGAGGCGGCCCAGCATGCGCGTGCGGTTGATAACGAGCTCGCCTACGGCATTCATCATTCGATCGAGGCGATCGAGCGAGATGCGGATCGAGCGAGCTTGTTGCAAAGGCTGAGGAGCGCGCGAGGGCGCCGATTCGGACGATTGCGCTTGGCTTTCCACGCTTTCGCTTCGTGCGGACTCGCCGCTTGGGGCAACCGCGACCTGTTCCTCCGCAGCGTCGGATTCGGACGGTTCGGGGGTCAGTTCTGCGATGCGCGTGAGGAGCGGATCGACTGCGGCGGCCATTTCCGCTTCGCTCGTCCACTTACGGTAAATGAACCTCTTCAGGACATCGATCGATTCGAGGCAGACATCGACGATTTCGGAATTGGGCTTTAGAAGGCCCTCACGCAAGTAGCCGATCAAGTCTTCCGCACGATGCGCGATTGCGGAGATGCGATGCAGCCCTACTTGTGCGGCCGATCCCTTTATCGTGTGGATCGAACGAAAGAGACGATGGATCTCGTCGGGGTTCGGATTACTTTCCAGGCTGAGCAGGCACTCAGTGATTACCTGTAAGTGCTCTTCGGCTTCGGGAATGAAGAATTCCAGCACTTCATCAGGCACGTCGCCGTCGGGCGGCAGCGCCGCGGCGAACGAAGGCGCCGAGGGAAGAGCGGCTGCGAGTTCAACTTGTCCGGCCGATGGCTGCTCTTCCTCGGCTGAAGGTTCGGGCGGCGGAGACGGGAAAGCGAAGGCGTAGCGTTGCTTGAATATGGCGATGTCTTCGGTGGTTTCAAAGCCGGTCGCACTAATCTGCAGCAGATCAAATTCGAGGACGGAGATGGCGTCCGAGAGAAATTCGGTCAGCGGACCGTGCATGTCGGGACTCAGCCCGGCGTTCATCGCGTAGTGAAAGATGTGCGCCATCTTCGCGGCGATCTCAGAAAATTGAGGAAATCCGTAGCTGGCCGAAGTTCCGCCGAGCGTATGAGCCCCGATGTAGAGCTTCTCGAGATCTTCGCGCACGGTCTGTGGCTCGGTGAGCAGGCCGGAATACTCGCGAAGATACTGGAGATGCTCCGAGGCTTCCTGGAGGAAGACTTCGACCGATTCTTTGTTCGGGCCGGTCACGCGCGTCCCTCGGCCAGAGCAGGAATGTTTGCGGCGGCGGGCTTGCGATACAGGCGGCAATCGCCAAAAACGGTGGATTCGAATTTCAGCGGAGCGTGCGAGAGCGTCTCAGCATGACCTAGCAGGAAGTAGCCGCCCGGTTCGAGAGCGTCAAGAAACCGGCGAAGAATCGCGAGGCGCCGCTCCTCGGAGAAATACATAAGGACGTTCATGCAGAAGATGCAATCGAGTTTGCCGACATAAATGGAGTCGGCCAGATTCATCTGAGCGAACGAAACCATGCGCCGGATGCGCGACCTTACCTGGAAGCCATGCTTGGCAGGGGCGAAATAGGTCTCGATCTGGCGTGGCGACAGGTTTTCGAGCGCGCGGCGGGAGTACAGGCCCTTTTCCGCATGCCGGAGCGCACAGCGGCTGATATCGGTTGCGAGGATCTCAATTTCCCAAGCCTCGGCAAATTTCAGCGAATCGCACAGGGTGATCGCGATGGAGTAGGGTTCCTCGCCCGTCGCGCAACCGGCGCTCCAAACGCGAAGGGTACGCGGGTTCTGCCAGAACTTCTTTTCCTGAAGCCCGGGCAGAATTTTCTTTTCGAGCGCCTCATAGACGCCTGGATAGCGGAAAAAGGACGTTTCCTGCGTCAGCAGGCGCTCGAGCAGGGATTCATACTCAATGCTCGAGCCGCGAATCTGACGCAGAAGGGCCGAACCGCTCGAGAGCGATTTCTCTTTCAGAAACTCACGCAAACGGCCAGAGAAAAAGCGTTCGCGAGACGAGTCGAAGAGAATTGCCGAGCGCTGTTCGATCAGCGCGCGGATTTCGTTCAGCTCGGTCTCGGTAATGGCCCCGTCCGCAACTGAGTGTTGCTTCATGGCTGGCACGCTTCAGTTCCAGGCGCTGCTGCGCCGCAACTCTGTTCCTACCGAACGGCCACCGGAACCGCAGGCCGCGTTTCTTCTGTTGATTGCGTCGGCCGGCCCGGCTGAGATCGGAACTGGCCCAGCGCTTCGTTGAGTTGCTCGGCGAGTTTGACCATGTCGCCGACGGTGGCGGCGGTTTGACGCGCACCCTGCGTTGTCTGGCGCGTGATACCAGAGATGATCTGCATCGCGTTCGCCACGCCTTCCGTGCCGCGCACCTGCTGCTTCGATGCGAGCGAGATTTCCTGAACGAGTTCGGCGGATTGGCGAACCACGCTCGAAATTGCTTCGAGGGCCTTCCCGGCCTGATCCGCGAGACCCGCGCCGCTTTCCACTTCCCTCGTGCCTTCTTCCATGACGACCACTGCCTCGTTCGTTTCGGCCTGAATTGCCTTGATCAAGGCCGCGATGTCTTTCGTCGCACTGCGAGAGTGTTCAGCAAGCTTGCGAACTTCGTCGGCAACCACCGCGAAACCGCGGCCGGCCTCACCAGCGCGAGCAGCTTCGATGGCGGCGTTGAGAGCGAGCAGGTTGGTCTGCTCGGTGATGTCGTTAATCACGTTGATGATTTCCGAAATTTCCAGCGAACGATCGCCTAGCGACTTGATCTTCTTTGCGCTAGCTTGCACGGAAGCGCGGATGCGCTGCATACCTTCGAGCGTGTCGCGGACGGCACGATTGCCCTGTTCGGCGGCGTCGAGCGCGCGACGCGCCGCCTCGGCGCTGGCCTCAGCGTTGTTCGACACCTGTTTCATCGAAACGGTGAGCTCTTCCACGGCAGATGACGTGTTGGTGATTTCCTGGTCCTGTTGCGTGGCGCCCGCGGACATTTCGTCCGCTGCGCCGAGAATCTGGTTCGCGCTGGTGCTGACGTCGATGGCGGCCTTGCGAACGCGCTCAAGAACCTTAGTGAAGTTGTCGAGCATGAAGTTTACGGAATCAACGACGTTGCCGAGCGCATCGTTGGTGACTTTGCCGCGAATTGAAAGGTCGCCGCGCGCCACCTGGCTGATCGTGTTCAACAAATCGGTGATGCTGCGCTGGAGCGAGTCTTGCGCCTGCTGACTGTTGACGGCGTGCGCGATCTTGGCCGCGCTGCGGTTCAGATTTTCTGCGACGAAAGCGAATTCATCGCTGCTGTCGATTTCGGCGCGCGCCCGCGCGTCTCCCGCGACAAGGCGTTCCGAGAATTTCGCGAGCTCGCCCAAGGGCTTCAGCACGCGACTGCTCAGCACCATCATGAGCAGAATCGTCGTGACCAGGGCCAGAACCACCTCGCCGACCCAGATAGCACTGGAGCCGCCGGGCAGGGAAGCTCCGCCTGACGCATTGTGCGCGGCGTAATAGCCGAGCCCGACCAGACCGAAGAGCGAGGCGGCGGTCCAGAAGACCAGCAGCCAGATTGTCGAACTCAAACGAGATTTCATGACTTCCTCCAACTTCAAAACGTTGCACTCGCTCGCGCCGAAACTGTCGGGGCGTCAGAGCGTCCAAATGGCCCGAATCGCGGCTTCAAACCCATAAGGCTTTCTTAGCCAGCGCTTCCACGAACCCGAATCAAACGAATCCGCCTAAATCACCGGCGCCGGAAAAACGTCCACCAGCCGCCGCAAATCGACGATCAGCGCCAAACGGTCTTCGTGCCGCAACATGCCTCGGCAATGCGGC
>Ga0335075_10002591_pt1 | contig 28949 bp, 21 predicted proteins | sample Lox_Sample_24_FD_206723 | JGI IMG/M metagenome (GOLD analysis project Ga0335075, IMG submission 206723) | Soil microbial communities from Loxahatchee National Wildlife Refuge, Florida, United States - Lox_Sample_2.4 | ecosystem: Environmental > Terrestrial > Soil > Wetlands | place: USA...
ACGAAGGAAATTCTTTCATCCAGCCGCGGGTCGGCCGCTAGGCCGGTGGGCAACTCGCAATGACATGGGGCGGTGCGGCACGGGTGGTGCTCCTGCGGGGTGGCGCGGGACCCGCGGTACGCGACCTCGCAATGACATGGGGCGGCGCAGCAGGGGCGGTGTGGCACGGGCGGTGCAGAAGGGTAGGGCAGCACCTTTCGTTTTTCAGGGTCCCTCGCTAGGGTTTGGGCTTGGATGGGGGGACGACATGCCCGAATATGACTATATCATCGTTGGCGCCGGTTCAGCCGGTTGCGTGCTTGCCAACCGCCTCACCGAAGATGGCCGCAGCAGCGTTCTTTTGCTCGAGGCGGGGCCGGCCGATGAGTCCATGTGGATCAACATCCCCGCCGGCTTCACCAAGCTGCTGAACGATCCACGGTACAACTGGAACTTCACGGCCGAGCCGGATCCCAACGTCAACAACCGCGCCATCCCGATTCCGCGCGGCAAGGCGCTCGGCGGGTCCAGTTCGATCAACGGCATGCTGTATGTGCGCGGCAATCCGCTCGACTACGATACCTGGGCGCAATTCGGCAATCGCGGCTGGTCGTACGACTCCGTGCTGCATTATTTCAAAAAGGCCGAGCATTACGAACCCGGCGGCGATGCCAGCCGCGGCATTGGCGGCCCGCTGAACGTCGCCGCAATGCGCGAGCATGCCGAGCTGACGGATGCGTTCCTCGATGCCGCCGCCGCCGAGGGTTATCCGCGCAACCCGGATTACAACAACGGCAACCAGGAAGGCTTCGGTTATTACCAGGTGACGCAGAAGGACGGGCGCCGCTGGTCGGCTGCGCGAGCGTATCTCGATTCGGCGCGGCGGCGTCCCAACCTTCATGTCGAAACCGACGCGCTGGCGGCGCGCGTGCTGCTGGACGGCAAGCGCGCCGTGGGGGTGGCGTACACGCAGCGTGGGCAGGCGTGCGAGGCGCGCTGCGGCGGCGAAGTGATCCTGGCGGCTGGAGCGGTAAAGTCGCCGCATTTGCTGGAGCTTTCCGGCATCGGGTCGGCGGATGTGCTGCAAGCCGCAGGTCTTGCGGTGCATCACGAGCTGCGCGGTGTCGGCGAGAACTACCGCGACCATTACGCCCCGCGCATGAACTGGCGGGTGAAGCTGCCGGTGACGCTGAACGAGCAGACGCGCGGTATGGCGCTGATGAAAGAGGTGGTGAAGTACTACACGCAGCATCGTGGCGTGCTGACCTTCACCGCCGGCATCTGCTATGGCTTCGTGAAGACGCGGCCGGAGTTGGCGGTGCCGGACGTGCAATATCATTTCGCGCATGCGAGCTACGGCAACGCGCAGACGCGGATTCTGGAGCATGAGCCGGGCATGACGCTGACCACCTATCAGTGCCGGCCGGAATCGAAAGGCTCGATCCACGCGCGGTCGTCCGATCCGGCGGCGATGCCCGCCATCCGGCCGAATTTCCTGTCTGAGGATCTGGATCGGCGGACGGTGGTTGCGGGGATGAAAATCGCCCGTGCCATCATCAACAGTCGGGTGCTGGACCGCTATCGGGCGTTCGAAATGAATCCCGGGGATAAATGCCAGACCGATGACGAATGGCTGGATTTCGCTCGCCGCAACGGCCAGACGACGTATCACGTGACGGGAACGTGCAAGATGGGCCACGACGTGATGGCGGTGGTGGACGACGAACTGCGCGTGCACGGCATCGCCGGGCTGCGCGTGGTGGATGCGTCCATCATGCCCACGCTGGTCTCGGGCAATACCAACGCGGCAGTGATCATGATCGCGGAGAAAGGCGCGGACATGATCAGGGCGGCGGCAGCGCAGCCGGCACGTGCTGCCGCCTGATGCCGGTATCCATGGCGCGCGAGTCACGGTATCCCGAAATTGTTGCGAGCCGCATAGCGCGGCAGCAACCTACTTCGAGCGGTTGCACGCAGGATCGATCGTTTGCCTGCCCGGATTGCATTGGTCCCTTTTCGGGACTGGCAATGACAAGCCGCCGTACGCCGCTTCAGTGATTGCGGGTATCCGCGGTGTCTCGCATTTTTGGTCACGGACGTCCGTCCTTCGCATCGCGCGGCCGTGTGAAACAGGCTGCCGCGACTCCTCGGCTCAGTGCCCTGTGGTATCTGCGCTACTATGGTTCGCTCCTCGCCAGGCCGGCGGCACGAATTCCGTTATGGCGGCCCGTCGAGCGGATTCTTGGCAGGGCGCTTTGCGAACAGTTACGGTTTTTCGTGCGGCAGGGTTACTGGCCGCACATCCGCCGGCCGCGCAGCTTCTCCGAAAAGGTGGTGCATCGCAAATTGTTCGACCCGGACCCACGCTATAGCGCGCTTGCCGATAAATGGGGCGTTCGCGACTACGTGCGGTCGCGTGTCGGCGCGGAATTCCTCAACGAAGTGTATTGTGTCGTTGAAGATCCGGATCATCTCCCGTTTGCCTCCTTGCCGCAGCGTTTTGTCCTGAAGGCTACCCATGGGTCCCGCATGAATCTCCTGGTGGACGACGCGCAGCCGGCCGATGCCGATGCCTTGAAGCGTGCCTGCAAGGAATTCCTCAGCCGTGGCTTTGGTGCGCATACCAACGAGCATCACTATGCGGCGATTCGGCGCCGCATCATCGCCGAGAGATTTCTGAGGGAACGCAATCGCCGGGTGCCGCTGAATTACATGTGCTTCATGTTTCATGGCAAATGCCACGCCATTCAGGTTCACCTGGATCAACCCGATGCGCAAGTGAACAGGTTCTATGATTCGGCGTGGTCGCCGCTGCCGTTTACAATCGAGGCGCCAATGGGTCCGGCAATCGAGCGGCCGGCGAACCTTGCGGAAATGATCGGGGTTGCAGAGAGGCTCAGCGATGGATTGGACTTCGTGCGCGTGGACCTCTACGCGCTCGACGGGCGGCAGGTCGTGTTCGGCGAGATGACATTGACGCCGGAAGCCGGGTGGGGATTGTTCCTGCCCCGGGAGTGGGACTTCCGCCTTGGCGCGCTGTGGTAACGCCCGTCGCCGGAGCCGGAGCACGCCGGCGACCGGATGGCTGGCGGTGCGGGATCGCTGCCGGTTGTCCGCCCCTCGCGGCCGGTACCCTGGTGCCCTAGTCTGGCCGCATGCGCTACATCTCCACCCGCGGGCAGGCGCCCATCCATGACTTTTCCGGCGCATTGCTCGCCGGGCTGGCAGAAGACGGCGGCCTCTACGTCCCCGAAGCCTGGCCCCGTTTCAACTTCTCGGATTGGCGTGCCATGCGCGGCCTGCACTATCCGGTGCTGGCCGCCCGCGTCATGCAGCCGTTCGTCGGCGACACGATTCCGTACGACGTCCTGCTGACGCTCTGCCACGACGCCTACGCCAATTTCGGCCAGCCTGCCGTCGTGCCCCTCCAGCAGCTCGACACCAGCCTTTTTGTGCAGGAGCTGTTCCACGGGCCGACGCTCGCCTTCAAGGACATGGCGCTGCAGATCGTCGGCCGGTTGTTCGACCACGTGCTGGCCGCTCACGACGAGCATGTCACGATCGTGGGCGCCACGTCCGGCGACACCGGTTCGGCCGCGATCGAGGCCTGTCTCGGCCGCGAGCGCCTGTCGGTGGTCTTCCTGCATCCGCACAACCGCGTCAGCGAAGTGCAGCGGCGACAGATGACCACCGTGCACGCGGCGAATGTCGGCAACATCGCCGTGCAGGGCACGTTCGACGACTGCCAGGACCTGGTGAAGGCGATGTTCGCCGATCCGGGGTTCCGCGCCGACATGCATCTCTCGGCGATGAACTCGATCAACTGGGCACGCATCGCCGCGCAAATCCCGTACTACGCCGCCGCCGCGCTGGCGCTCGGCGCGCCGGACCGCGAGGTGGCGTTCAGCGTCCCTACAGGGAATTTCGGCAACGTGCTTGCCGCCTGGGTGGCGCGGCGGATGGGGTTGCCGGTGTCACGCCTGATCGTCGCGTCCAATCGCAACGACATTCTGACGCGCTTCCTGACCGCCAACGACATGTCGATGGCGCCGGTCGAAGCGTCGCTGTCGCCCAGCATGGATATCCAGGTCAGTTCCAATTTCGAGCGGCTGTTGTTCGAATTGCTGGACCGCGACCCGATTGCCACCACCGAAGCCATGCGGACCTTCCGCCAGACCGGCAAGATGCCGGTCCCGGACATGGCCTGGCGCCGCGCCCGCACCCTGTTCCATGGCTTCCGTCTCGACGACGACGGCACCGAGGCGGAGATCCGCCACGTCTATGAAGCCACCGGCTACCTGCCTGATCCGCATACCGCGGTCGGCATCGCTGCCGCCCGCGCGCTGGCGCCGGTTCCCTCGATCAGCACCGTCGCGGTGGCGACCGCCCATCCGGCCAAGTTTCCCGACGCAATCGAGCAAGCTGTTGGCTGGCGCCCACCGCTGCCGCCAAGGCTTGCCGATCTATACGACCGGCATGAGCGATTCCTGGTGCTGCCGAACGAATTGGGCGCTGTGCAAGCAGCGGTGCGCGCACTCACCCGGCGCAACATGGCCTGACCCGGCACGCGCAGGGCCGCGTCGTCTGCTTACGGGATGTTGATGCCGATGCTGATGCCAGGCGCCGGATAGGCGATGGGCGGGGGCGTGTAATAGCCGTAGGCCGGGGGCGAAACGACAACCGGCGGGGCGTAGTAGCCGCGGTCGTCGTGATGCCAATCGTGGTACGGCGCCCGGCGCTCGTCGCGGCGATGGTCGTCACCCCGGGCATAAGCAGGCACGGCGGCCGACAGGATGACCGTTGTGCCTAACGCTGCGAGCAGCAGGGAACGAAGCCGCATGGGTGGTGTCCTTTCGATGAATGGGACCCGTGGCACAGATTTGGTGATGGTCTGTGGCAACAAGCGGGCAGCGTGCCGCCATTTCGGTTCACCCGTTCGGGAGCCCAGTGTATGGTGGCCGCGACTCGGAGGGTTGCGATGGCGTTCAGGCAGGAATTGAAGCGGAGGGCAAAGGCGGCGATTGCGCCGTTGGTGTTCCTCGCGATCACCGGCTATTTCGCCTGGAACGCGACGCAGGGTGCGCACGGATTGGTGGCCTATGCGCAGCGCAAGGAGCTGTTGCAGGAGGCCGATGCCGACAATGCCGCGGCATTGGCCGAGCGTGACATGTGGCAGAAACAGGTGCAGGGCCTGCAGGCCGATCATCTCGATCTGGACACGCTGGACGAGCGGGCGCGGGCGATGCTGAACCTGGCCAATCCCAACGATGTGATCGTGCCCTACGGACCGAACGACCGGCTGTTCTGAACCGATTGCCGAGGGCGGGTCTGGGGCAGCCTGGCCATGATGCCGAAGAGCGGCGACGCTATGATAGCCGCGCCTTGACCATCGGTCCCGCCTTGGCCGGGTCGAGCGTCGCGCCGTGCTTCCCCCGTAGCGCGGCCATGACCTTGCCCATGTCCTTGATGCTGGCCGCACCGGTCTCCACGACGGCGGCATCGATTGCCTGCGTCATGGCGGCGTCGTCCATCTGCCGGGGTAGGAATGATTCGATCACAGCGATCTCGGCTTCCTCCTTGTCGACAAGGTCCTGGCGGTTGCCCTGGCGATACAGTTCCACCGATTCCCGGCGAGACTTCACCATGCCGCGCAGCATGGCGATGACCTCGTCGTCGGGCACCTTGTCGATGCCCTTGGGGCGGGCGGCAATGTCGATGTCCTTCAGTCGCGCCAGGACCATGCGCAGCGTGGAAGTGCGCGCCGCGGTGCCGGCCTTCATGGACACCTTCAAGGCTTCGGTGAATTGCTCGCGTAGGGCCATGTCGATCCCCTGAAAATCTCTGCCTCTACACTATAGGCGGTTTCCATCCGTCGGATGTGTCGTGGTCCGGGTGTTGCCGGCTGGTCCGGTTCCGGGCCGGAAGCTGGTCGGAGGTCATGTCAGGCAGCCGGCCGGGCATCAGCTCCGCGATCCAGGGCAGCCGGCTTTCGGCGCCGAAATTCTTGCGCGGCGGCACGGCGGCCGGGTTGTCCAGGCTGCCGATCGTCACCTCCATATGGGCGGCGTCGGGATAGCGGAAGGTCAGCGGCGTGCCGCACGCGGCGCAGAAGTCGCGGAACGCGGCGGCGGAGCTGCGGAAGGCGGCGGGGGCGCCGCGAGTCCAGGCCAGATCGGACTTGTCCAGCCTGGCGAGCGCGGCGAACGGTCCGCCGACCGCCTTCTGGCACATGCGGCAATGGCAGACGCTGCCCCCGGGCATCGCGTAGAGCGCGTAGCGGACGGCGCCGCACTGGCAGCCGCCGGTGGCGACGGGGGTTCGGGTGTCGGTCATGGCATCATCCTCCCCGGAAGATTTTTCCGACACGCGGCCTCGCCGCTTGCCTGCGGAATTTTTCTCCCATATCGTCTCTCCATGGCTCCCAACGTGGATCATATCATCGATCGGCTTGGCGGTGCGGAGGCGGCGGCCCGGCTGACTGGCGTCACCACCGAGGCGGTCCGCAAGTGGCGTCAAGCGGGGGCGATTCCGTCCCGGCATTGGAGTGCCGTCATCGCAACGACCGGATTGACCCTGGGAGATCTTCAAGGCGAGGCGCCCACGGAAACGGCGCCGAATGCCGGCGACATGCCGCCGGGTGCCAGCGCCGTCCTGGTGCTGGGCGACGGCAGCATGTTCTGGGGCCGTGGCTTCGGCGCCCATACGGGGGCCAGCGCGCCGGTGGGGGAAGTCTGCTTCAACACCGGGATGACCGGCTACCAGGAGACGCTGACCGATCCCTCCTACGCCGGGCAGATCATCACCTTCACGTTCCCGCACATCGGCAATGTCGGCACCAACGGCGAGGATATCGAGGCGGCCACGGTCGCGGCCCGCGGCCTGGTGGTGAAGCAGGACCTGACCGAACCCTCCAACTGGCGCGCGGCCCAGCATCTGGACGCGTGGCTGCGGGCGCGCGGCATTGCCGGCGTTGCCGGGGTGGACACGCGCAGCCTGACGGTGCGGATCCGGGACGGCGGTGCGCCGAACGGCGTGCTGGCCTATCCGGCGGACGGCCGCTTCGACCTGGCGTCGCTGCGGGCGCAGGCAGCTTCCTGGCCGGGGCTGGAGGGGATGGACCTCGCCAAGGAAGTGTCGTGCCGGCAGATGTATGAATGGGACGAGACGCGCTGGGCGTGGCCCGAGGGCATGGGCCGGCAGGTGGCGCCGAAGCATCATGTGGTCGCGGTGGATTACGGGGCGAAGCGCAACATCCTGCGCTGCCTGGCCTCGGCCGGCTGCCGCGTGACGGTGGTGCCGGCGACCGCGACCGCCGAGGACATCCTGCGCCACAAGCCTGATGGCGTGTTCCTGTCGAACGGCCCGGGCGACCCGGCGGCGACGGGGGAGTACGCCGTGCCGGCAATCCGCGGGGTGATGGATGCCGGCGTGCCGCTGTTCGGCATCTGCCTGGGGCACCAGTTGCTGGGGCTGGCGCTGGGGGCGAAGACGTTCAAGATGGCGCGCGGCCATCGGGGCGCTAATCAGCCGGTGAAGGACCTGACCACCGGCAAGGTGGAGATCACCAGCCAGAACCATGGCTTCGCGGTGGACCCGCAGACCCTGCCGTCCACGGTGCAGGTGACGCACGTTTCGCTGTTCGATGGGTCGAACGAGGGGCTGGCCTGTTCCGATCGGCCTGCTTTCTCCGTGCAGTACCATCCGGAGGCGAGCCCCGGTCCTTCCGACAGCCACTATCTGTTCGGGCGGTTCGTGGGGATGATGGAGGGGCGGGGGTGAAATGGACTCCCGCACGTTCCAGGAGGCGATTCGCAGTGCGACCGTCACCTACCCGATCCCGTTCATTTTTTCGATTCTGCTGCTGGTGACTGTCTTGTCGGCGGGTGGAGTGCTGCTTTCGACGGGATGGCGCAGCGTGTTCCTGGCCGTGCCCAGCGGGTTCTGTGCCCTTGCTGCGGTCGTGTTAGCGGACTGTGCGTTCGCGTTAAGCCGGAGCTGCTGCGGTCAGAGCAGCGCGGGCAAAATGAGGAAGTTTAGTCACTATTATCGAAAATCTCGTAGCATTGGATAATGTTTTCGCCCCATGGACCCCGGCCGCAACCCATTCGCCCCTGGAGCAGGCACTCCGCCGCCCGAATTGAGCGGTCGGCAGGCATTGCTCGAGGAGATCCACGTGGCATTGGGCCGGACACGGCGTCGCCTCCACGCCGAGGGCATCATCGCGGTAGGCCTGCGCGGGGTCGGCAAGACCGTGCTGCTGCGCGAAGGGCTCGCCATGGCGACGACCGACAATTTCCGCACGAGCTTCATGGAAATGGAGGAGCCGCAGGCCCTCGGCAGGCTCCTGGCCCCACATCTGCGGCGCCTGCTCCTCGACCTCGATCGCATGGGACGATTGGCGGCCGAAGTGAAACGTGGCCTGCGAGTCCTGAAGAGCTTCCTTGGCAGCCTCAAATTCACCTATGGCGAGGCGGAACTGGCTCTCGACATCGAGCCCGAGGTCGGCTCCGCCGATAGCGGCAGCCTGGAGGTCGATTTGCCGGAGCTCCTTTCCGCAATCGGCAAGGCGGCCATTGCCAGGGAGACGCAGGTCGCCCTGTTCCTGGATGAGGTTCAGTACCTGTCTGAGCGCGATCTTGCGGCGCTGATCAAAGCGCTGCACCGCTGCGCGCAAGAGCAATTGCCGATCGTCCTGATCGCCGCGGGTCTCCCGCATTTGGTCGGGCTGACCGGGAAAGCGAAATCCTACGCCGAACGCATGTTCGACTTTCCCGAATTGGGTGCATTGGATCGTGCCGACGCTGATCGTGCCGTCGTCGTCCCCGCCGAAGCGCAGGGCGTGACTGTCACGCCGGACGCGCTCGGTGCAATCCATGGGGCGGCGCGAGGCTATCCCTATTTCGTTCAGGAAATGGCCTACCATGCCTGGAACGCCGCGCCGGGACCGCGGATCGATGGAAATGTCGTCGCATCGGCGCTGCCGGTCGCGATGAAACACCTCGACGCCAGCTTCTTCCGCGTTCGCTTCGATCAACTCACGCCGCGAGAGAAGGACTATCTGCGCGCGATGGCCACGCTTGATCCTGCCCACCGGCGAACCGGCGAGATCGCAGAGCGATTGCACGTCAAGCCTACGCGCGTCGCACCGCTGCGCAGCGGCCTGATCGCGAAGGGCATGATCTACAGCCCCGGGTTCGGCAACACCGCGTTCACGGTCCCGATGTTCGATGACTACCTTCGCCGCGTCATGCCGGATTGGACGCCGCATGGATAATGCAGCGTTCTCCGTAATTGTCTCGGGAGCCGTAGTGAGAAGTGCTGCGGCCTTGACCGCAGGCGCTACTTGCCTTCTTACCCGGCGACGGGAACTCGAGGCCGGCTGGCGGAAGACAAAACCCGACTGTTACCGAGCGTATATTGTCGCCCTATCCGGCATCGTCGAGGGTCATGATACTCCCGAAGCGCATCTTCACCACGTTCATGCCGTCAACTCACTGATGCTAATTGCGCCCCCCAAGGTTTTAAGAGCGCTATACAAATACATGGATTACACAAGGTCTGCGGAAAAGGGCCGAGATCGGCATGACAGGCTTCTTACGGACGTCGTGCGGGCGATGCGCCAGGACGTCTATCCTCCTGATCGAACTGACACTGATCCATTGCACTTCCACCTGATCACTGTTCCGCCGCACATGCGTCAGCCTCGTGATCTTGTCCAGAAGAGTTGAGCTGAAATGCCCCGTCGCACCGACATCTCCTCCATCCTGATCATCGGCGCCGGCCCGATCGTCATCGGCCAGGCGTGCGAGTTCGACTACTCCGGCGCCCAGGCCTGCAAGGCCCTGAAGGCCGAGGGGTTCCGTGTCATCCTGGTGAACTCGAATCCCGCCACCATCATGACCGATCCCGGCCTCGCCGATGCCACCTATGTCGAGCCGATCACGCCCGAGATCGTCGAAAAGATCATCGCCAAGGAAAAGCCCGATGCCTTGCTCCCTACTATGGGCGGGCAGACCGCGCTCAACACCGCGATGCAGCTCGCCAGGAACGGCGCGCTGGAACGCCACAACGTCGAACTGATCGGTGCCCGCGCCGAGGTGATCGACCGCGCCGAGGACCGCCTCAAATTCCGCGACGCCATGGCGGCGATCGGCATCGAATCGCCGCGCTCCGCTATCGCCCACACCATGGCGGAAGCGCGCGAGGCGCTGGCCATCACCGGCCTGCCTGCCGTCATCCGCCCCAGCTTCACGCTCGGCGGCACCGGTGGCGGCATCGCCTATAACCGCGAGGAATTCGAGCAGATCGTCGCCGGCGGGCTGGAAGCGTCGCCGGTGACAGAAGTGCTGGTGGAGGAGTCCGTCCTCGGCTGGAAGGAATTCGAAATGGAGGTGGTCCGCGACCGCGCGGACAACTGCATCATCGTATGCTCCATCGAGAACGTCGATGCGATGGGCATCCACACCGGTGATTCCGTCACCGTCGCCCCGGCACTGACGCTGACCGACAAGGAATACCAGCGGATGCGCGACGCCTCGATCGCGTGTTTGCGGGCGATCGGCGTCGATACCGGCGGATCCAACGTGCAGTTCGCGGTGAACCCAGCCGACGGCCGCATGGTGATCATCGAGATGAACCCGCGGGTGTCGCGCTCCTCGGCGCTGGCGTCGAAGGCGACCGGCTTTCCCATCGCCAAGGTCGCGGCCAAGCTCGCAGTCGGCTACACGCTGGACGAGCTTGCCAACGACATCACCCGCGTCACGCCCGCCAGCTTCGAGCCCACCATCGACTACGTGGTAGTGAAAATTCCGCGTTTCACGTTCGAAAAGTTCCCCGGCACGCCGGCCCTGCTGACCACCTCGATGAAATCGGTGGGAGAGGCCATGGCGATCGGCCGCAGCTTTGCCGAGGCACTGCAAAAGGGCTTCCGGAGTATGGAAACCGGGCTGAATGGCCTGGATGAGGTCGAACCGCCCGGTGACAATCCGGACGCATTCCGCGCCGCGCTCTCCGCGCCGCGTCCAGACCGGCTGCTGATGGCAGCGCAGGCACTCCGCGCCGGGCTGAGCATCCAGGACATCCACGACGCCACGAAATTCGATCCCTGGTTCCTGCGTGAACTCGCCCGCATCGTCGAGGCGGAACGCAGCGTGGCCGCGCACGGCCTGCCGCAGGATGCCGGCGCGTTCCGCCGGTTGAAGGCGCTGGGCTTCTCCGATCAGCGCCTGGCAGAGCTGACGGGGCGGAGCGTGCAGGACATCGCGAAGCGGCGCGCACAGCTTGGCGTGTTCCCCGTGTACAAGCGCATCGACACCTGCGCGGCCGAGTTCGCTTCGGCCACGCCGTACATGTATTCCACCTATGAAGGCGGCTACGGCGTCCCGCATTGCGAGGCCGATCCCACCGACCGGCGCAAGGTGGTGATCCTGGGCGGCGGGCCGAACCGCATCGGCCAGGGCATCGAGTTCGACTATTGTTGCGTGCACGCCGCCTATGCGCTGAAGGATGCCGGCATCGAGACCATCATGGTCAACTGCAACCCGGAAACCGTCAGCACCGACTACGACACTTCCGACCGCCTGTATTTCGAACCTCTCACCGCGGAAGACGTCATCGCGCTGGTGCGGAAGGAGCAGGAGAAGGGGATCTTGCTGGGGTGTATTGTGCAGTATGGCGGGCAGACGCCACTGAAGCTGTCCCAGGCGCTGGCGCGGGAGGAAATCCCGATCCTGGGCACCAGCGCCGATGCGATCGACATCGCCGAGGATCGCGAGCGCTTCCAGACGCTGCTGCAGCGGCTCGGGTTGCGCCAGCCGGAGAACGGCACGGCGAGGTCGGCGGACGAAGCTGAGGCCATTGCCGATCGCGTCGGCTATCCCGTGGTGATCCGCCCCAGCTATGTGCTGGGCGGCCGCGCAATGGAAATCGTCTACGACCGCACGGGCCTGCACCGCTACATGCGCGAGGCGTTGCGCGTTTCCGGCGGTGATCTGTCCCGCGGCCCGGTGCTGATCGACCGCTACCTGAACGACGCGATCGAAGTGGACGTGGATTGCATAGCCGACGGCGATTCCGTCTACGTCGCCGGCGTGATGGAGCATATCGAGGAAGCCGGCATCCACTCCGGCGACTCCGCATGCTCCTTGCCGCCGTACACGCTGTCCCCCGCTACCGTCACCGAACTGAAGGCGGAGACCGAGGCGATGGCGAAGGCTCTGGGCGTCGTCGGGTTGATGAACGTGCAATACGCCATCAAGGACGACGTGGTTTACGTGTTGGAGGTGAATCCGCGCGCCAGCCGCACCGTGCCGTTCGTCGCCAAGGCCACCGGCGTTGCGGTTGCCAAAATCGGCGCGCGGGTGATGGCGGGGGAAAGTCTTGCCGGCTTCCGGCTGGACGACCAGACGGTGTCGCCGCATGTCGCGGTGAAGGAAGCGGTGTTCCCGTTCGCGCGCTTCCCCAACGTGGACACGATCCTGGGGCCGGAGATGAAATCCACCGGGGAGGTGATGGGCCTGGACGCCAGCTTCGAGCGCGCCTTCGCCAAATCCCAGCTTGGCGCCGGCGTGATCCTGCCGATGTCGGGCACCGTGTTCCTGTCGGTGAAGGATGCCGACAAGAAGGGCGTGCCGGCGCTCGCCCGCCGACTGGTCGATATGGGGTTCCGTATCCTGGCCACGCGCGGCACCGCTGCCTGCATTCGCGATGCCGGTTTGCCGGCGACCGTGGTGAACAAGGTGCTGGAAGGCCGGCCGCATTGCGTCGACGCCATCCGTTCCGGCGAGATCCAGCTTGTGGTGAACACCGCCTCCACGCCGCAATCCGTGGCGGACAGCTTCGCGATCCGCCGCGGCGCGCTGACGCACGGCATTCCGCACTACACCACCATGGCCGGCGCCCGGGCGGCGGTACACGCCGTGGCCGCTCTCCGCGCCGGGACGCTTGAAGTCGCGCCCCTGCAATCCTACTTTCGCAGGTCGTTCTAACGCTCCGTCGTGGCCGGGTTCCCCCGGCTGCGGCGCGGGCGCGTGCCGTCAACCAACGCATATGTTGCGCTTGCTGATCGAAGGATGTCGCCGTGCAGAAGTTTCCGATGACCGCCCCTGGCTTGCGGCGCCTGGAAGACGAGCTTCGCCTGCTCAAGTCGGAGGAGCGTCCTTCCATCATCCGCCAGATCGCGGAAGCGCGCAGTCACGGTGACCTGTCGGAGAACGCGGAATATCACGCGGCGCGGGAACGCCAGTCCTTCATCGAGGGCCGGATCGCGGAGCTGGAGGAGATCGTCTCCTCGGTCGAGGTGATCGACCCGGCGGGCCTGACCGGCGAGCATGTCAAGTTCGGCGCGCAGGTGCGGCTGGTCGATGAGGAGACGGAGAAGGAATCCACCTACCAGATCGTCGGCGTGTATGAAGCGGACATCAAGACTGGCCGCCTGTCGGTCTCCGCGCCACTTGCGAAGGCGCTGATCGGCAAGAAGGTGGGTGACACCGTGTCGGTTCCGGCGCCTGGCGGCGACCGGTCGTACGAGATCCTCGACATCAAGTTCGCCTGAGACGCGGCGTGCGTCTCAGGGTTCACCCACCCGTCGCGGCCTGGCCTGACCGGGCCATCTGCGCACGGCGCCTGGTGCGCGGGTGCCGGGACGAGCCCGACCATTGCGGGTGGTTTCGGCCATGATCAACCTCGCCGACGTGCAGGCCGCGGCGGGCCGCATCGCGGGCCGCGTCGTGCGCACGCCGGCGCTGCCCAGTGATGCGGTCTCCCGCGCCACCGGTGCCACGGTGACGCTGAAGCTGGACAACCTGCAGGTCACCGGCGCCTTCAAGGAACGCGGCGCGGCCAACCGCCTGGCGATGCTGAGCGCGGATGAAAAGGCCCGCGGCGTCATCGCCATGTCGGCCGGCAATCACGCCCAGGCCGTGGCGCGCCATGCGCAGTTTGCCGGCGTGGCGGCAACGATCGTCATGCCGGCCTTCACGCCCTCCACGAAGATCACCCGCACGGCCGCCTGGGGTGCCTCGGTCGTGCTGCATGGCGAGACGCTGGCGGACTCCGCGGCGCATGCGGGGCAATTGGCGCAGGAACGCCAGCTTGTCTTCGTGCACCCGTACAACGATCCGGCGGTCATCGCCGGCCAGGGCACGCTGGCCCTCGAGCTTTTGGAAGACGACCCGGACCTCGACGCCCTGGTCATTCCGGTCGGCGGCGGCGGCTTGCTCGCCGGCTGCCTGGTCGCCGCGACCGGGCTGCGGCCCGGCATCGCGGTCTACGGCGTGGAGGTGGAAGCTTACGCAGCCCTGGCCCAGAAGCTGGCCGGACGCACCGTCTCCGTCGGCGGCCCCACCATTGCCGAGGGAATCGCCGTGCGCGACATCGGCGAGGTGCCGTTCGAACTGGTACGGCGGCGCGTGACGGACGTCCTGGTGGTGCCGGAACGGGCCGTGGAGGAAGCGATCGGGTTGCTGGCCGAAGGCGGCAAGGTGGTCGCTGAAGGCGCCGGTGCCGTCGGCGTGGCGGCGCTGCTGACCTTCGCCTCACGGTTCCGCGGCAAGCGGGTGGGGGTGGCGATCACCGGCGGCAATATCGACGCACGCATCCTGTCGAACGTGCTGCTGCGCAACCTGCTGCGCGACGGGCGGCTGCTGCGGCTGCATTTGCAGATCCCGGACCGGCCCGGCGTGCTGGCCGACATCGCCGGCAAGATCGGCGCGACCGGCGGCAACATCATCGAAGTCTCGCACCAGCGATTGTTCGCCGCCGCGTCCGTGCAGGCGGCGGAGCTGGAAGTGATGGTGGAGGCGCGCGATCCCGCGCATGCCGCCGGGATCATGGAAGCGCTGGAGCAGAGTTACGTGGTGCGACGGGTGTGATGCCAATCGCCGAAATGATGGACAGGTTTTTCAATCCGGGATCGCTCCCGTCGTGGTTTTTCAATCCGGGACGGCACCTAGCACCAGGCCTGGAGGCAGCGGCTCGCCATACAAAGTGGTGCGGTCCGTGCGTCCGACCGGCGTGAACGCCTTGATCGTTGCAGTGCGGATGGGCGCGATACCGACGCTCTCCAGCTTGCGCGCGATCCGATCGCGCAGCGACCTGGGTACGTCGAGGTTTCGGTCGTCCACGACGCGCGCCGCCCTGAGGAACAGGTTGTGGAATTCCATCAGCTCGGGCTCGGCCCAATCGAAATCCCGGAAGGCCGCGTAGGCGCGCGCGACGAACTCCGCCGCCATAACGGTTTCTGGCCCCGCGTAAAGCGGAGCCCGGTTCAGCAGCAGGCCGAGAGCAGCGAGGTACGGCGCACAATGTTGCTTGAGTTCCACCCGCTGCAGCACCTGCGCGATGAATGTCTGGATCAGGTCTGCCTTCATTTCCCGAGCTAGGCGTTCGAGCGAGCCGGCAAGGCGGACCAGTTCCGGCGACGCCTTGCCGGCGCCGATACCGGGCAGTTCGCCCGCCAACAGCCTCTCCTGGCGCTCCGCTGTTAGTCCGCCGGCCACGCGGCGCCAGAGGATGTATTCCTGAACCTTGCTGCGTTTGCCGGGAAAACAGAGGCCCGCATCGCGCAGCCGCCACAGCTCGTCCATGCGAAGCCCGTCATGGGCAAAGCCAAAGCCGGGGCGCAGCAGATACCCGGCCAAAGTGAGCCACGCCTCTTCGTGGTCCACCGAAAGCTTCCGGCCCGTGGTTCGTTCGTTGAGGGCGGGCCAAAGGTTGCGCAGGAGTGCCGCGTTCCACTCGTGCCGGGGCAAGCCGATGATGCGTTCCAGGTTCTTCAGGATCGCGTTGGCGGTCAGCCGGTCGGACTTTGGCGGCGGGCTGGTAAATATGCGTGTGATGTGATCGCGCGCGGCAGACTGGGCCTCGGTCGTGGCGTTCGGTGCGACCGGCGTGGCAGCCGGCGTCGTGTGCGCCACCGCGCTGCCATGCTCGTGCGGACGCAGATTGAATTCGAGCGGCCAGGACTGCGGCGTTTCCGCATCTGCCCCGATGCAGGAGATCTGCAGCAATCCCAGCGCATTGATCTTCGCCGCGAGACTGACCGGCAGAGTCCGGTCCGGTCCGGCGTCGGCCCCCTGCGCTGTTTGGATGATCGTCTGAAACGGCGGCAGCGTGTGGAAGGCGTCTTCGTCCCACGGCAGAACGTCGCCCGCCCGGCAGCTTCCATGGCGGGTCGAGGAACACGCCTGAAAGCTCACCAGCCGATCTGTTCTCAGCTCAAGTCCTGGCAGGTTGATTTCGAATACCTGGTCGGGCGCCGCATTGCGGGGCAGCACGCAGACCAGCGCCGGCACTACCGCTTGGGTCGTCACCGCCGAGGCGGTCTGCACCTGCAGGAACACCGCTCGGGCTGCACCCGCTGCAATGTAGGCGGCGTGGTCATGCAGCAGCTTTCCGAAGCGGGCGGCGCCGCGCGCGACCGCGAGATCGGGTTCGGCATTCTCCAGCTCGACTGGCTGGACGCCGCCCTGCCAGGCCGCGATCTGCTGGAGCAATCGCTGGCGCAAGAGTGCGGCATGGAGCGAACCGCCATTGAACAATACGGCGTCCACGCGCGGGCGATCCCGGAGGAAATCGGCCAGATGATGGGTGATCGCGCTGTCGGCCGCATAGGGCAGGCCCCAGTCGCGCAAACCCGACTGGGCGCGATAGGGCCGCGCGTGCGCACCGCAGAGCGGAAAGAAGCCATCCAGCACAAGCCGTTCGACCTCGGCGCGCGCCAGGGTTGCCGTCTGCGCCGCGGCCACCAGGCTGGACCCGCGGCCCGGCAGCGCCACAACGTAGTGCTCTTGCGCCGGGCCGGCTCCCGAAAGCGCATGCTCTTTCACGTCGCGACACGACGCGACGAGGCGATCCCATTGCGGACCCGACATCCGGCCGCGCTCGGTCACGAGCCGAGGTTCCAACAGGACTGCCAGGGCGAGATCGATGTTGTCGCCGCCCAGCAGAATATGCTCGCTGACCGCCACCCGCCTGATGTCGGGGATCGCGCCCGCCGCGCCTTGCCGCACCTCGAACAAGCTGAAATCGGAGGTGCCGCCGCCGACATCGACGATCAGGACGTGCCGCGGCTCGGCAGTGCGCGGGTCCGACCCTGGCCACAGTGGCCCGGCGGCATGTTGTTCCAGCCAGCAATAGAACGCTGCCTGCGGCTCTTCCAGCAGCCGTACGCTCCCGGGGAAGCCGGCTTGTTCGGCGGCGTTCAGCGTGAGCCGCTGGGCCGCCGCATCGAACGAGGCAGGCACCGTGACGGTGATTTCCTGCGCATCGAACGCGCACCCTGATTGGGCGAAGCGGCTGTCCCAGGCGCCCCGCAGATAATTCAGGATGAACGCGGCGGCCCGCACCGGCGAGATCTTCTGCGCCGGCGCGAGATCTTCCGATCCCCAGGGCAGGATCGGCGCCGACCGGTCGGCGGCGTGGTGACACAGCCAGGACTTTGCGGATCGTACGACCCGGCCGGGCGTTTCCCCGGCCCGGCGGCGGGCCAGGCGGCCGACAATCCATCCGTCGGTGCCTGGGACCTTGCCGCGCAATTCCGCCGCTAGCGCGTCTTCCGGGAGATAGAGGAACGAGGGCAGAGTCGGCGCGTTGATCAGCGAGTCCGGGTTTTCCCACTGCGCGACGGGGAGAACGTCGGGCGGCGCATCCCCGCCCAGCGGGACGTAGGCGAGGGCCGAGTTGGTCGTGCCGAGATCGATGCCGATGGAAAACCGGGCTGCCATCACGCTGCTGTTACCTAAGCAGAGCTTCGCTGTCTGCCCCACTCATGGGGGCGGGGGAGACCGTGGAAGCGTCGGGGGCTTTGCCCCCGAACCCCCACCAAGAGGGCGCTGCCCTCTTGGAACTCCCGCCAAGGGCGGCGCCCTTGGAACCCTTTACTTGGCTATCTTGACGGTAGGGGGCCTGCGCCACGGCACTGACATTGCCATGTGAGGGGATACGGGTGCCGTGGCGCATGCCCCCTACCGTCAAGATAGCCAAACTGATGGATTGCAAAGGCACTGCCTTTGCCGGAGGTCCAGGAGGCAGAGCCTCCTGGCGGGGTCCAGGGGCGGAGCCCCTGATGCTGCTGCGGCTCGCCTCGCCCCATGAGTGGGGCAGACAGCGAAGTTCTGCTTGGGCCCGGCCGGGCCGGCGCTATTGTGTGCGGACCTGAAACTCAATCTTCCATCTCCGGTCGGAGTTGGTGTGCTTCATCCAGAGTTCGAGCGTGCCGAGTTCCGTGACGACGGCCTCGATCCGTACCGGAACGACCTGTCCTGCCGGGACATCGGGCAGCGCAGGAAGCTCGACTTCGAGCAAGCTGGTCTCTTCCAGTTCGCGTTCGGCATCCGGCAGGATCTGGCCTGGCGTGTCGCCGCTGCGCACGGCCGAAGAGAAGAAGCGGAATTCCGCGGCTTCACCGGTCACCAGGCCAAATGTGCGGCCCTCGATCAATTGCTCGGAACCCTCCTGCATGCCCTGCGGCACGACGCAAAGCGCCTTTACCGGCGGCCGGAACCCGGGAATGGCCGGCATCGACGTTTCCAGCCCGACATAGTACGAGCGCGCGGTGCCGGCCTTGATGCGCATGCCCTTGCCGGTGGCACGGTGCTGCCCGTAGATGGCGGCTCCGCGGGCGACCGCGAGGTCCGGCTCGAAGCCTTCGAGTTCGCGGACTGCCTGTCCGCAATTCCAGGAGGCGAGCAAGTCGAGCACCCGGGCGCGGATCGGCGCGGCCTTGAACACGCCACCATTGAACAACACGGCGGTGGGCATCAGCGCTGGCACGCCGGTGCGCGCTTCGACCAGCGCGCCGAGCTTGTCGCTCGCCTGCACGTTCTGCAGGCTGCGGGTGAGGAAGCGTGCCAGATGCTTGCTGATCACCGGATCGGACGCGTAGGGCAGGCCGAATTCCTGCAGCCCGGTGCGCCGTGCCTCGCGCGGCAGGTCGCCGAGGCCGGTCTGGGGAAAGAATCCGTCGAGGATGACCTGCGACAGCGAGCCCCGGTCGAGTGTCGTGGCAATCGTCTTGGCGAACAGGCTGGAACCGCGCGAGGGAACCGCGATCGGCGCGTCGGCCAGGTTTGCGTCCTCGAACAAGGTGATCTTCGCGCGTTCCGCACCGTGTACCAGCGCCAGGAACTGCCAGGCATCCAGTGGCTTGCCTTCGGCCTCCAGCCTGGCTTGCAGCGTGTAGGCCAGCGCCAGATCCATGTTGTCGCCGCCGAGCAATATGTGTTCGCCGACGCTGATGCGCTCAAGTTCGAGGTTGCCGGCAACGTCAGCCACCGCGATCAGGCTGAAGTCCGCGGTGCCGCCACCGATGTCGCATACCAGGACAAGGTCGCCTGGTGCCACCGCATCGCGCCAGTGCCGGCCGGCCTGCGCGGCCCAGGCGTAGAACGCGGCCTGCGGTTCCTCCAGCAACGTGACGTGCCCGAGGCCGGCGGCCTCGGCCGCCTCGGCCGTCAGGCTTCGCGCGACCTCGTCGAATGAAGCGGGCACCGTCACCACGATCTGGCCGTCGCCAAGGTCCCACTGCTGGCCCTGCGTCTGTGCCGCGTGGCAGAAAACGCTTCTGAGGTGCTGGAGGTACCGGCGGGAACAATCGAACGGCGAGAGTTTTTCCTCCGCGCTTTCGGACCGCCAGGGCAGAGTGCGCTGCTTCGGATCGATATGCGGGTTGGACAGCCAGGACTTGGCCGACGTCACGAGGCGATCGGGCACCAGGGCGCCGTGGTCGCGGGCGAATTGCCCGATGATCCCCATCCCCGACCCCGTCCCCGGCCCTGGTCCGTCGTCCCAGGGCAGCGGGAACGATCCCGGCCGGAATTCGTCCGGATGGGGCAGGTACAGTGCGGAGGCCAGAGTCGGCTTCTCGTCGACCTGATTGGCCCCCACGATCTGGGGGATCGGCACAATCTCGGTCTGCCCGGTGTCGAGATCGGTCAGCGCCATCGCGCAGTTGCTGGTGCCCAGGTCGATTCCGAGACTGAAGCGCGCCGTCATGGCAGTGGGCATCCTGATGATCCGGGTCCAGATGTTTGGGCCGGTTGGGCCGCCTCCCAAGGGGTTTTCATCTCACTTCGACCTCCGCGGGAGCTATGGCCGGTAACGGGTCGGCAGCGCCGCGCAGCAACTGCGGCAGCTTCACCATGCCCGTCTTCCAGCCGCGGTGGACAAGCACGCCGGAGAACGGGGCAGTGCCTGCGATCCTGCCGACCAGTCGATACTCGTCGGATGAATAGCCGGCGGGGACCTGCACCGTCGATCCCTCTGGCTCCTGGCGTACCGGGTTGATCATGAAATGGTCCTGCAACACGCTTTTGCATCCGGCGTGAACGACCCGGGCCGCTGCCCCGACCTGGGCATCGCTATAGGCGTTGATGTCGTCCATCAGGAAATCAACCAGCCGCCCCTTCTCCTGGAGCATTGCCAGGAAGTGGACGATTTCGGCGTCTGCATTGCCCGCTTGAGGCCGTCCCGGTGCCGGGCGGGCCGGCTCGGCGGCCGGCGCAGCCCGGGCCATTGTCTGGCGCGGCTGGGAAAACACTCCGATCAAAACCAGAATCGCCAGCGCCAGCGTGGCTGGCGACAGGTACTGCCGGAAAGGCTCGGCAGCCGGCAGAACGGCCGCCGCGCTCACCGCCACCAGGAGCAAAACGGCAATCATCAAAACCACTCTCATTGCGGATGCCCCCTCCGGCGGCGAATGCTCTGAATGCCTGACCGGGTCACTATAACGCCAGTTCTGGCCGAAGTGGCCGGTCGGGACCGCCTTCGCCGTCGGTCCTTGCGTTACGACGCGGTGCTTTCGGCGGGTGAGCCGGACAGACAGCGGCTTTTGCCCGGTAGCCCTTGCTTTCGCCACCTGTCGAGCCAGACTGGCATGCTCATTCGAGGGGAGGGCAGCATGGGCTACAAGATCGCGGTGATGGGCACCGGCGCCGTCGGCGGCTATGCCGGCGCGCATATGGCGCAGGCGGGCGAGGACATTACGTTCATCGACCCCTGGCCAGAGCATGTCGAGACGATGCGCGCCAAAGGCCTGCGCATTTCCCATATCCGCGACGTGCCGGAATTCACCACGAAGGTGCGCGCGCTGCACGTCACCGAAGCGCAGCAGCTTGCGAAGGAAAAGCCGATCGACATCGCCTTCGTCTGCATGAAGTCGTACGACACGCAGTGGGCGACGCAGCTCATTTCGCAGTATCTGTCGCCGAACGGCTTCATCGTGTCGCTGCAGAACTGCATGAATGAGGAAACGATCGCCGGCGTTGTCGGCTGGGGCCGCGTGGTGGGCTGCATCGCGAGTTCCATCACCGTCGATCTGTGCGAGCCGGGGCATGTGCGCCGCGCCGCCGGCAAGAGCGGTGACAAGCATACCGTGTTCCGCACCGGCGAAGTGCACGGGCGCATCACCGATCGTGTGCAGGAGATCCGCCGGCTGGTCGCCTATGCGGATTCCGCGCTGGCCACCACGAACCTATGGGGCGAGCGCTGGTCGAAGCTGGTGACCAACGCGATGGCCAACGGCATGTCGGCCAGCACCGGGCTGATCAGCAAGGACATCCTGCGCAACGACGCGCTGCGCCGGTTTGGTGCGCGGCTGGGCAGCGAGGCGATTCGCGTCGGCCAGGCTCTGGGTTATGAACTGGAAGAGATCCACCACATTGATCCGGAGATCATCGCACGCGCGGGCGAGGGCGATCCCGAAGCCACCCGCGAGTACGACGAGCACCGTCTGGCTGAGGTGAGCAAGGCGGGCGGCGGCGAGCATCGACCGTCGATGGGCCAGGACATGGTGAAGGGACGGCGGACGGAGATCGAGTTCCTGAATGGGCTGATCGTGCGCAAGGGCGACGAGATCGGTATTCCGACGCCGGCTAACGCGGCGCTGACCGATATCGTGAAGCGGGTGGAGAAGGGGGAGCTGAAGCCCGATCCGCGGCACCTGATTGATTTGCGGTTGAACTGAGGATTGACGTGCCCGCCTGTCTTGCGTCATGGCAAGGGCAGGGCTACCGGCACCCACTTTAGGCGGCCGACAGCGCTATCCTCGTCATGGCCGGGCTTGACTTGGCCATCTACGCACTACGCTACGGGCGCGTGGCCGGTTAAGGCGCCCGATCCGGTCGGGTAAATGGCCGGGTCAAGCCCGGCCATGACGAGAGGACGCTGTGCCGTCTTCCCAAAGCCAACGGCTTCGGCGCGGGCCCGTACAAAGAGGGTGAGCACCAATGACACGGCACACGGCAGACGGCAACGCGGTCGATTGGTTCCTCGACCGCCACGTGCGGGACGGGCGTGGGGACGCCGTCGCCTTCGTCGACCCGGCGCGTTCGCTGACCTATGCGTCCCTGGCGACCGAAACCCGCCGCTTCGCCAACGCCCTGCAAACCGCCGGCATTGGACGCGAACGCCGGATGGCGATGCTGCTGCTGGACACCGTGGATTTTCCCATCGCCTTCTGGGGTGCCCTGCGCGCCGGCGTGGTGCCGGTGCCGATCAACACGCTGCTGACGCACGATACGGTCGGCTACATCCTGTCCGACAGCCGCGCGGAAGCGTTGGTGATCTCCGCCCCGCTGGTGGCGCCGCTACTGCCCGTGCTGCACAGCGTTCCCGAACTCCGCCGCATTATCGTTTCCCAGCCGGACGGCAGCGCCCCCAGCCCCGTGGATGATCCGCGTGCCGTCGGCTTTCCCGAATTCCTGCTGTTCGGCGATCCGGCGACGCCGACGACGCCCGCCTCGCCCGATGAAGTCGGGTTCTGGCTATATTCCTCCGGCTCGACCGGCGCGCCGAAGGGGGTGCGTCACGTGCATGGCAGCTTGCGTCACACCGCGGACAGCTACGGCGCGCAGGTGCTGGAGATCCGCTCCGACGATCTGATGTTTTCCGTCGCCAAGGCGTTTCATGCCTATGGCCTGGGGAACAGTTTGACTTTCCCGATGTCGGTTGGCGCCACGACCGTGTTCCTGCCCGACCGTCCCACGCCGGACTCGGTGCTGGCGGTCATGCAGTACCACAATCCGTCGATCTTCGCCGGCGTGCCGACGCTGTATGCGTCGCTGCTGGCGCATCCGCGGATTGGCCCCCAAGCCGGATCGCAGCGTCTGCGCCGTTGCATTTCCGCCGGCGAGGCGCTGCCGGAAGCCGTAGGCCAGCGTTGGTTCGAGATGACTGGCGTGCACATCCTGGACGGCATCGGGTCCACCGAGATGCTGCACATCTTCATCTCGAACCGCCCGGACGATGTGCGCTACGGTACCACTGGCAAGCCGGTGCCCGGTTATGAAGCCCGCATCCTGGACGAGCATGATCGCCATGTTCCGCACGGCGAAGCGGGCGAGCTCGTTGTGAAGGGTCCCTCCGCCGCCGAGGGTTACTGGAACCAGCGCGAAAAGACCCGCCGCACGTTCCGCGGCGAGTGGACCTATACCGGCGACACTTATACGCGCGATGCCGAAGGCTATTTTCGCTATCAGGGCCGCAGCGACGAGATGCTGAAGGTCAGCGGGGTGTGGGTGTCGCCGTTCGAGGTGGAGGAAGCGCTGGTGTCGCACCCCGCGGTGCTGGAAGCGGCGGTAGTGGGCGCGGGCGACCACGATGGCCTGATCAAGCCGCGCGCCTTCGTCATCCTGCAGGAAGCGGCAAAGCAACAGGACCCCGAGACGGTCAAGGAACTGTTGAGAACGCATGTGAAGGAACGGATCGGCGTGTGGAAATACCCGCGCTGGATCGAGTTCGTGGACAGCCTGCCCAAGACCGCCACGGGCAAGATCCAGCGGTTCCGTTTGAGAGAAGTTTCTCTCGCCAATGGCGGAAGACAGCCTGCTTCGGACCCGATCCGGGGCCGGCGTGCGGGCGGCGGGTGAGGGGGCGCATGCGCCGCGACTTCCTTCGCCTCGATCACCGCCGCGTGGAAATCGCCTGGTGGGGCGCGCCGCCCACCGAAGCCCCAACCTTGGTCCTTCTCCACGAAGGCCTGGGCTGCGTCGAACTCTGGCGCGATGTTCCCGCCCAGCTTGCTGACGCCACAGGCTGCGGCGTGTTCGCCTTTTCTCGCTTCGGCTACGGCCAGTCCGACCCGAAGCCGCTGCCCTGGCCACTGACCTACATGCAGGACGAGGCGCGCGACGTCCTTCCGCGTGTCCTCGAGGCTGCCGGCATTCGCGAGGCCATCCTGCTTGGTCATTCTGACGGCGGTACTATCGCGGCAATCTACGCCGGAGAGTCGCGCGATCCGCGGCTGCGTGCCCTGATCCTGATCGCCGCGCATTTCTTCGTGGAAGACGAAAGCGTCGCGGCCATCCGGCAGATCAGTGACGAGTACGCGTGCGGCGGCGAACTGCGCGGCAAGTTGGCGCGCTATCATCGCGATCCGGATACCGCGTTTCGTGGCTGGAGCGAATCCTGGCTGCATCCCGGCTTCCGCAGCTTCAACATCACCGCCAGCCTGCCCGGGATCACGGTGCCAATCCTTGCCCTGCAAGGCGCCAATGATGCTTATGGCACCGAGGCGCAGCTTCGCGTCCTGCGCGACCATGCGCGCGCGCCGCTGGAAACGCTGCTGATCCCGGATGCGCGCCATGCGCCGCACCTTGAAGCGAAGCAAACGACGGTGGATGCGGTCGCCAGATTCGTCCATGATATCCTGTCATTGCGAGGGCCGCAGGACCACAGCAATGTCGGGTCAGGGGTGCGTACTCTCGATCGAGATTGCTTTGGCTCTGCGGGCCTCGCAATGACACCACTGCGGACCTCGCAATGACACCCCAGCGCGGCTCGCAATGACAAAAGCACGCGACCCTGATTGCGAATGGAGGCCCTAATGTCCGACAGCCAGACAGTCGACTACGACGGCCTGATCCCGAACAATGTCGGCCTCAGCCAGGACGCACGCGTGCGCAGGGCGCTGGAAACCTGGCATCCCGGCTACATCGACTGGTGGAAGACGATGGGGCCGGACGGTTTCCAGGATGCCCTGGTCTATCTGCGCACCGCCGTCGGCGTCGGCGCCGAAGGCTGGGCGCGCTTCGATTACGTGAAAATGCCCGAGTACCGCTGGGGAATCCTGCTCGCTCCGAAAGTCGATGGCCGCACCATCCCATTCGGCGCGCATAAGGGTGAACCTGCCTGGCAGGAAGTTCCCGGCGAGTACCGCGCCATGCTGCGCCGGCTGCTGGTGATCCAGGGCGACACCGAACCCGCATCGGTGGAACAACAGCGGCATCTCGGCGCCACCGCGCCCTCGCAATACGACCTGCGCAACCTGTTCCAGGTGAACGTGGAAGAAGGCCGCCATCTCTGGGCGATGGTCTACCTGCTGCAAAAATACTTCGGCCGCGACGGCCGCGAGGAAGCCGAGGAACTGCTGCGCCGCCACTCCGGCGATCCGGATTCACCGCGCATGCTGGGCGCGTTCAACGAAGCCACGCCTGACTGGCTGAGCTTCTTCATGTTCACCTTCTTCACCGACCGCGACGGCAAGATGCAGCTCGCCGCGCTGGCGCAGTCCGGCTTCGACCCGCTGTCGCGCACCTGCCGCTTCATGCTGACGGAAGAAGCGCACCACATGTTCGTGGGCGAAACCGGCGTGCAGCGGATCATCCAGCGCACCTGCGAGGCGATGCGCGACGCCGGGATCGACGACCCGACGGAAATCGAGCGCGTGCGCAGGCTGGGCGTGATCGATCTGCCGACGATCCAGAAAAAGGTGAACCTGCATTTCTCGCTGACCCTGGATCTGTTCGGTTCGGAGATCAGCACCAATGCGGCGAACGCGTTCAACGCCGGGTTGAAGGGGCGTTACCGTGAGGACAAGCTGACCGACGACCACCAGTTGCTGCGCGATACCTATCCGGTGCTGCGGCTGAAGGATGGCGCGATCGTGCAGGAAGACGTGCCGGCGCTGTCATCGCTGAACATGCGGCTGCGCGATGATTTTGTGGCGGACGCGTCGCAGGGGATTGCACGGTGGAATCGCGTGCTGGAACGGGCCGGAGTCGAATTCCGCATCCGCCTGCCGCACGTCGCGTTCAACCGCCGCATCGGCAAATTTGCCGCGGCGCGCGTGGATACCGAAGGTGTTTTAATGGACGCTGCGGTGTGGGAGGCGCGGAAGGACGCGATGCTGCCGACCGATGACGACTATCGGTTCGTGGAAAGCCTGATGCGCCCGGTGCGGGAACGTGGCGCATACGCCGGATGGATCGCACCGCCAAGGGCGGGCATTGACAATAAGCCAGGGGATTTCGAGTACGTTAAAATCGAGTAGTGCAAGAGCAACGAGTAGTACAAGAGAATCAGGTAGTACAAGGCGGTCGCCACAGCTCTCCTCGTCATGGCCGGGCTTGACCCGGCTATCCACCCGAGCAGATCGGACGCCTTTGGTGGCGACCTGGCCCGGCCCGATCGGCCGTGCGTAGATGGCCGGGTCAAGCCCGGCCATGACGAGAATAGGCTTTAGTAAAGCCGCTTCGTCGCCAGCGCTGCGCCCTCGGCCAGAGTCTTCAGCTTCGCCCAGGCGATCTCCGGATGCACCCGCCCGCCGAGCCCGCAATCCGTGCCCGCCACCACATTCTCCCGCCCCACCAGCTTCGCGAACCGCTCGATCCGGTCGGCCACCAGCTCGGGGTGCTCTACCACGTTGGTCGCGTGGCTCACCACGCCGGGAATCAACAGCTTTCCGTCCGGCAGCTTCACATCCTCCCACACGCGCCATTCATGCTCGTGGCGCACGTTACCGGCTTCAAACGAATAGCCCTGCGCGTTGATTGCCAGCATGACACCGACAATGTCCTTCATCGGGATGTCGGTGACGTGCGGACCGTGCCAGCTTCCCCAGCAGAGATGGAACCGGATGCGGTCCTGCGGCAGACCCTTGATCGCGTAGTTCAGTGCCTCCACGCGGATCATGGTGAACCTGCGGTACTCCTCCACCGTCGGTGCCGGATTGATCATGTCCCAGTTCTCGGCGATGCCGGGATCATCGATCTGCAATACCAGCCCGGCATCGATGATCGCCTTGTATTCCTCGCGCATCGCGTCGGCGCAGGCGTAGATGAATTCTTCCTCGGACTTATAATATTCGTTGCCAATGCGCGAGCAGGCGCCGGGGCCGATGGAGGTCATGAAGCCTTCGTCGTAGCCCGAGGCGGCCAGCCCCGCTTTGAAGTGCGCAATATCCGCAGCGATCGCGTCCTGGCCGGTATAGGTCAGCTTGCCGACGCAGACCGGCAGCCTCATGCCGGGACCGCCGCGGTTGGACGACACGCCCGAGTCCGGATCGGCATAGGCGGCGGGAAACAGGTTGCGGTCGCGCCGATCGGGGAAGGCGGTCAGGACGACCTCACCGTCCCGGCGCCGTTGCGGCGGCATGCGATACATGAACTCGCCCACGCGCAACCCGCCGAGGCGCTGGAACGAATAGCTCCACCACGCACCGTAATTGATTTTCTGGCCCATCTCCTTGCCGTATTCGCCGTCACCCGGCACGGTGACGCCGCAGTCCTTCTGCCGCTGCACCACATTCTGCTCCGCGGCGGCCAGGCGCTGCTGATAGCCGGCCTCGTCCTTCGTTTCGCCTTCCTGGCGCGCACGGTTCAGTTCGATCAGATCGTCGGGCCGTGGCAAACTGCCCGCGTGCGTCGTCAAGATCTCATGCGTACTGCTCTTCATGGCGCGTTTCTCCCGGATAGGTGCTTAAAGTTAGCGCGGTGCGATGGCACGGGAAAGCATGGCAATACATCCGATGTCGTTGCGAGTTGACCACCGGCCTGGCGGCCGACCCGCGCTGAATGAACCGTCGCCACGCCGACGGCGCTACCCTGCCCGACATGGCGGGGCGCTTGTCTTCATGGCTGGGCCTGACCCGGCCACCTGCGCAAGATCGATCGGGTCCCGTTGCGCAAGCGGCGTCCGAACAATGGGGTGAGCGGGTCAAGTTCAGCCATAACGGGTTGTTTCGTGTCAGGCTCCCCATGGGCGCCAATGCGCATTGGGTCGCGCCTGTGCACGATCGTTCGTGAGCCTACCTGACCGGGATTGCTTCGTCGCTTCGCTTCTCGCAATGACATGTGGGCGGCGGCACTCACGTTCTGCTCTCACGTTCTGCCTCCACATTCTGCCTCCACTGATGGTGGTACTAGCGGAACGCCGGAGCCACGTCCGTCGCGAACCGCGCCATCTCGTCTTTTACCAACGCGTGCGGCTTCAAACCGACATTGAAATACAGGATCACCTCGTCGAAGCCGGCGGCCTCCACGCGTTTCAGCACATCGGTCATGCGCGACGGCGTGCCGAGCAAGACGGCATTCTCGGTCAGGTCCTCGGGACGCACAGTCTGCAGCCGCTCCACCATGGCAACGAAATACCGGTAGCTGGGCGGCGCGGTGGCGGGATCGCCGGGGAAGGCGGGAATGACGCATTCGCGGTAGTAACGGATCTGCCGGGCACGTGCGGCCGCTTCATCGTCTGGCGTATCGGCAAAATGGATGAAGTAGCTGCACATCAGCCGTCCGGGCGTGGTGCCATGCCGGGCGCAGGTCGCGTGATACAACTCCGCCACCTGGCGCAGGCCGCCATAGCTCAGCGCCGCGGCGAACGGCGCGACGATCAGGCCGCAGCCCAGCCGTGCCGCCAGTTCGATCGAAGGCTGCGAGAACGACGCGACATAAGCCGGGATCGGCCGCTGCACTGGGCGCGGCGTGATCATGATGTCATCGAACGTGTAGTGGCGGCCTTGATGCGAAATGGGTGCGTCGGCGGACCACAGGCGGCGAACCACTTCCATGCCTTCCTCGAAGATCGACTGATTGTTTTCGAATGACACGCCGAGCGGCAGGTATTCCCGCCGGTCGTAGCCGCGGCCGGCGGCGAAATCGACGCGTCCGCCGGAGAGAAGATCGAGCGTTGCCCATTGCTCGGCAACGCGGATCGGGTGATGCAGCGGCAGTACCGTCACGGCCGGCGCCAGCCGG
>Ga0335075_10002592_pt1 | contig 28948 bp, 28 predicted proteins | sample Lox_Sample_24_FD_206723 | JGI IMG/M metagenome (GOLD analysis project Ga0335075, IMG submission 206723) | Soil microbial communities from Loxahatchee National Wildlife Refuge, Florida, United States - Lox_Sample_2.4 | ecosystem: Environmental > Terrestrial > Soil > Wetlands | place: USA...
CGGCTGGCGCGCCGGCGCGCTGATTCTGGAGAAGGTCGCCGGCGCCGGCGGCATCGACCCCACGCTGGACGACAACGCCCAGGAAGAAAGCTGGCGCACCGCCACCATGCTTGCCGCCACCCTCACCGACGCCGAGCTGCTCGACGACGCGCTCCCCCCCGAGACCTTGCTCTACCGCCTCTTCCACACCGAAGGCGTCGCGGTGGACCGGGCCCGCGCCCTGTCCTACGGCTGCCGCTGCTCGCGCGCGCGGCTGTCCGGAATCCTGGAAAGCTTCTCCACCGACGACCTGGACCACATGGCGGTGGACGGCGACATTGTCATGACGTGCGAATTCTGTAATTTCGATTTTCGTTTCAATCGCGACGAGGTGCATGGTGCGGCCGCCGCGCCCCGGCGCACCTGACCCCTGTCTGCGGCGCCCGGAGCCAGCCCCGTCATGCCCGACCTTCGCCTGCCCCCCGACCCGTGCCTGACGACCGATTTTCGCCCAACACCCGACCTTCGCCCGACACCCGACCTTCGCCTGACACGACGCGCCTCGCTGTTGCTGCCTTTCCTGCTCGCGGCCTGCGGCGGCGGTGAACAATCCTTTCCGCCGCTCCGCTATAATTACCTGCCGCCGATCCGGCTGAACGTCGCCAGCTTCAGCATCCAGCAGCAGTTCTATCCGTCGGGGGTGCGGCCGGACATCACGGATCTCGACCCGGTGCATCCGGTGGAAGCGATGCGCACCATGGCCGAGGACCGCCTGCAGGCCGTCGGCAACGCAGGGCAGGCGGTCTTCGCCATCACCAATGCGTCGCTGACGAAGGTGGGCGACGTGATCACCTGCGCTTTGTCCGTGGACCTGGAGATCTATCCGACGCCCGGCATTCGCTCCGGCTTCGCACAGGCGACGGTATCGCGCCAGCACATCGGCTCGGTCGACGACATGCCGGCGACGCTGTACGACCTGACCAAGAACGCGATGAACGCGCTGAACGTGGAATTCGAATACCAGGTGCAGCGGAACCTGCAGCCCTGGCTCGTCACGTCTTCCTCGGTGCAGCCGCCGGTGGAGGCGCAGCCGCTGCAAACGACCCCCGCCGCGCCGCCGCCTCCGGACTCGCTGGCGCCGGGCGCCAATGCGGCACCCACGCCACTGGCACCCAGCCCTCCGATGTCAGCGCCGCCTACCAGCCCGCCGCCGGCAGCTCCGCCACCCGCCGCTCCGCCACCGCAGGCACCGCCGCCTGGCCCGCCATCCTTGCCGCTGCTGCCGCCTGGGTTCTCGACGGGACGTTGAGAAGCGCCCGCCGGCCCGGCCCCCTCCCCTGATCTCTCCCGCAAAACGAGAGAGGAACCCGGTTACCCAAGCAGCTCCTCCAGCGCCTCCACCGCCTGCCCTCCGGTGCTGCGCATCTTCTCGTACAAAGTACGCGCGCCGGTCGAATCGCCGCGCCGAGCGGCTTGCTCCAGCGCCCGTGCCAGGCAACTCAGCGCGCTGGCGCCGCAATTCCCCGCCACGGATACGATGTTATGCGCCTCCATCCCCGCTTGCTCCAGTTCGCCCGCCGCAAGCCGCGTACCCAGCAACTCGATCCGCATGGCCAGATCGCGCACGGACGCAGCGATGAAATCCGCGAACTGCGTGCCGTCCATGAAGCCGCGCAGGCCGGAGATGGCGGCCGGATCGACGGCCGGAGCATCGATCTCGCGCCGCTCGCCGCGCATGATCGCGTCCAGCGTCGCGGCCAGCGTCTCCGGCGACAGCGGTTTGCTCAGATAGGCGTCCATGCCCGCGTTGCGATAGCGCTCCTCGGCGCCGGTCACCGCATCGGCGGTCAACGCCACGATCGGTATGACATTGGCAGGCGGCGGCAAGGAACGAATGCGGCGCGTCGCTTTCACGCCGTCCATCACCGGCATCTGCACATCCATCAGCACCACGTCGAACCCGCCGCCCATCACCGCCTCCACGGCTTCGCGGCCATTGGCGACGATCTGGGCCGTGTGGCCGACAGCCTGCAGCAGCGCGGCGACCAGGCGCTGGTTCACCCGATTGTCGTCGGCCACCAGCACGTGCAGCTTCCGTGCGGCGTTGCGCGCCGTGCCCGGACCTGTCTCCTCCGCGCACGCCGTCCGCGGCGGCAACAACGGCACCGTCACCGTAAAGCGGCTTCCCTCCCCCGGCGTACTGCTCACCGCGATCGAGCCGCACATCAGCGCCAGCAGTTCACGGGTGATCGCCAGCCCCAGGCCAGTGCCGCCGAAGCGGCGGCCGATCGAGCTGTCTGCCTGGGTGAATTTCTGGAACAAGCGTGCCCGCGTGGCCTCGGTCATGCCGATGCCCGTGTCCGCGACTTCGATCGCGACCTGCCGCGCCCCGTCGGGCAGCCCACCCGGCAGCAACCGGGCGGACACCGTCACGCTGCCTTGCTCCGTGAACTTGATGGCGTTGCCGAGCAGGTTGAGCAGGATCTGTCGCAACCGGATCGAGTCGGCGTGGAAGCGCTGGCGCACCGCCGGCTCCAGCGCCGTCGTCAGCACCAGGCCCTTCTCTTTCGCACGCGGGGTCAGCAGCGCCACCGTGGCGTCGATCGTCTCGCCCAGGTTGAAATCGATCGGGTCCAGCTCCATTTTCCGGGCTTCGAGCTTGGCGATGTCCAGCACGTCGTCGATCACCCGCAGCAGCGCCGCGGCGCTGTCGCGCACGGTCAGGGCGCAGTCGCGCTGGGTGGACGTGAGTTCCGTTCGCAGCAGCAGTTCGTTCATGCCGATGATGCCGTTCATCGGCGTGCGGATCTCGTGCGAGATATTGGCCAGGAACTCGGTCTTCGCCTGGTTGGCTTGCTCGGCCGCGGTGCGCGCCGCCTCCGCCTGCTCATGCGCGGCGGCCGCGCGTTCCTCGGCCGCCTTGCGTTCGGTCACGTCGGTATAGGTGCGCACGACGCCGCCGCCCGGCAGCGGAGTGGAACGAATTTCCAGCACCGCCCCGTTCGGCCGCCGCCGCTCATACACGTGCGCCTGGTCGAGGATGCCGCCGGAGCGGATGAATTCTTGCAGCCTCTCCGGCGTTAGCTGGAACTCATTGTTCCGCCACTGATAGGCCAGGACGTCGGTGAAGGCGGGCCGGTTTTTCATCAGGTCGGGCAGCAGGTCCAGCATCCGCATCGCATGCTCGTTGCAGACCTCCACGCGGCGGTCCGGGCCCACCATCATGATGCCCTGGTCCATGTATTCCAGCGTGGTCTGCAATGTGCCCGACTTTTCTGCCGCATCGGCCTGGCTGCGGCGCAGTTCCTCCGCCTGGCTCTCCAGCCGCACCCGCGCAACCTCCTGCTCCCGGTTGCGCTGCGCCAGCGACGCCTCCGACAACGCAAGCCGGCGGAACTGCGTGATCAATGCCCGGAACAACAGCAGCAGGGTCAGCACGACGGCGATCACGCCGGCAGCGATCACGATCGTCTCGCGCCGCCACTCGCCCAGGGCGGCCGCCTCGGAGAAACTCACATCGACGGCCAGTTCATAGTCCGCCAAGGGATGCACCGAGACCCAGCGCGGCGCCCCGGTCAGTTCCCCGCCCGAGCGGAACATCCCGCCGCCGCGCGCCACCACCGCATACCACGGCGATCGGCGCGGCATCGTGTGACCCACGTAACGGTCGAGCCCGGGATAGCGGACCAGAATGGAGCCGTCGCGCCGCATCAGCGTGATCGCCGTCGCATTGTCGTGGGCGATGGTGCGGTAGAAATCCTCGAAATAGGACAGCGCCAGCGCGCCCGCGACGTAGCCGAGCGTCCGGCCATCCGGCGCGGCGATGCGGCGTACCACATAGGCTGCCCACCCCGGGATCAGGCGCGCATGCACCGCCGGGCCGATATAGGGCACATCCTGTTTGTGCGCACCGAACCACGCAAAGAATGGCCGGTCGGACACGTCGATCGGCACTTTGGGCACGCCGAGCGAGGTGGCAATAACGTGTCCGCCCGCATCCAGCAGGCCGATGGCGGCCGCCTGCGGCAGGTTGGTCAGGCGTGCGCGCAGCGACTGCACGGTCGCCTGCGTCGCCCGCCCCGCGACCAGCGGCAGGTTGCCGGTGCCTGAAAGGACCTGCGTGCGCACCAGTTGCAGCTCCAGGTCGACGCTCTGGACGGTGCGCGCGGTTTGTTCCGCCAGCACGAAGCCCAGGTTGGTTTCCGCCTGCTGGTAGCGGGCGAGCGCCTCGCGGCGCAGGTCCCAGGTCGCCAGAGCCGCGCTGCCGACGCACAGAATGATCAACGCAGCGCAGGCCAGCATGAGCCAACGGGCCGTGCGCCCGGTTGGATCACGGCTGGCGGTGGCGGTCACTGCGGGCATACGGATCACCGGCATCGCTGGCGATCATATACATCTTTCAGGTCGCACTACGCGAAGGTTACTACCGCTGGCTGCGCCGATGGGTGCGGCCGGCCGACTTGCGCGGCGCCACCGAGAACGCCGCGCCGGCACAAATCAGTCCCAGCGAAGCCGGCACCAGCCAGGCCGGCCGGACCAGCAGGGGCTGCACCACGTCCAACCACAACCAGGTTGAAAGGTGTTGCTCGATGCCCGTGCGCAGAGTCTCGGTCAGGTCATGGTCGATCATCAGCAGGACCTGTCCCAGCGGCACCGATGGCGGCCCCAGCATTGCCAGGGCAACCGCGCCGACGAGCAACATGGCGGACAGGACGGCTAGGGCGCGCTGCAGGGTCACATGAACAACTTTTGGCCTTTGATGCCATCATAGAGGCTGGCGACCCATTCACCATAGCCATTGTATATGACGGTTGGCACTATTTCATCCGACCCGAGCAAGCGCTCCTTCGCCTGGCTCCACCGCGGATGAGGAACGGCAGGGTTCACGTTGGCCCAGAAGCCGTACTCGTCCGGCGCAATGGCCTGCCAGAAATTCAGCGGGCGCTTGTCGGTGAAAGTGATCTTCACCAGGGCCTTGGCGGACTTGAAGCCGTATTTCCAGGGCAGCACCAGGCGGATCGGCCCGCCATCCTGCGGCGGCAGCGGCTTGCCGTACATGCCGGTGGCGATGAAGGCGACATCGTTCGTCGCCTCCGCCATCGTCACGCCCTCGATATAGGGCCAGGGATAGAAGGGACTGTCCAGCCCGGGCATGACCTTGCGGTCCTCGTCCGTCTGGAAGCGGATATAGGTCGCCGATCCCAGCGGCTGTGCCAGCTTGACCAGTTGGCTGAGCGGGAAGCCGGTCCAGGGCACCGTCATGGCCCAGGTCTCGACGCAGCGGTGGCGGTAGATGCGTTCCTCGAGCTGCACCTGCTTCAGCAGGTCGTCGATGGCGATGGTCTGGGGCTTGGCCACCATGCCGTCGATGGCGACGGACCAGGGACGCTGCGGCAGCTTCTGCGCCTCCTGCCAGATGTCCTTGGTTTCGTTGAATTCGTAGTAGTTGTTGTAGGTGGTGGAGTACTTGGCGTCGGTAACCGCCCGGTTTGGCGGGTACTTGTTGTTCATCGGCCCGACGGCGCCAGGCGGCGCCACGGGTGCATCCGCCGCACGGGCAGCAGTGATGGCCGCTGCGGCTGACAGCGCCAGCCCGCCTGCCAGCGCGCGGCGGCGGCCCAGGGCGAAGGCTTCGGGCGTAACCAGGTGCTCCGCTATCTCCCAGCCACGGCGCCGCACGATATGCATCCTTGCCTCCTTGTCCCCAGGTTGCGGGGTACTAGATGTGTAGCCCTGGCCGGCGCTTCCGTTAACAGCGTGTCATGTTTCCACATCGGCGCCGGGGCAATTGTCGGACGCCGCAGGATCGGGAACATTACAGGAGACCGCGGCGGCGGAGATGATTTTTTCCGCCCGCGGCTGACCTGGAGGCCCTGAATGCATCTCGCGCGATTCCCCCGTGTCCGCATGTTCCCCGCCCCGACGCCGCTGGAGAAGCTTGCCAACCTGTCCCGCCACCTCGACGGGCCGGAAATCTGGATCAAGCGCGACGACTGCACCGTGGTGGCGACCGGCGGCAACAAGATCCGCAAGCTGGAATGGCTGGTGGGCGAGGCGCTGGCGCAAGGCGCCGACCACCTGGTGACCCAGGGCGCGGTGCAGTCCAACCACGTGCGCCAGACTGCCGCCGCGGCGCGGAAATTCGGCCTGAAATGCACCGCGCTGCTGGAGCACCGCGTCGTCACCAACGACCGCGACTATCTCAACAGCGGCAACGTGCTGCTGGACAAGTTGTTCGACTGCGCGATCGAGTACCGGCCGTCCGGGCTGGACATGAACGCCGAGGCGGTGGCCAAGGGCGAGGCCCTGAAGGCGGCGGGAGAAAAGCCCTATGTGATCCCGGGCGGTGGATCGAACAGGGTGGGCGCGCTGGGCTATGTGTCGTGCGCGCAGGAACTGGTGGCGCAGGCCGACGAGATGGGCCTGCGCATCGACCGCCTCGTCACCGCAACCGGCAGTGCCGGCACCCATGCCGGGCTGATCGTGGGACTGCAGGGGTGCAACGCGAACATCCCGGTGCTGGGGATCGGCGTACGGAATCCGAAAGACCGGCAGGAGGCGGCGGTGCATGCTCTGGCCGAGGCCACCGCGGACTATGTCGGTGTGCGCGGCGGCATTCCGCGTGCCGCGGTGGAGGCGAACTGCGACTATATCGGCGCCGGCTACGGCCAGCCGACCGAGGCCATGGGCGAAGCGGTGCAGATGCTGGCGCGGCTGGAGGGCGTGCTGCTGGATCCGGTGTATTCCGGCAAGGCGATGTCCGGGCTGATCGACCTGATCCGCAAGGGTGCGTTCCGCAGGGACGAGCGGGTGGTGTTCCTGCATACCGGCGGGGCGGTGGGATTGTTCGGGTATACCGGGTTCTTCGAGCAAGCGATGGCATAGGCGGTTATTGGACGTTACCGGCATGGGTCCAAGGTCCAAGGTCCAGGCCATGATCCGGCAGGTCAGTTGTCAACGGCGTGGAGGCAGTGCATGCAAGCCAATGACATCGCTCTGTCCCGCTTATCACCGCGGGATCGCCGGCGCATCCGCGCCTATGCGCTGGATCCCGGGCAAATGGCGTTTTTTCACGTCGTGCCGACAGAATCCGGTCTGGAGCGCACGCTATGGGTGAGCCAGAACGACACCTACCCGGTGTTGCTCGTCAGCCCAACCGGGGGCCGGATGGCCGCGCCGCCGGAGGATGTACTGGTTTTCGGTTTTGAAGAGACAACACCATTTCCCGATGTAAACGAGTGGCTCGTTCAAAATCGTCATCTTTTGCCGCCGCTGGCCCGGCAGGAGATCGACGTCGGCCAATTTTATGACAGCATGTGGAAGCGCTCGTCATAGTCCACCATGGTCAACATGCCGCGTCGCTACACGGGCTTGCCGATGGTGGTCTGGTGCAGCCCACGCAACGCGCCGCACGACGTGCGGGTGAAGGTATCGCCGGTGCATGGCGACCGCATGATCGAGCAGCAGGCAATCACCATCGCTCTTCGCCCGGAACCGCATTACCCGGACGATGAGATACGGCGGCTTTCGCCGCAGGACTTCGAGGCCGTGTCCTCATGGCTGCGACGGACTCAGGATTTGCTGCTGTCCTATTGGAATTTCGAATTGGATACCAACGAGTTTCGTGTCCGTATTGCCGAACGGACCGCGGATCCGCCATAATCGCGCGGCACCCGTGAAGCGCTGCTATCTTCAGCCAGGGTTCGCGAGAGAGCCATCGCACCTACACCCGCGTCACCAACCCCCCCGCCTGCGCATTCGCCATCACCCTATTGCGCAGCACGCCGATGCCGCCGACATCCAGTTCGATCGTGGCGCCGTCCGGCAGGAACCGCCCAAGCTCCAGCCCGCAGCAGCCGCCCACGGTCCCCCCGGCGATGATCTCGCCCGAATGCAGCGTCTCATTACGAGAAATGAACGCGATGATCTGCTCATAGCTGTGCAGCATGCCGGCGGTGGTGGTGCGCACCCATTCCTCGCCGTTCACCCGCACCGCAACGGGCAGCGCATAGGGATCGGGAAGCTCGTCCGCCGTGACGATCCAGGGGCCGATCGCATTGCCGGTGTCGAAGCTCTTGCCCTTGGTCGGGCCGAGCCCGCCTTCCATCTCCCGCCGCTGCTGATCGCGGGCGGAAAAATCGTTCATGATGGTGTAGCCGAAGATGTGGTTGTGCGCATTTGCTTCCGAAATATCGGCGCCGCCCTGGCCAATGACCACCGCCACTTCCAGTTCGAAATCCATCACCCGGCTGTAGGCGGGCCAGCGCACCACCGCATCGTGGCCGACCACGCTGAACCGGTTGCTGATGTACCAAATCGGCTGTGCGCGGTACACGTCCGGCACCGCTGGTTCCGGCAACGCACCCTCGCCCCGTCCTTCAAGCGCCGCCTTCAGCCGCAGCATGCCCAGCGGCGCATTGCTGACATGCTGGGCGAAGACAGAGCAATCGCGAAGCTGCGGCGGCACCGGCAGCGGCGCCAGCAATTTCACGCTTGCCAGGTCGATTGCAAACGGCGCGATGGCCGGTTCGTCCAGCGGCAGCCGGCGCAGCAAAGCCATACCCTTAGCGCCGCTTTCGATCAGCGCCAGCATGCCGAACGGGCCATGATGCCGCGCGCCTAGCAATCGCGTGCAGGCCGCTGCGGCGTTGACGATCTGCCCCTTCTCCGCCAGCACAATGCCGAGCGCCGGCCCGTCGGCCGTCTGATATGTTGCCAGTTTCATGGCGCGCTTCCTCTGCCGCGCGTAATGCTAGCCCTGCGAGCGTGCCTTGACCATCCGCAGCGGCGTATAGGTCAGCACCAGCCGTCCGTCCTGCTGCACGACGCGGTTCCGGCTGCGCACCAGCCCGCGGTTTGGGCGGCTCGCGCTGCGGCGGCTTTCGACGACCTCGCATTCCACGTGAATCGTATCGCCCGCGAAGGTCGGGCCTTCGACGTTCAATTCCATGTGCAGGAAGGCGAAGCCGGTGTGCTGCATCGTGGCGTGCACGAGCAAGCCCTCGGCGAAGGCGTAGACCATGGCGGCCGGGACGACGCGCCGCTGGATGTCGCTTTCAGTGCGCAGGAATTCGGTGTTGGAGAACAACACTTCGGTCATGCCGGTGACGCCGATGAACGCGACGAGGTCGGCCTCGGTCAGCGTGCGGCCGATGGTGCGGAATTTACGCCCAACCGGAAGGTCCTCGAAATAGAGGCCAAGGCCCAGCACTTCGTAGCCTTCGATCTCGGTCATTGCCTGCTCCCCCCCGGGTCCTGGTCTCAAACATAGCCGAGGACCTCCAGCCAGGGCGAGGCTGCGGCGATAAAGGCGCGATTCGCCGCTTCGTCCAGGTGATCGCGCCAATTGCCGCTGGTGCCGCTGCGGAAGAACGACCCGCTGTCCTCGGTGCCACGCGCGCGGCCATCGCTCAGCCGTTCGAACCGGGCGGCGTCGCAGCATTGGGCCACAACGCCGGCTCCGGCATCCAGGCCGAGAAAATCGAGCACGCCGCGCAACACGGCCGCCGTGTCGTCGACCAGGGATTCATAACGAACCGTGAGGCACGCGCCAGGACAGGCAGCGGCGAAGGTGTGCGCCTGGGCGATGTCAGTCGCCCATTCCTGCGCGAACACCGCGGCATAGTTTGACAGCGACGCATAGGTCGCGCGCGTCCACTCCGGCGTGGCGCGGAGGTTGTGAAACCAGGCGGACACCGCGCAGTCGCGCCCGTCGCGCACCACGTGCAGGAAGCGTGCCTCGGGGAAGATCGTGCGCAGCAGGTCGAAATGGCGGACATTGTCGGGAGTCTTCTCGCCGACGGCACGCAACATCTTATCGGCAGCGTCTGCGGCAAACGGCAGCAGCAGCGCCGCACCGATCATGTAGGCGAGGTCCTCGCGCCAGTAAAACGGGAACCCGTCGATTTCATGGAATACGTCCCGGTTCTTCTGGGCGATCTTGAGGTTATGGCGGTCTATGCATTGGGCGAGCAAAGGTGCCAGATGGTTCGCAACGTGACCTTCCCCCCTGCAGGCGATGTGCGGGTGAGCATTCAGCAATAACTGTAGCCAGGTGGTGCCGGATTTCATAGCGCCGCCGATGAAGAAGATCTGCGCCGCGGCGAGCGTGCCGATCTGCCCGTGCAAGGGCTGAAACCCACCCATCGTGCCGCTCCGCCGTCATGTCATCGCGAGGAGCGCAGCGACGAAGCAACCTCGTTCGGCAAGGCCCCAGGACCGTGCATGCGCTCTCTCGCCGCGGCTGCCTCGACGCTGCTCTCCTCGCAACGACAGTACAGACGGCGGGATTAATCCACGGTTAATCCGCCCGCAGCCGGCATCTTGATCCCGCCGCCCCGCTGCCGGCACGATCCCCCTCCCGACATCAGGAACCCGCACATGCCCGACGGCACGCTCTACATTGGCAACCACCGCTATTCATCCTGGTCGATGCGCGGCTGGCTGGCTGTCCGCCTTGCGGCACTCGACGTGGAGGTCAAGACGATCCGCTTCGTCCGTCCCGGCCCCACGCCCGCCATCGCGGGCTTGTCTCCGAACGGGCTGGTCCCATATTTAGAACATCGCGGCGCGCGAATCTGGGAATCGCTTGCGCTGTGCGACTATTGCGCCGAGTTCGCGCCGGCGCTATGGCCCGCGGATCGCATCGCCCGCGCCCATGCGAAATCGATGGCCGCCGAGATGCATGCGGGGTTCCGCGAGCTGCGGCAGGCGATGTGGATGAATCTCGGCCGCGACTTCGCAGGGCTCGGCCGTACGCCGGGTGCGCTGGCCGACATCGCGCGGATCGAAGCGCTCTGGGCCGAAACGCGCCAACGCTTCGCCGCCGACGGACCGTTTCTGTTCGGCCACGACTTCACTGCGGCGGACGCGATGTATGCGCCGGTCGTGACGCGCTTCCTGACATGGAAGCCACAGCTTGCGGCCGCCACCCGCGCCTATTGCGATGCCGTGCGCGCGCATCCATTGGTAGCGGAATGGTACGACAGCGCGGCAGCGGAACCGGCCGATTGGTTGGTCGAGGAATATGAAAAGGCCTAGCGCCGTTCAACGCTGACTGGAAAACGCATGCCTGTACGTACTTGTCATTGCGAGGAGCAAAGCGACGAAGCAATCTCCTGCCTGGCGATCCGCTGATGCTTGCACCGGGGTATTGTTTCGTCGCTTCGGTCCTCGCAATGACAACCGCTCCGGGATTCCAGTCACGGCGAAAACGCTCTAGTACCCGTTATAAGCGTGACGATCAACGCAGGTTCGGAAACCCCAACCGGTCTGTCCGTGCGATTGGTTTCCATTATTAGTTTAGCACAGAGGCGCGGCGGAGGGCTGCGATCAACCACGGCGTGGTTCGATACCGTCGCTGCATCCGTCTCTCCCGGGCCGCAATCGATTTATGGGTCTTCAGGAAATCGAGTGGGCAGTTACCCGCACCAAAGCAGCAGAAACACGCGCGGATGCGGCCTCTCCGAGGCAACGCCTCCCTGGCGCCGTCATCCGGGAGACACAAGCGCTTCGGGCAGACTCCCGCAACCGCGTAACCCCGGATTCATCCGTGTGTATCTGTGTGCATCCGTGGTTCCAGTTTCTTGCGGGGCCTCGATTCCGCGCGGTTGCTCGCAGGAAGCAAGGAGTGGAACCACCGGATGCACACAGATGCACACGGATAGACCGTGCCGTGTAAAGGTCAGTGGGCAATCCCCTGGATTTCAAGGCGCGGCTTGCCGAAATTGAGCGACAGGCAAACGGGGCGGCCGGCCGCGTTTATATAGTTGATAGTTGATCGATTGTGCGGTGCGCACGCGGTCCAACACCCTCGCCGCCTTCAGTTCCAAGCCGGCGGCGGTGCGTCGCCGCTCGGCGGGAAAAATTGGCGCCGCAAGCGGCGTGACGGATGGCGCAGGCCCCCTCGAGGCACCATTGAACCTGACCCGAAAACAGACGGGGATGTCAGATCGCTAGTAAAACACCAGCGTCCGAACCTCGATGCTCTCCCGCGGCGGCGCGTCATCCGGCGTTTGCGGATCGTCGAACGCCCCGTGCGCCGAGAACCGCGCCGGGCCCGACCGCGCTGAATCGAAGCACCGGATCAGCACCGCCTCATCCGGCTGCATCCGCGGAAAATAGTACCACCGCTGTTTCGGATTATAAGTGATCGCGTAGGTCTCGCCGGTGCGATCGGGATAGCGCAGCTCGGAAGCGACGAGGTTCTCGCTTTCCAGCGTCCCGGCGTCGCACAGCGCCAACGGCGAGCGCAACAGCGGGCCCACGATCGGCCGCCAGACATTGTTGATGGCGAACCGGTGCTTCAGCAGGTCCTCGGCCTCGCCGCCCATCAGGTCGCGCACGCGCTGCGGCGCCGACCACGCGGTGTAGTCATTATGAACCCGCCCGGCCGGCATCTTGATGCCGCTGCCTTTGACGGCGGCCTTGGCGGCGTTGCGCACGATATGGTCGAACGCGACGACGCGCCGCGCTCCGGTCGCCTCCTTCATCAATTGCTCGCACTCGGGATAGTAGACCGAGGTGATGATCGTCTCGTCGTAGAGATCGCTCGCCGCGGTCCGATGGTGCACCAGCACGAAGCCCTCGCGGTCGAGCGACAGCGCGTCGTTCACCGGCCGGGCATCGCGAACGCTGACCTTGTATTCGATCATCCGCCCGTTGCGGAGCGTCACCCCAGGCCCCGGGTCATAATTGTAGGAAAACGGCTTTTCCGCCATCGGCTCCAGGAAGTTCAACGGCGCCACAACGGCGTGCAGATCCGCGCGTGTCATACCATCCATGGCATCCTCCATTGGCGGACATTGCCCGTCCGCGATGTCGCCCGATCCAACGGCGAGTCTATCCGCTCGATCGCCATCCCGAAAGCCGGCGAAGACCCCGCGTGGTGCCGGCGTCGCGGACTGCGAGTACCCAGGATCAGAGCATCACCGCACAGCCCGCACCACGACATTGCGCGCGTGACTCACATTGCTCTCGCAGCGTGCCCGTGTACAGCGATGCCAAAATTCGACCCCGCCTCGCGCCCCTACCCCCGCACCGCCCGAACGAAGCGTTCCACCTCCGCCTCGTCATTGTAATAATGCACGCTGGCCCGCACCACCGCCGCCAAGCCCCGCGCCGCCAGATCGAGCGCCGGTGCACGCGGCGAGCGCGAGACGTGAACATTCATACCCATCGCGCGCAGCCGCTCGCGCGTCCTGTCCGGGTCCTCGCCATCCTTCAGAAAGCTGACGATCCCGCATCGCTCCACCCCAAGATCGAGCATGCTCACGCCAGGCTGCCGCACCAGCTCACGCCGCAGCAACGCGCCCAGCGCCTTGACGCGTGCCTCGATCGCCGCAACGCCGACCTGCATCGCATAGCGGGCCGCGACACCAAGGCCGATCTGGCCGGCCAGGTTCCGCTCCCAGTTTTCGAACCGGTGCGCATCGTCGCGCAGCGTGTAGCGATCCGCCTCGGCCCAGGCTGCGGATTCAAGATCGACGAACGGCGGTTCCAGCCCGCCGATCGTGTCGCGCCGCACGAACAGAAAAGCGGTGCCGCGAGGGCCGCGCAGGTATTTGCGTCCCGCGGACGACAGCATGTGGCAGCCGATCTGCCGCACATCCACCGCGAGCTGGCCGACCGACTGGCAGGCGTCGAGCAAATAAAGGATGCCGAGCCGGGCGGCGATGCGGCCGACCTCGGCGGCGGGATTGATCAGCCCGCCTTGCGTCGGCACATGCGTGATCGCGATCAGCCGCGTGCGCGGACCAACCATCTGCTCCAGCGCAGCGAGGTCGATCTGTCCGGACGCGTCGTTGCCCACCACGTCGATTTCGATTCCAACGCGCGCCTTCATCTGCAGGAACGCGAGGTAATTCGACACGTACTCGGCATGCCCCGTGATCACACGGTCGCCGGCGCGGAACGGCACGCCGTAGAACGCCATGTCCCAGGCGCGCGTGGCGCTTTCGACGAAGGCGATCTCGTCGGCCCGCGCGCCGATCAGCGCGGCGATCGCGCGGTAGAAATCGGCGCTGCGGTCGGCGGCTTCGACCATCGCCTCCATGCCGCCGATCTCCGCCTCGCGGGCCAGGTGGCCGGTCACCGCGTCGAGCACCGGGCGCGGCGGCAGGGCGGCGCCGGCGTTGTTGAAGTGCAGGACATTAGCCGCGCCCGGCGTGTCGGCCCGCAGCCTCGGCACGTCGAGCGTCATGGTTGCGGCCGGTTGCGAAGTTTGCGCCATGGTCTTTCCCTACGGGTGTGACAGGACCTCGGCATGACGGACAGGGGCCTTGGCCTGGCGCTCCTTAAGCACGGCGAGAGCCTTCGGATCATGGTCGAGCAAGGCAAGCGCACTGCTGACGGCGCGGCTCGGTACCAGGTCGCCGGTTTCGTATTTTTGAAAGGCTCTCGGACCGCCGCCGATGATCTCGCCGGCGGCCTCCTGGGTAAGGCCCAGCTTCTTGCGGATGCGCTTGATCTCCTCCGGCTCAAGCAAGCCATCCGCGCGGGCCTTGAGGCGATTCAATGCACGGTCGGAAACCTTCATGTCCGCTGGATCGAACACGCCCTCATCCGGGCGCTCTCCATACCAGCCTGGCATTTCGACAGTGACGCTTTCCCCTTTGTAGGTGAGCGTGAGCGGGCGAACATCGCGGTGCAGCGGTGCTCCCGTCTCCGGATCAACGACCTTCGTCATCGTCTTTCTCCTTGAACGACAGCAATGCAAACTCAGTCACGGCATCCGCCGTGAATTTGACGTAGAGCGTCCCAACCGATGACGGGACGTGATACACGTCCTGCCAAATCCGATGATCGCGATAGGCGGTCATGGATTTGTAGAACTGCGGCTGCTGCATGGTCTGGATCGTCGCCTCGATCTCGGCGCGGCCAAACCCAAGGGCGGCGGCTGTTCTCGTCGCAACGACCGTGACCCGTATCCGAGGGACGGCGGCCTTGAACGCATCGAGGTCGTAGGTCGGCCTGCGCTTTTCCATCACCCACTAGAATACACCAATATGGTGTATTGTCAAGCGGCCGCGCGGAGCAGATTCAGAAGCGCTTCGCTCCTCCGGGATTGCTGAAGCGCAGGACATTGGCCGCGCCCGGCGTGTCGGCCCGCAGCCGCGGCACGTCGAGCGTCATGGCTACACCCCACTGCGTCCCAACTCCGGAAAATCCTCCTCGCGGAATTCGCCCTCTGCCCGCACGCCCTGTGTCGCGCGCGCTTGCTCGGCCTGGCGCAATTCGACCCGGCGGATCTTGCCGGAGATGGTCTTCGGCAGTTCGGAGAATTCCAGCCGGCGCACGCGGGTGAACGGCGACAGGCGTTCGCGCAGATGGCGGAAAATCGAAAGAGCGGTGTCGCGATCCGGCGCGGCGCCCGCAACCAAAACGATATACGCCTTCGGTACCGCCAGACGCACCGGATCGGGCGCCGGCACCACCGCCGCCTCGGCGACCAACGCATGCTCGATCAGCGCGCTTTCCAGTTCGAACGGGCTGATGCGGTAGTCGGAGGCTTTGAACACGTCGTCCGCGCGGCCGACATAGGTGTAATAGCCATCGGCATCGCGCGTCGCCACGTCGCCCGTGCGATAGGCGCTGCGGCCCAACGGCACGAACGAGCCGTCATCGTTCTGATAGCCACGCATCAGCCCGACCGGAGGCGGGTTGAGATCGATGCAGACTTCGCCTTCCTCGACAGCGTCATCGTCGGCGTCGAGCAAGCGGATATTATAACCGGGCGCTTCCAAACCCATCGAGCCGGGCTTAACGACCTGTCCGGGGAAACAGCCGATCTGCAACGTGGTCTCGGTCTGGCCGTATCCTTCGCGGACGGTCAGGTCCCAGACCTTGCGGACATGCTCTATAATTTCGGGGTTGCAGGGCTCGCCGGCGGACAGCACCTCGCGCAGCGCGGGGCGGTAGGCCGCCAAATCTTCCTGCACGAACATGCGCCACACGGTGGGCGGGGCGCAGATCGTGGTGACCTTGTTCGCGACGATGGTTTCCAGCATCCCGCGCGCGTTGAAGCGCGGCTGATTGGCGATGAACACGGTGGCGCCGGCGTTCCAGGGCGCGAAGAAGCAGCTATAGGCGTGCTTCGCCCAGCCAGGCGAGGAAATGTTCAGATGCATGTCGCCCGGCTGCAGCCCGATCCAGTACATCGTGATCAGATGCCCGGCCGGATAGCTCTGGTGATTATGCTCCACCAGCTTGGGGCGAGAGGTCGTGCCGGAGGTGAAATACAGCAGAAGCGGATCCGTGGCCTTGGTCGGCGCGTCCACCGTGAAGCTGTCCGGCCCGGAGGTCAGCGAGTCATAACGGTGCCAGCCAGCCGGCGCGTCGCCGACCGCGATGCGGGTAACGGTTGGATCCAGCCCCTCGAATTTCGCAGCGTCGGCGGCATTGGCGACCAGATGGCGGACGCGCCCGCGCTCGAACCTATCCTTCAAATCGTACGCGGAAAGCAGGGTCGTCGCAGGAATAACGACAGCCCCCAGCTTCATCGCCGCAAGCATGGTTTCCCACAGCGGCACCACGTTGCCGAGCATCAGCAGGATACGCTCGCCGCGTTTCACCCCCAGCGCCCGCATCCCATTCGCGAGCCTGCTCGATGCGGCGGAGAGTTCGGCGAACGTGCATGTGGCGGCGCCGTCGCCGACAATCTTCAGCGCGGGCTGGTGCGCGAGCGGGCCAGCGGCAAGCTCGCCATCGAACCAGTCCAGCGCGTAGTTGAAATTGTCCACCTCCGGCCAGCGGAATTCCGCATGCGCGCCGGGGTAGTCGGCGCGATGCGCAAACAGGAAGTCGCGAGCCGATTTGAACGCCGCCGCCGACATGGATGCCCCTCCCGCCTATGTCATTGCGAGGCCCGCAGGGCCGAAGCAACCCCGGTCATGGCGAACGAATTGTGACCGAAATCGCTTCGCCGCCGCGCTCCCCGCAATGACATTCTTCTCGCACCGACATTATGAACGTTTCTGCCCCGCCAGCCATCGGAACACCACGGAAAAATCCTTGGCCCCCTCGCCCGCATCCACCACCGCCTGGTAGAACGACAGCGCCTGTGCCGCGAGCGGCGTCGGCGACCCCGTTGCGTCCGCCGCCGCCTGCGACAGCTTCACATCCTTCAACATCAGCGCCGCCATGAACCCCGGCGCGTAATCGCGGCTGGAAGGTGCCGTCGCCACCACGCCGGGCGCCGGGCAATACGTACTCAGCGCCCAGGACTGACTGGTGGCTGTGGACGTGATCGCGTGCAGCTTTTCCCAATCCAGCCCCAGCTTCTGCCCCAGCAGAAAGCCCTCCGCGACGCCGACCATATTGATGGCCAGCATCATGTTGTTGCAGATCTTCACCGCCTGCCCCGCCCCCGGGCCGCCGGCATGAAAGATATTGCGGCCCATCGCCGCCAGCACCGGCCGCGCTTGTTCGAACGCCGCTTCCGACCCGCCGACCATGAAGGTCAGCGTTCCCGCCGCTGCCCCCGCCGTGCCGCCGGACACCGGCGCATCCAGCATCGCCAGCCCCGCTTCCTTGGCCGCCGCGGTGACGGTGCGCGCGCTTTCGACATCGATCGTGGAGCAATCGATCAGCAGCGGTTTTTCCGCGCGCACCGCCTCGATCAGCCCGCCCTGGTGCAGCCAGACCTCGCGCACATGCTCGCCCGCGGGCAGCATGGTGATGACGAACGCCGCGCCGCGCGCCGCCTCGGCCGCGCTGGCCGCGACGCCGCCGCCCACCGCGGCAAGCTGCTGCATCGCGGCGCCGCTGATGTCATAGCCGGTGACGCGGTGGCCGGCCTTGATCAGGTTCGCCGCCATCGGCGCACCCATGTTGCCGAGACCGATAAAGCCGATGGTTGCCATGGTTCAGAGCACCTCGAACACGTCGTAAACCGGGCCTTCGGGCGGACGCCGCCCGGTGCCGACCGCGATGATGCGGTTCAGCCAGTCGTATTTCGCCGCCGCGGTTTCGAACGCCACCGCAGTGCGGAAATAGTATTCCGACGGATCGACCGGTTCGCCGCGATTCAGGGGGTCCATTACGGCTGGCGGCCCGTGGCGCATGCCGCGATAGGTCATGCCGATCGTCGCGCCGTCATCGGTTTCCAGCACCAGCCGCACGTCCAGCGTCGTGCTGCCGTCGGGGCGCGCGATGATCCAGTCGGCACCACCCGGCAGCACCCTCCCCTTCAGGCGAGCGCCTTCGAACGTTCCGCCGGCAACCAGGCCGATGCGCCGATTTCCGTTGGGCGTGGCGCCGATCGGCTGCATGCCGCTGACTTGCAGGGTCATCGAGAACAGGGGTGCGGTGCGAAGCTCGGCCACCGTAATCCTCCCTTCGGGTTGGTTGGCGGCGATCACACCTGATCCGGGGGCGGGAGACAAGCGGCGCAGGCCGTGCGTTCAGACCGGCCGGGTGGCCCGCAGGGAATAAGCGAGCGGCAGCCAGGGCTTGTCCGGCCAGCGATACAGTTCCTCCTCGTCCGGCACCAGGCAGTCGAACATGCGCCACGGCACCACGGGATGCTCGTGCAGCCAGTCCAGCCGAAGCCCCGCCTCGATCAACGCAGTGACGACATCGCCCAGCGGATGCAGCCATTGGTGCGTCGTCGCGTGCGCCAGCCGCGCGTCGGGATCGGCGTAGTCGCGCGGATCGGTATCCACGAATGGTTCGCGCCCGAAATACGGCAGAGCGAAACCGGGCCGGCCCGCGCCGTTGGCGGCGGCATCGTCGAGCACGAGTGCCAACGGATGACCCTCGGCGAAATAGAAGAACCCGCCGGGCTTGAGGAAATGCGCCACGACGCGCGCCCAGCTTCCAATGTCGGGCAGCCAGGGAATCGTGCCCCAGGTCGCGAACACGCAGTCGAAGCCTGCCGCTTCAGGAATTGCCGCCGGCGCATCGTAGATGTCCGACAGCACGAAACGTGCCCGCCCAAGCAGCCCAAGCTGCTCCGCAAGTTGCGACGCGGCGGCAACGGCCGCGGGGGAGAAATCGAGCCCGACCACGGTGGCGCCGCGCTGCACCAGCGCCAGCGAGTCGTGTCCCACATGGCATTGCAGGTGCAGTATGCGCAGGCCATCCACCGGCCCCAGCTCGTCCTCGACGATGCGCAACCGCCCGCGGCCGGCCCGCAAATCGCGCAGATCATAGCCGCCCGGCCCAAGATGCACCGCAACCCGTTCGTCCCAATTCGCCCTGTTCAGCCGCCGCCAGTCCGGGTCATCGCTCATCATGTCACCGATGCGCTGGCGATCCGATCGATTATAAGCTGCGCGCACGCTTCGGCTGTTGCACGCGTGGAGTCAACCGCAAGATCATAGGCCACGTCCCGATGCACTAGCTCTGCCTGCAAGGCCGCCATCCCCGGCACGCGATCGCCGCGCTTCGCCTCCCGCTCTGCGGCCACCAGCGGGTCGCACCGCACGCCCACCCAAAGGATCGGCAGGTCATGCAGGGCAACGCGCCAGCGTTCCTGCACTGCGGCGCCGGACAGGAACACGTCGTCGATGATCACGCCGACACCCGCGCGGGCAATGGCCGCAATGCCGCATTCCCACGCTTCCCGCAGGCGACGGATGCCGGGCCCCACCGAGATACGCCCACCCGGCAGGAACACCAGCCCATCGTCGGAATTCCGCATGGCAGGCGGCAGGGCATCGACGAAATCGTCAACGCCGAAGGTAAGCCACGGCTCGGGCAGCAAGCCTTGCAACGCGCGGGCAATGCTGGATTTGCCGGAACTCGATCCGCCATTGAGGATGATGATCTGGATTGGCATCCCGGCACCGTATCACGACCAGTGCAGGACTGAGAGCAGGACTGAGAGCAGGACTGAGAGCAGGACTGAGAGCAGGACAGAGGGCAAGACAGAGAGCAGGATTGGCGGGTGCCCACAGCGATCGCATTTGGGTGGGTCAGGCGCAGCGCGACTCCCTGAGCGGGCTGTCCAGTACCCGGATCCGGAGAAGCGCAGCACTCCCCGTACTATGTCATTGCGAGGAGCGAAGCGACGAAGCAATCCCCGTCGTATGGGCGCACGGACCGTCCGGGCAGGAGATTGCTTCGCCACTTCGCTCCTCGCATTGATACGAGGCTCGTGACCCACGCTATCTCTGATAGCGGGTACCACCCAAGCCAGTGCGGCATGCAACAAAAAATTCTAACACAGAGCCCACAGAAAAAGCCAAATCCACAGAGGCCGCAGAAAAGATTACCAACGCTTTTCTATACTCTGCGCCCTCCGTGGCTTTATCTTTCTCCACTAACTCCGTGTTAAAATGCTTTCTTCCCACCCCTCCGCATCACAAGATACCCCACAAGTGTCCCAACCTCGATCGCCAAACCGTAACGAGTCAAATGCGACCGCCCCGCAGACCCCGGATTGATCCCCCCGCGCGCCGCATACACCACCAGCTTTGACTTCCCACGCCGCACCGTCCGAAAGTACCCCCAAACGTCCGGGAGTCTAGCGCGCATGTCCGCTCCACAACCCACCTTGCGGCCGATTGCCACCATCGGGTTCATCGGCCTCGGCGTGATGGGCGAACCGATGTGCGGCCACCTCGCCCGCCGCTCCGGCCGCGCAGTGCTCGCGCACGACCTGCGCCCGGAGCCACTCGCCCGCCTGGCCGAGTTCGGCGTCTCCCCCGCCTTGCCTTCCGAACTCGCCGAGCGCTGCGACCTGATCCTGCTGTCGCTGCCCGACGGCAAGGCGGTGCAATCGGTGATCGGCGCGCTCGAGCCGCGGCTGCGCGCAGGACAATGCGTGGTCGATACCAGCACGTCTCCCGTCGCGCTGACGCGCGCGATCGGCGAAATGCTGGCGGCGCGCGGCATCGGCTACGCCGACGCACCGGTGGCACGCACGCGCGAGGCCGCGGCACGCGGCGAGCTTTCCATCATGGTGGGCGCGCCCGACGCGGTGTTTGCGCATATCCGGCCCATCCTGCAGACCATGGGCAGCGACGTGACGCAATGCGGTCCGGTCGGCTGCGGGCAGGTGGTGAAGATTCTGAACAACATGCTCGTGTTCCAGAACACGCACGCGCTCGCCGAGGCGATCGCCCTGGGACGCCGCAACGGCGTGCCGCCCGATGTGTTGCTGCCGGCGATCGCGTTGGGCTCCGGCGATTCCTTCGTGCTGCGCAGCCACGGCATGAAGTCGATGCTGCCGCGCGTGTTTCCGGAACGCGCTTTCTCGACGCGCTACGCGATGAAAGACCTGTCCTACGCGTTGGAGATGGCCGCGGAAGCGAACATTGCCGTGCCCGGCGCGCAACTCGCCATGGACCGGCTGCGCGAGGCGGAACGCCAAGGCCATGGCGAGGAATACCACCCGGTCGTGCTGCAGGTGATCGATCCGGCCTGAATCCTGCCGAGTTTCGCCTCGGCGATCTCGGCGTCTCGTCATCCTCAGCGATTGATTTACCACCAGCGCGCCGCACCTGCCGAACCGATTCTGGCGCCAGCCGATCGCACGCAAATGCCGTTCGCCCGACCTCCACGCACCAATTGCGCCAAACGCGAACCGCGCCGCGTCATCGCCTCTGGTCCCCCTCCCCGCTTTCCGGCAGCATCAAGGTCCCCTCCTGATGAGCCTCCCCACCATGCCCCGCACGCGCGTCCTCGCCCTGCTCGCTCCGCTTCTCCTCTCACTCCTGGCAACCGCCGCCCTCGCCCAAGGCACGATCCGCATCGGCCTCAACGAGGACCCCGACGCATTGGACCCCGCCCGCAGCGGCACCTTCGTCGGCCGCATCGTCTTCGCCGCCACCTGCGACAAGCTGATCGACACCGACGCCCACGACAATTTCGTGCCGCAGCTTGCCACCGCCTGGCACTGGTCACCCGACAACCTGGCGCTCACTCTCACCCTGCGCGACAACGTGCACTTCCAGGACGGCGCGCTGATGGACGCCAACGCCGTCGCCGCCAACATCCAGCGCTACCGCACCGCGCCGGAAAGCCTGCGCAAGTCCGAACTGAAGCCGGTCTCCGCGGTGGAGGTGATCGACCCGCACACCATCCGCCTGCGCCTCTCGCAGCCCTACGCGCCGCTGGTCGCGGTATTGGCGGACCGCGCCGGCATGATGATCTCGCCCGCCACACTGTCCGGCGACGTGACGAAGACGCTCGCCTGCGCCGGCCCCTTCAAGCTCACCCAGCGCATTGCCGAGGACCGCATCGTGGTGGACCGTTTCCCCGGCTACTGGAACGCCGCCGCGATCCACCTGGACCGCATCGTCTATGAACCACAGCCCGACACCTCGGTGCGGCTGGTGAACCTGCAGGCCGGCCAGCTCGACATGGTGGAGCGACTCGGCCCCACCGACGCCGCCACCGTGCGCAAGAACCCGAAGCTGCGGCTCGTGGGACAGACGGCGCTGGCGTACAACTCCATCAGCATCAACCTGGCCAACCATGGCGCGCTGGCCAATCCGCTGGTGCGCGAGGCGCTGGAAGATGCGATCGACCGCACCGCCCTGGCAAAGGTCGTCACCGACGGCCTGTTCACGCCATCGAACCAGTTCGAGGCGCCCGGCAGCACCTATTGGGACCCGGCGCGTCCGGTGCCGCCGCGCAACCTCGCCCGGGCGAAGGCGCTGCTGAAGCAGGCCGGCACGGCACATCCCGCCTTCACCCTGCTGGTCGGCAACAGCTCCATGGAGCAACAGGCCGGCGAAGTCATCCAGTCGATGGCCGATGAAGCCGGGTTCGACGTGAAGCTCCAGGTGGCGGAAGCGAACGCCCAGGTCGCCGCCGCCCGCGCCGGCAATTACGACGCCACCGTGGTAATCTGGAGCGGCCGTCCCGACCCCGACGGCAACGTCGCCATCTGGCTGCAATGCGACGGCTTCCTGAACTGGGGCAAATACTGCAACCCCGCCTTCGATGCCTTGCTCGCCAAGGCCCGCGGTGTCACCGACGTAACGGCGCGGCAAGCACTCTACCGCCAGGTGGTGGATACCTACCTGCACGACCGCCCGCATATCGTGCTGTGGCACGTGAAATGGCTGTGGGCGCTCAGCGACAAGGTAACGGGCTTCGTCCCCACCCCGGACGGGCTGATCCGTCCGCAAGGCATGCGGATCGCACCATGAGTAAAATCGATGGAAAGCGGCTGCTGAAGGATCTGCACGAGCTGCGCTCGATCGGCGCGCATCGCAGCGGCGTGCACCGCCCGACCTTCTCGCCCCAGGACATGAAGGCCCGCCACTGGCTCGCCGCCCGCCTCACCGAGGCCGGGCTCACCCCGGAGATCGACGGCATCGGCAACGTCATCGGCCGCGGCGGCGGCGACAGCCGGCGCTTGCTGATCGGCAGCCACCTGGAAACCCAGCCCTATGCCGGCTGGCTCGATGGTGCCATGGGCGTGGTCTACGGCCTGGAGATCGCCCGCGCACTGGGCCGCGGCATCGATGTCGGCGCCTGGGCGGATGAGGAAGGACATTACGGATCCTTCCTCGGCAGCCGCTCCTTCTGCGGCCTAGTGGACGAGGCGGAACTGGACGCCGCGCACAACAAGCACGACGGCACACCCCTGCGCGACGCCTTGCAGCGGGCCGGGCTGGCAGGACGGCCGCGCGCGGTCATCGATCCGGCGCGCTACATCGGCTACCTGGAAGCGCATATCGAGCAAGGCGCCGACCTCGAGGATTCCGGCCGCCGCCTCGGCGTGGTCACCAGCATCGTCGGCTCCCGCAACTTCCGTATCGGCTTCGAGGGCGTGCAGAACCACGCCGGCACCACCCGCATGGCCATCCGCCGCGATGCCGGCGTGGCGCTGGTGCGGCTGGCGGCCGCCATCGATCGGCGCTTCCCGCACGTGGCAGGGCCGCGCTCGGTCTGGACGATCGGCCGCATCTCCCTCGATCCTGGCGCCTCCAGCATCATTCCCGGCCGCGCCGAGATGTTGTTCCAGTTCCGCGACACCGACCCGGCGGTTCTTGACCGGCTATCCTCGGAACTGGACACGCTGATCGCGGAAGCGGCCAAGGGACCATGCCGCGTGACGGTGGAAAAGATGCCGGTCTCCCAGCCCACCGCGATGGATGCCGAGTTCCAGGATGTGCTGGTGCGGGCGGCGGAACGCCAGGCCCCCGGCCAGGTCGAGCGGATGCCCAGCGGCGCCGGCCACGACGCCCAGATCCTCGCCACGCGCATTCCCGCCGCCATGTTGTTCGTACCCAGCATCGGCGGCATCAGCCATCATTGGGCCGAGGATACCAAGGAGGACGACATCGTACTGGGCTGTGCCGTGCTCGCCGACGCCGCGACGGAACTTCTGCGAATCGAATAAATCGCGGCCCCCTCCGCCAACCCGCGACGCGTGCACCCCCGGTCCTGCCGCAGCGCCGATATCAAGCCGCGGCGCCGCTGGCGAAGCCGCAGCGCCGGGGATCAGGCCGCCAACGACCGCCGGCTGCTTTTCCCGGTTCTGCGCCGAGACCGGCTTGTCTCGGCCTGGACCATCTCCTGGTCAATCCGCCGCATCTCCACGTAAATCGCCCGCGTCTGCTCTTGCGATGACATCAACCGCCACGCCTCGCCGCAGTGGCGCTGTGCCGCTTTGGCCGCCTCCTGAAAGATGTCCATCCGACTCCCCCTGGGTCGCGACCCCCACATTTACGCCGTGGATTGTGCCGCATCCCGCCCGAACCAATACATCCTGAACCAGTACATGCTAGCGCGCTTCAGGGCCGTGTCCATAGAAAAACCATCCCGCTTTGGCATGAATACTCAGCGATAGGCGTGCCCAAGCTCGAATTCAGGATTGCGCCGCATTGATTTCTGCACTGCCACAACCATACCGCTATACACTATATTCTTTACGGCGCATGGTTGCGCCATTCCTTACGGCGCATGGCTGCGCCGGGAGCGCAGGATATGCCGACGCGACGCAGGTGGCTGAACGACGCCGAGTCCCAGGAGGAAGCGAACCGGCAGACCGCCAGCCTCGCCGGCGTCGCCATTACCCTGTTATTGCTCGTGATCGGCTTGTTTTTGATTCGCGAGCTTCACGCCAAGGCGCAGATCGAGGATTGCCTGATGGCGGGACGCACCAACTGCGACATCCTCGTCAACGCGGCGCTCTGGAGCCCCATGTAAAGCGGAAGCCCCGCGCCGGTCCGGCGACCTCAGTCGAGCAAGGCGCGGATTGTTTCCAGTTCGTGAAGTATGTCGGTCAGCAGAGCGCGCAGCCGCTCCGCCTCCGGGTCCACCTTCGGCCGCACATTGACCCGCGCCGCGCCGGCAATCGGCGGCAGTGCCAGGCCCGGCAAGGGCAGTTCCGGATCGGATGGCGCCGTCTCGGCGTCCGATCCGGCCTCCGCGCGTTCCTCCGCGCTGGGTGGCGGAATGTCGTCGGATAGCCGCCCGCCGCCCTCGCGCAGCAGCCGCTGCACGCCCTTGATCGTATAGCCCTGGATGTAAAGCAGATCGGAGATGCGGCGCAGCAGCGCGATGTCGTCAGGCCGGTAATAGCGCCGGCCGCCGCCGCGCTTCAGCGGACGCACCTGGGTGAACTTGGTTTCCCAGAATCTCAGGACGTGCTGCGGAATGTGAAGATCGTCCGCTACCTCACTGATTGTCCTAAACGCATTCGGAGCTTTCTTCGGCTTGGTCCGGCCGGTGTGAAGGTCAAATCCGGCGTCGTCCGCCGTGTCGCTCATGAATCCTCGGTCTGCCCGGGTTCAGTCGCGTTGACGCGGGCCTTCAGCACGTGGCTCGGACGGAACACCAGCACCCGCCGCGGCAGGATCGGCACTTCTTCTCCGGTCTTCGGATTGCGGCCGACGCGGCGGCCCTTCTGGCGCACAGAAAAGGTGCCGAAGCCACTGATCTTGACGGAATCTCCTTCCTCCAAGGTGGCGGCCATGCGCTCGAGGACGGTCTCCAGCAAATCGGCAGATTCGTTCCGTGATAGCCCGACCTGGGTATAGATGGTCTCGGCCAGATGCGCCCGTGTGACGGTCTGCATGGCACGACGCTAGGGAGGCGGGCGCCCCGCGTCAAGCAAGATCGCGAAAAAAACCGCAGTATCAGGCAGTTGTCGCGAGAAAACGGGATCGGGACTTTAGCTTGTCCCGATGCCCCAGTTTCATTGCCCGCCCGCAAGCGCTGGGGTCACGGACCCTGGGTTGTGGCATCGGGTTCACGGCCCCTGGTTCACAGCCCCTTGGTCACGGCCCTTTGGTCCAGCCATCTGGCGCACGGGCGATCACCCGAAGCAGGGTGCGAGCCTGGGCGGAATCCCACCCGAAGCGCATGACCCAGGAATTTACCAGGTCGATGACCGGCCAAGTCCACGACCAGGATTGACCGGTTGCAACCGCGCGCGCGTTTGGCCCGAGCCTACATCCGCACCAGCGCCGAGCCCCAGGTCAGGCCGCCGCCCAGTGCCTCCATCAGCACCAGATCGCCACGGCGGATGCGGCCATCCTTGCACGCCTCCGCCAGGGCCAGCGGCACGGACGCAGCCGACGTATTCGCATGCCGGTCCACCGTCACCACCACGCACTCCGACGACAGGCCAAGCCGCTTCCCCATCGCGTCGATGATGCGCAGATTGGCCTGGTGCGGCACCAGCCAGTCCACGTCCCGCCGGCTGAGTCTGTTGGCGGCCAGCGCCTCGTCCACCGCCTCGGCGAGGCGGATCACCGCGTGGCGGAACACTTCCGGGCCCTTCATCACCAGATGTCCGGGCTTGTCCGGCTGGCCCACCGCGCCATCGACATACAGGATGTCGCCCAGCGTGCCCTGGGCGTGCATGTGGGTGGACAGAATACCGCGGTCAATCGACCCGCGCCCCTCGCCCGCGCGCAGGAACACCGCGCCGGCCCCGTCGCCGAACAATACGCAGGTGCCGCGATCGTGCCAGTTCAGGATGCGGGAATAGACCTCGCTGCCGATCACCAGAGCGCCCCGCGCCGCGCCGGTGCGGATCAGGCTGTCCGCCGTCGCCAGCGCAAAGATGAAGCCGGCGCACGCCGCCGCCATGTCGAAGCCGAACCCCTGGGTGACGCCCAGCGCCGCCTGCACGCGCAATGCGGTGGCCGGGAACGCCTGGTCCGGCGTCGAGGTGGCGAGGATGATGGCGTCCACTTCCTCCGGCCCCGCATCGGCATCGGCCAGCGCGGCGCGCGCTGCCGCGGTGCCCATGAACGCCGCCGTCTCGTGCGGGCCGGCAATGTGGCGCTGGCGGATGCCGGTGCGCTCGCGGATCCACGCGTCCGAGGTCTCCAGCGTGCGCGCCAGTTCCTCGTTGGTCACGACACGCTCGGGCAGATAGCCGCCGACACCGGCAAGGATGGAACGCAGGGGCATCAGCTAGCTGTCCCGATCGGAAGTCAGCGGCGCAGCGACCGGGGCAGCGATTCGCGCCCCGGAGGGTTCCTTGCCGTTCTTGTCCGATGGTACCGGCTTGTCCAGCCCGCTGCGTGCCAGGTCCTGGCGGATCAGGTCGTTGAACCGGTGCACCACCATGTCCATGGCCACGTCCACGGCATGAGCGAAGGTTTCGGCATCCGCCCCGCCATGCGACTTCACCACCACGCCGTTCAGCCCCACCATGACAGCGCCGTTGTAGCGCCGCGGATCGAGCCATTCGCGCAGCCGCTCCAGCCCCGGCCGCGCCAGCAGATAGGCGAGCCGTCCGGACCAGGTGCTGGAGAATACCTGCCGCAGCAGGTCGAAGATCAGCCGCAACGCGCCCTCGGCGGTCTTCAGCGCCACGTTGCCGGTAAAGCCGTCGGTCACCACCACGTCGGTGGTGCCGGCGGCGATGTCGTGGCCCTCGACGAAGCCCTTGAACTGCCGGCCGATATGGCTGGCCCGCAGGAGCTCTGCCGCCTGGCGCAGCGTATCGTCGCCCTTCAGTTCCTCGGATCCGACATTCAGCAGCCCGATCGAGGGCGTGGTCAGGCCCAGCACGGTGCGGGCAAACACGTCGCCCATGATGGCGAACTGCACCAGGTTGCGCACGTCGCACTGCACGTTGGCGCCCAGATCGAGCATCACCATGTCGCCGCGCGCCGAAGGGCCGATCGCCGCCATGGCCGGCCGGTCGATCCCGGGCAGCGTCTTCAGCACCACCTTGGCGATGGTCAGCAGCGCGCCGGTGTTGCCCGCGGAGACCACGCCGGAGACCTCGCCCGCCGCCACCGCATCGATCGCGACGCGCATCGACGACTGCCGCGCGCGCAACGCCGCGGTCGGCTTCATGTCATCTGCAATGACATCCGGCGCGTGACGCAGCAGGCACGCCAGCTTGGCGCGGCGGTGGCGGTCCAACAGCGGGGCGACCTTCGCCGCATCGCCAACCAGCAGGAATCGCGCATCGGGGTGACGTTCGGCGGCGATCTCCAGCCCGCCAACCACCATCGCCGGCGCGCGGTCGCCGCCCATGGCGTCCACCGCCAGCGAAAAGGTCGCGGTCAATGGCGTGGCGGCGGCACAGGGCGGCCCAGGTTCAGACCCGGACAGCGCCCTTCAGCGCCTTCCCGGAGGCAACGATCTCCCGCCCGTCGTAATAGCCGCAATGCGCACAGATATGATGCGGACGCTTCAATTCGCCGCAGTTCGGGCATTCGGCGTACGCTTCGTGCGGCAACGCTTCGTGACTGCGACGCATGCCACGGCGGGACGGCGACGTCTTTCGCTTCGGTACAGCCATTGGGACAACGCCCCCTTCACGCAAAGGCGGGCCGTCTAGCAGAGGGGGGACAGCGTCGCAAGGGTAAGGCCGTTGTGTGAATGAAGGAAAGTCAGGGGCTTCGCCCCTGAATCCCCACCAGGGGGCTTTGCCCCCTGGACCCCCAGCAAAGGCTGTGCCTTTGCAATCCATCTGTTTGGCTGGATGGCGGGGCAGGGGCATGGCGGGCGGGTGCGGCAAAGCCCAAGTGTGGGTTCCGCGATCGCCCCCCCAGGCCCCCCCCCCCCCTACCGCCAACGAAAGGGTTACCAGGGC
>Ga0335075_10002593_pt1 | contig 28948 bp, 25 predicted proteins | sample Lox_Sample_24_FD_206723 | JGI IMG/M metagenome (GOLD analysis project Ga0335075, IMG submission 206723) | Soil microbial communities from Loxahatchee National Wildlife Refuge, Florida, United States - Lox_Sample_2.4 | ecosystem: Environmental > Terrestrial > Soil > Wetlands | place: USA...
GCCGAGGTCGGCGGCGGCCGAGCGGAGTACGTCGACCTGGCGGAGGTTGCGGTCGAGCGTCTCACCCTGGAAGCGCGGGTCGCCGGCGCGGTAGTTGGTGGCGGCCACGGACGTTCGGTCGAGGGTGGCGGTGAGTAGCCCGCGGCCAAGGGGGCTGTAAGGGACGACTCCGACGCCCAGCGCCCGGGCGGCGGGCACGATGTCGTTCTCCGGTTCGCGCCACAGCAGCGACCACTCGAACTGCACCGCGGCGATGGGATGCACCGCCGCGGCCTGGGCCAGCTCGTCGGGCGTGACCTCGGACAGCCCGAGGTGACGGACCTTTCCCTCGGCCACGAGTTCGGCCATGGCGCCGACGGTGTCGGCGAGCGGGACGGACGGGTCGACACGGTGCAGGTAGTACAGGTCGATCACATCGACGCCGAGCCGCCGCAGTGAGCCCTCGCAGTAGCCGCGGATCCGGTCGGGGTGAGCGTCGACGTGCACCTGGTCGCCCTCGCGGACGATGCCGAACTTGGTCGCGATCGTGACCCGGCCGGTCCCGGTTTGCCGCCCGGCCAGGGCGCGGGCGACGAGCCGCTCGTTATGGCCGCCGCCGTAGCTCATCGCAGTGTCGAGCATGGTGATGCCCAGGTCCAGGGCGCTCATGATGGCGGCGACCGACTCGGGGTCCTCCGCTGGCCCGTACCCCTGGGAGAAGCCCATGCAGCCGAGGCCGATGGCCGAACTGGAAAATCCGGTGCTGCCGAGAGTGCGTTGTTTCACCCGTTCAGCATCGGCCGGATCAGTTCATAAGTCCAAGACACAGTTCCGATCGAATCGATCGTGTTAGCTTATGGGTGTGGAGCTGCGGCAACTGGCCTACTTCGACGCGATCGTGCACGAGGGCGGTTTCACCAGGGCCGCCAGGCGGCTGCACGTGGCGCAGCCCGCCATCTCGGCCCAGATCAAGCAGCTCGAGACCGAGCTGGGAGTGGTGCTGATCCAGCGTAGGTCCAGGCCGGTTACCCTCACCCAGGCCGGAGAGCTGTTCTGGGCCAGGACGCAGCGGATCCTCGGGCAGGTCGAGGAGGCCAGGGCCGAGATGGATGAGCTTTCCTGCCTGGTGCGCGGGACGGTACGGATCGGTGCCACGCCGGTGCTTGGTCCCGTCCGCCTGGTCGACGCGATGGCATCGTTCCGCGCGCGGAATCCCGGCGTGGGCCTGACATTGCGGTCGGGGCTGGTGGCCAAACTGGTCGGTGAGCTTGACGCCGGGGCACTCGACGTCGTCGTCGGGCCGGAAGACCCGGGGGTGAGAACCGGTCACCGCGTCGACAGGCTCGGTGACGAGCATCTCGTGCTGGCCGTCCCCGTCGGCCACAGGCTCGCGGCCTCAGGCCAGGCGGTACCCCTGGCCGAGGTCCGTGACGAGCCGTTCGTCTGCCTGCCGCCTGGCAGCGGTATGTACGACCTCCTGGCCGAAGCCGCAACGGCGGCCGGGTTCGAGCCGCGGATCGATTTCCAGGCCAGCAGCCCGACCATCATCAGGGAGCTTGTCGCGGCCGGGCTTGGCGTCGCGCTGATGGCCGCCTCCACCGCCACGGGTCCGGGGCCAGCCGTCGCCGCCTGCGAGCTGGTGGCACCGCCCAGACACCCGCCCATAGCGATCATCGCCCTCAGCGGGCCTACCGCCCCGGCGACCCGGGCCTTCGTCGCCCACCTGCGTGATCACGCGCGGGACGTCAGGTGACCGGGGTTCCCGCGGTGGCGGTGAGGTCGGCGTACAGGGCGGTCAGCTGCGCGGTTACCGGGCCCGGCTTGCCGTCGCCGATCGTTCGGCCGTCGACGGCCACGACCGGGGCCAGGCCGCCCATGGTGCCGGTCACGAACGCCTCGTCGGCCGTGTAGAGCTGGGGCAGCGTGTAGTCGCCGGTCTGGCAGGCGATACCAGCCGAGGCGGCGAGCTCGAGCACGGCCGTCCTGGTGATGCCCTCTGGGCAGGACACGGTGGTCGGCGTGGCCAGCGTCCCGGCGGTGACCAGGAAGATGTTGGTGGCGTTTGTCTCGGCGATGAAGCCACGGTGGTCCAGCATCACCGCGTCGTCCGCGCCCGCCACGTTGGCCTCGATCTTGGCCAGGATCGACGGCAGCAGATTGTTGTGGTGGATCTTGGGATCGAGGCAGTCAGGGGCCGGGCGGCGCACGCTCGAGGCGACCAGCGTGATGCCTGAGGCGTCGTAGACGGGATCCTTGTACTCGGCCAGCACAATCAAGGTCGGCCCGGCCTGGTTCAGCCGCGGGTCCATGCCGGAGGTGATCTTCACCCCGCGGGTCAGGGTGAGCCTGATGTGCACGCCGTCCCGCATGCCGTTCGCCGCGATTGTCCGCCTGACCTGCTCGGTGATCTCGTCGGCCGAGGGGATCTGCTCGAACGCGAGTGCCCTGGCCGAGGCCCGCAGCCGGGCCAGGTGCTCGTCCAGCCGGAAGATCCGCCCGCGGTAGAGCCGCAGCCCCTCCCAGACCGCGTCGCCGCCCTGAACGGCGGAGTCGAACGGGCTGACCCCGGCCCGGTCCCGGTGCGTGAGCTTGCCGCCCACGTTGACGATGAGGTCGCGGTTGCGCTCATCGTAGGTCTGCAGCATTAGCGGCTCCCTGGGCCGAGATTCGGTAAAGGTGCAGCTGCAGGTAGTAGGGCATGCAGCTATCGGCGAGCGGTTCGAGGCGGGCGGGCAGCGGCTCGGCCGGGGACCGGTAGGGCGCGAAGCCGGTCGAGGCGTGCACGCTGCCGTACCAGTGCGCCGCCCAGACGCCGTCGCTGTCCCGCGGTCCCGGCGGCCAGGACAGCATCGCGTCGTCGAACGGCACGTCCAGGGCCCGGCACAGGGCGCGCAGGGTCCCCTCCGGGTCCAGGAGCAGGTCGCGGGAGTCCACGACCGGCCCGCCGAACCGCTCGAAGATCTCCGCCTGCTGCCGCAGGCCCAGGTCGTCCACGGTGGGCTCGGCGCGTACCCGGGCGTAGGAGGCGAGCAGTTCCCGCGGGTCCCTGATCAGGTGCGCGTGCCTGAGCGGGGCCAGCGCGGCCCGGTCCACCTCAGGCAGCAGGTGGTGCGTCATGTGCTTGGCGTAGCTGATGCTTACCCCCGCGGGCAGCGGGGCGGTGGTCAGCTCGGCCAGCACCACCCGCCAGTCCGTGGGCTGGCTCGCGATCACGTGGTCGCGGCCGGGGTGAGCCAGGGCCGTTCGGGAAAGATAAAAGGCGTAAAGCGGTTCGTCGGTGACCACCGTGTCCGGCCGGTTCTCCCACGCCCGCATCAGGGCCGTGGACACGGTCCGCGGCCCCGACCACATCGCGATGCGAGCTGCAGGGTTGGGCTGGAGGTCGGCGGTCGCGCCGGTCACAGGACCACGACGCTGCGCAGCACCTCGCCCCGGCCCATCTTGGCGAACGCCTCCTCCACCTGGTCAAGGCCGATCGTTTCCGAGACGAACTTGTCAAGCGGCAGGCGGCCGGACAGGTGCAGGTCCACCAGCATCGGGAAGTCGCGGCTTGGCAGGCAGTCGCCGTACCAGGACGACTTGAGCGCCCCGCCCCGGCCGAACACGTCAAGCAGCGGCAGGTCCAGCCGCATCTCCGGGGTCGGCACGCCCACGAGCACCACGGTGCCGGCCAGGTCGCGGGCATAGAACGCCTGCTCGTAGGTCTCCGGGCGGCCGATCGCCTCTATCACCACGTCCGCGCCGAAACCGCCGGTCAGCTCCCTGATCTGGGCGACCGGATCGGTGCTGCGCGAGTTGATCACGTCCGTGGCGCCGAAATCGCGCGCCCACTGGAGTTTCCTGTCGTCCACGTCGACCGCGATGATCGTACGTGCCCCGGCCAGCCGGGCGCCGAGGATCGCTCCGTCACCCACCCCGCCGCAGCCGATCACCGCCACGCTGTCGCCCCTGTTCACGCCGCCGGTGTTGAGCGCCGCGCCGAGGCCGGCCATCACGCCGCAGCCGAGCAGCCCGGCGGTGCCGGGGCTGATGGCGGGGTCGACCTTGGTGCACTGACCCGAAGCGACCAGCGTCTTTTCCGCGAACGCGCCGATGCCGAGGGCCGGGGACAAAACGGTGCCGTCCGCCAGCGTCATCTTCTGGGTCGCGTTGTGCGTGGCGAAGCAGTACCAGGGCCGGCCGCGGCTGCAGGCCCGGCAGCGTCCGCAAACGGCGCGCCAGTTGAGGATGACGAAGTCGCCGGGCGCGACGTCGGTGACGTCAGGGCCGACCGCCTCGACCACGCCGGCCGCCTCGTGCCCGAGCAGGTAAGGGAAGTCGTCCCCGATTCCGCCCTCCTTGTAATGCAGGTCGGTATGACACACCCCGCAAGCCTGCACGCCGACCAGTGCCTCACCCGGTCCGGGCTCGGGTACCAGGACCGTCGTCAACTCGACCGGTTCGCCTTTGCCGCGGGCCACTACGCCCTGAACGCTCACCGTCACAGCTTCATCCTCCTGCCTCGCTGCCGGATTTATGCCACGCCCCATCATCTATGCTTGCCCGCGCGCGCGGAAGATCACCAGGTGGCCGCGACGATAGCCACCCGCCAGGGATCAGGCCAGCCGGTACTCGCCGCGGGCGACGATGACCGCGGACCCGCCGACAAGCACCCGACTCACCTTGTCGGCCGAGCCCTCGGCCCGCGCGTAAAGCCGCGACGGCCTGCCGATCTCGTCGCCCTGCCTGATCTCGATCTCGTCGCCGAAGCCGATCCGCTTGTGCCGGGCCAGGTGCACCGCGAGCGGCCCGGCCGCCGAGCCGGTGGCGGGGTCCTCGGGCACCCCGTGGTACGGCGCGAATATCCGGGTCTTCCAGGTCGGGCCGCGGCCGGCGAACGTGTTCACGTAGATCGGAAGCTGGGCCAGCGCGCGCTGGTCCGGCCAAAGCCCGGCCACCTCGGCCTCGCTGGCCAGCTCGACGTAAACGTGCCGTGGCCCGTTGCGGTAGGCCTCGACCGGCAGCCCGGACCGCGGCACGCCCAGCGCGGCAAGCAGCAGGTCGGCGTCCTCGTACGGCTCGGGAACCGGGATCGGCTGCTCCATCCACCCGAAGGTGATGTGGTCGCCGGTCCGCTCCAGCTCGACCGGCACGGTCCCGACCCCGGTCTCCAGCGTCACCGCCGTCGCGCCCAGGCTCTCGCCGAGCACGAACGCCGAGCCGAGGACCGGATGTCCGGCGAAGGTCAGTTCCCCCGCGGGGGTGAAGATCCGCAGCCGGACGTCGGTGGGATGCTCGGCGGGCAGGAAGAACACCGTCTCGGAGAGGTTCAGCTCCCGAGCCGTCTGCTGCATCACGTCGGCGCCCAGGTCGCGCCCGTCCGGAAACACCGCGAGTTGGTTGCCCTCGAGCGGCGTGCCGGTAAAGACATCGGCTATGAGATAACGGCGCCAGCCGGTTCTCGGCTGGTCGGCCCAGAGCCCATCCGTTTGGTGTATGTCGGCCACGCAGAAAGAGTAACCGGGAGTGGTCCGTCCGGCCCTTCCATTCCGCGCCGACTCCCACATAGTGGCGCCGCGCGGAGTCGAGGGTCATCGCCGCATACAGCATGGCGATCAGCGGCAGGCCCGGCGCCCGCAGCGGCGACAGCCGGTACAGCCGCAGCATGGGCACGTAGCTCAGCGACATCAGGGCCCAGCCGGCCAGACCCGCGCCGGCCGTCAGCGCGGCGGGGCCGCTCGCGGACCCGCCCGCCCCGGCGGCCAGGGCGGCGATCCCGGCGATCGCCCCGGCCGGCGGCAGGACGTAGATGAACACAAGTCCGGCCACGGTCGCGGCGAGCAGAAAGGGTGAGTAGCGGAGCTGAATGTATGCCGACCGGGAGACCATCTGCCACAGGTCGGCCAGCCTGGGATAGGGACGGATGCTGCGCACCGCGGTCGACAGGCCGAGCCAGCAGCGCCCGCGCTGGCGCTTGATCAGGCGGCCGAGGGCCACGTCGTCGATGCGGGCGCCGCTGATCGCCCTCAGCCCGCCGGATCGCCGCAGGGCCTCGCGGCGCACGAGCATGCAGCCGCCGGCCGCGGCCGCCGTGCGCGATCCGGGCGAGTTCACCCTCCGGAACGGGTACAGCTGGGCGAAGAAGTACACGAACGCGGGGACGACGACCCGCTCCCACCGGGTAGCCGTCCGCAGCAGCGCCATCTGCGAGACCAGGTCCATGTCGTCCTGCTCGGCGGCGCGGACCAGGTCCCGCAGCGCCCCTTCGTCCCAGGCAATGTCGGCGTCGGTGAAAAGGACGTACCGGGGGTCGCCGCCGCCGTCGCCTCCGCTGTCGCCGTCGCCGCCGGCCACGGAGGCCACGGAGGCCGCGGAGGCCGCGGCAAGGCCCTGGGCCATGGCCCAGACCTTCCCGGCCCAGCCGGGTTCCAGCGGGGCGCCGCGGATCACGCGCAGCGCCCGCCCCGGAAGGTCCGAATGTACGGAACGCTCCGGGGCGCGCGCCGCACGCCCGAGTTCGGCCGCGATCTCGGCGGTGCCGTCCGAGCTGCAGTCGTCGACCAGGATGACCGTCAGCGTTCCCGGGTAATCCTGGCCGAGCAGCGGGGGCAGCACGGCCGGCAGCATGGCGGCCTCGTTGCGGGCCGGGATGACCGCCACCACGTCAGGCCACGCGACGGGCGCTGGTGCGGGCGGTGGCAGGCGCTGGCTGGTCCGCCAGTACCTGCCGTGCCCGATCACCAGGTACGCCCATGCGACCGCGGCGGCCACGCACGCGATACTCAGCGCCAGCATCCCGGCAGCCTTTCACAACCGGCCCCTCGCGAGCACGGCGGTCAGGCGGCGCAGCGGTGCTCGACGTCCACGCGGTGCCGCTCGGGCAGCCGCGTCAGGGCACGCTCCTGCGGAGACGCAGGCGCCGGCCCGGTGTCCGGGTGCTTGATCACCATCCACAGCGGGATGCCCACCCACAGGGCGAAGAACAGCGCCGCCAGCGGGATGTTGAGCAGCAGCCAGGTCATAGTTAGCTCCTCTCTGTCGTTGTCGGCTTGCATGATCAGGCTGCCCGACGGATCTCTGAGGAGCTGCCGATAGGCCTCTGCCACGGTTATGAATCTCAGCCGTCCCTATGAATCGCCTCAGAAGGCGACGATTCCGGGATTACGCGGAAGCCGGACGGCCTAAGGAATCTAAGGAATCTGCGCGGCCGCAGCGGGGGTCAGGTGGTCCGTACGCCAGCCCATGACGTCGCCCGAGGTGGCCGACGGCGGGCCGAGCAGGCTGGTGAGGTAGTACGCGAGGAAGGACTTCCGGTTCGCCACCGCGACCACGGCGGTCACGTGCCAGGCCGCGATCTGCGCGACCATCTGCTTGTCGGTCACCGCCTTGACCGCAACGTAACTGGCCGACTTGGGGTGCGCGCTGGCAGGCACGCCGGCCGAAAGCGAGGCGGGCAGCTCGTTCCCTGGCGAGGCCCAAAGGAAGTTCAGGTACTTGCCCGCCTGCGACATCCCGGTGCCGTCGGTGTAGGCGTGCCCGTTGCCTGCCGGGCCCATGAAGTACCCGCCGACCAGCGAGGCGGGCTGGCCGGTATCGGCCTGCCAGCGCAGCGGCTCGGTGAAGGTCGACATCGGCAGGGGCACCACGAGCACGCTGGCCGAGGAGGGCAGCCGCAGCGCGGCGAACACGGCCGACCAGCCAGACGGCAGCGGGGTCGCAGCCGCCGCGGGCAGTGGCCGGGGCACGATCGGCAGGACGGCCAAGGCCGCGCAGCACATGACCACGACGGCCGCCCGCCGTCCCGACGCGAGCCACGACAGCACGCGAGCCGCGAGCCATGACAGCCCGCGCGCCACGAGCCACGGCAGCCCGGGAGCCGCGAGCCACGAAAGCCCGCCAGCCGCAAGCCACGACCGGTGGCGGGCCGCGAACGCGGCCAGGGCCGGGGCGGCCGCGTCGGCGCAGAAGGCCAGCAGCGCGGCGGCCGCGCCGTCGGCCACGATGGAGAACCGGTCGGGCAGCGCGGAAGCGAGCACGGGCAGGTCCTGCAGCCAGTAATAGGGGAGCTTGATCCAGGCGTGCTCGCGGCCGCTGGCCAGCAGGGTGCCGCCGAGCGAGAACACCTCGAGGACCACGCAGGCGACCGCACACGCCCGTACCGGAAGCCGCCGCCAGAACCCGATCGCACCCGCCGTCAGCATCACGATCAGCGGCCAGCCCAGGTAGCCGAGGTATTCGGGCAGCTGGCCCTGGAACTTGACGGCCTCGGCCGCGCTGCCCGCGGTGTGGAAGAGCATGAACGAGGAAGGGACCACGAACGTGGACAGCTCGTTCTTGAAGAAGTCGGTGGTGAACGGGCTGCCATGCTGGTGCAGCGGGCCGAAGAACTGAACCCACAGCGGGTAGCCGGCGATCACCGCCATCACGCAGGCCGCGGTGCCCAGCCCGGCGGCCAGCCCCGCCACCCGGCCCATCACGTCCCTTGGCCGGCTGGCGGCGAGCACGGCCAGCAGCAGAACGGCGGCAAGCACGCTGTCGAACAGAAGCTCCTCGCTGATGAACAGCTGCGCGGTAACGAGCAGGCCGAGCCACAAGCCGCCCCGGACAGCGCCGCCCCGGACAGCGCCGCCGCGGACAGGCTTGGCGCGGCCGAGCGCCAGCGCGAGGATGGCGTCGGCGATCAGCGGCGGGAGCACCGCGAACTGCAGGTCGTAGTGGCCGATGGCCGACTGCACCAGGGCCGGGGAGAACCCGTAGACGGCCGCGCCGAGCGCGGCGGCGGGCCCGCCGACCCGCCAGCGCCGCAGGACGGCGAACATCGCCGTCGCCGACCCGGCGAAACCGACGGTCATCAGCACGGTCAGGCTGACCTGCGGCCCGAACAGCAGCGTCACCGGGGTGAGCAGGACCCCGGGCAGCAGCATGAACGTGTTCCACATGACGTTCACGCCATGGGGCGCGTTCATGGCCGTGGTGACCAGGGCGGGCAGCCGCAGGTGCGCGATCGCCATGGCGTCGTAGCGGAAGAACCACGCGGACTGGTCCGCGTCGTTGGGATTGCCCGCCACCGTCCGCGACGCCGGGTCGCGCCACAGCCACAGCGTGACCGCCAGGGCCGCAAGCAGGTAGTACACGGATGCCAGCAGGACGGCCCGGCGGTCGCTGAGCGCCCGCGTCCGCTCCTCGGCCATCCGGATCGGGACGGTCGTCGTCGCTGCTGCCACGTGTGCGAGCCTAACCGCCGAGCCCCGGGCCGGGGCGTGATCACCCGGCCCGGCGTCACGAAATCAGAATGTTTCGCTCAGCTCATCCGGAGGTTTGACCAGGAGCTGAGACCAGGAGCTAAGACGGCTGGCTGTCGCCGACGCGACCGTTGGCCGGGGCGGAGCCGTCGACCGGGACTCCGCTGGGCAGTCCCTTGCGCACCGAATCGAGGATGGTCAGCCCCTGGCTGACCAGGCCGGCGGCGATCTCGCCGAGGCCGTCGGCCCCGTTGAGCACGCTGACGTTCGCGCCGGCCAGCCCGGCCGCGGCCTCCTTGACGATCATCGGGAGCTGGTTGATCAGCAGCTGGTCGAGGGCGACGCGGTTGTTGGACGCGGCCGCCTCGGCCTGGATGCGGGTGCGCTCGGCGTCGGCCTTGGCCAGCACCTTGACCCGCTCGGCCTCCGCCTCGGCCGGCCTGACCACCTCGGAGACCAGCTGCTGCTGGCGCAGGTCGGCCTGCTGGCGGGCCAGCTCGGCCTGGGCGTTGATGACCGCCCGCTGCGCCTCGGCCTGGGCCAGCGGGCCCGCCTGCGCGGCCAGCGCCTGGGCCTTGTCGATCTCGGCCTTGTACTGGGCCTGGACGACCGCGGTCTCCCGGGCGAACTCGGCCTGCTTGCGGGCGGACTGCTGCTGGGCCTCCACGGCGGCCTGGTCGGCCTGCGCCTGCGCGATCTTCGCCTGCCGCTGGATGGCGGCGTTGTTCGGCGCGGCCATGGCGGCGATATACCCGGCGCCCATGTCATCGATCGACTGGATCTGCAGCGAGTCCACGATCAGGCCGATCGTGGCCATCTCGGTCTTGGACTGGTCGAGGACCTCCGCGGCCAGCTTCTGCCGCTCGGTGATGATCTCCTCGACGGTCATCGAGCCGATGATCGAGCGCAGGTGGCCGGCGAAGATGCGCCCGGTCAGCACCGACATCTGGTCCTGGTCGGACAGGAAGCGCTGGCCGGCGTTGACGATCGACTCCTCGTCGTTGCCGACCTTGAACGCGATCACCGCCCGGATGTTCAGCGAGATGCCCTGCTTGGTGACGCAGGTCTCGGCGACCTCCGCCTCCTGCATAGCTAGCGTCAGGTAGCGGACCTTGCGCAGCAGCGGGTTGGCGAACGCGCCGTGGCCCACCACCACGCGGAACGGCGAACCCTTAAGCCCGTACTTGCCACCGGAAATGAGCATGGCCTGGTCGGGGGCCGGAACACGGTAGCCGAACATTGTGCCCTCCTTTTAGGGGACAAATAACGCAGTGCGCGGCGAATCGCCGAGCACATCCTCCCACTCGATGACGTCGACCGAACGGGCGCCGCGCGAGTCGGTCACCAGGACGGTCGCCCCCCGTGGCAGCGGCGTATCCGACCAGGCCAGGAAGGCCTCGGAGCCGCCGCGGATCTTGATGAGCACCTCGCCGGGCCCGGCCTGGCCGCGGGTAGCCACGGTGAGGACACCCACGCTGCCGACACACGACTCGTCCCTCGCCACCGCCAGCTCCCTTTGACCCGGAAGTGCCATGATCCAGACTAATCCCGACCCTATTTAGCTCAGGTTAAGCTGACCGGGTGTCCATTCCGCGTGTGACCCAGCCCGCGGCGCAGGCCGGGCCTACCCCACAGCGAACCGGCGTCGCGATGGTGGTCATCATGACCGGCGTGCTGATGACCGCCGTCGATACCACGATCGTGGTCCTCGCCCTGCCGGAGATACAGCGCGGGCTGCACGTCGCGCTGTCGGCCGTGGTCTGGGTCATCATCAGTTTCCTGCTCGTGATCACGCTGCTGGCCACCCAGGTCGGGCGGCTGGGCGACATGTTCGGCCGGGTGCGGATGTACGAAGCGGGGTTCGCCGTCTTCGTGCTCGGCTCGCTGGCCTGCGCCCTGGCCTGGAACGAGGCCTCCATCATCGTCTTCCGCATCGTGCAGGGGGTGGGCGGGGCGTTCATCATGGCCAACAGCGGCGCGGTGATCGCCGACCTGTACCCGCGGGAACGCCGCGGCCGCGCCTACGGGTTCACGTCGGTGGGCTGGACCATGGGCGCGGTCATCGGCATCGTGCTCGGCGGCCTGATCGTCACCTACATCTCGTGGCGGTGGATCTTCTGGATCAACGTGCCGGTCGGGGTGGCGGCGCTGGCGGTCGCCGTCCGGGTGCTGCACGACAAGCCCGAGCGCTCGCGGCGGCGGCTGGACCTGCCGGGCATGGTCTGCCTCGGGCTTGGCCTGTTCGGCGTGCTGTGGGCGATGACCCGGCTGGCCACCACCGCGTTCGACGCCGAGGTGGCGGGCTACCTGATCGGCGGGATCGTGCTGATAGGCGCGTTCGTGCTCATCGAGCAGCGCCAGGCCGAGCCCATGCTGCCGCTTTCGATCTTCAAGGTGCCGACGATGGCGGCCTCGCTGCTGGCCGCCACGTTCCAGGGCCTGGCCAGCTTCGCCGTGCTGTTCCTGCTCATCATGTACCTGCAGGGGCCGCGCGGCCTTTCCCCCATCCACGCCTCGCTGCTGCTTGTCCCCGGGTACGTGCTCGGCTCGGTGGTCGGCCCCTACGCCGGACGGCTGGCGGACCGGCGCGGGCCGGTGCTGCCCGCCACCGCCGGGCTGGCCATCCAGGTCGTCGCCCTGGCCATCTACGCCCAGCTCGGCATGACCACGGGCCTGTGGGTCGTCGTGGCGGGCGCCATCATCAACGGGATCGGGGCGAGTTGCTTCTTCCCCGCCAACAACGCCGCGATCATGAAGGCGGCGCCACCACAGGCGTTCGGCATCGCGTCGGGCATGCTGCGGACGTTCTCGAACATCGGCATGGTCTTCTCGTTCGCGGTCGTGATCCTCATCGCCTCCCGCTCGATCTCCCGCGGCCTGGCCTTCGCCATCTTCGTCGGCAGCACCAGCCTGCACGGCTCGCTCGCGACCGCGTTCACCTCCGGCCTGCACGCCGCGTTCTACGCGTCGATGGGGTTCATGGTGCTGGCGGCCGCGCTGTCGGCGCTGCGGGCAGGCTCTACCAAAGCCGGCGGGGCCAAAGCCGGCGGCGCCAAAGCCGGCGAGGCCAAAGCCGGCGGGGCCAAGGTCGGCGGGTAACCGCGGCATGCTCGACGGGGTGACGCCGGTCCCGCCCGAGTTCGCGGCCAGGTACCGGCGGCTCGGCTACTGGGAGGACCGGCCGCTGTTCGACGGGTTCGCCGACGCGCTGGCCAGGTACTCCGGCCGGGTGGCGCTGGTCGACCACGAAGGGCCGGTGACCTACCGCCAGCTCGGCGAGCGCTCGGAGCGCCTGGCCCTGGCACTGCTCGACCTTGGTTTCCGGCCGCTGGACCGGATGGTCGTTCAGCTGCCGAACACCGCCATGTTCGCCTACCTGTACCTTGCCCTCCAGCGGATCGGGGCCGTGCCGGTGCTCGCCCTGCCCGGTCACCGCGGCCGGGAGATCTCCCAGTTCGCCGACATCTCGGGCGCGAAGGCGCTGGCCGTCCCGGCTGCCGGGCGCGGCTTCGACTACGCGGCGATGGCGGCCGGCATCATGGCCGGGCGCCCGGAACTACGGTTCTGTCTGGTCCAAGGCAAGATTATCGGGCCGAACGATCCGCGGTTCGTGCCCATGGAAAACCTGCTCGCCGCCCAGCCGCGGGCCGGCCAGCCGGCGTTGGCCGGAATCCGCATCGACCCGGCCGACCCCGCGCTGTTCCTGCTGTCCGGCGGCACCACCGGGATCCCCAAGCTGATCCCGCGCACGCACAACGACTACCTGTACAACTCCAAGGTCGCCGCGGCGGTGTGCGAGATCGGGAAGGGCGACGTGCTGCTCGACGTGCTGCCGATCGGGCACAACCTGCCGCTGGGCTGCCCCGGCCTGCAGGGCTTCCTGCTGTCAGGCGGCACCGTGGTGCTCGGCCGCAGTACCCGGCCGCGCGACGTGTTCGGGCTGATCCAGCGGCACCGGGTCAGCCACATCCACCTGGTGCCCGCGCTGCTGATCCGGTGGATCGATGACCCGTCGATCACCGAGTACGACCTGTCCTCGCTGCGGGTGATCCAGAGCGGCGGTCAGCGGCTGCAGCCCGAGGTCAGGCTGCGCGCCGAGCGGGCCCTGCCCGGCTGCTTCATCCAGGAGAACTTCGGCATGGCCGAGGGGCTGATCATGTTCGTCCGGTCGTCCGACCCGCCCGACGTGCGGCGGCAGACCTGTGGCCGTCAAGCCTCCCCCGGCGACGAGGTGCACCTGGTCGATGAGGACGGGAACGAGGTGCCCGACGGCGAGCCGGGCGAGCTGATCGTCCGCGGCCCTTACACGCTGCGCGGCTACTTCCGCGCCCCCGAGCACAACGCCCGGGCGTTCACCCCTGACGGGTTCTACCGGTCAGGCGATCTGCTGCGGAAGCTGCCCTCCGGCAACTACGTGGTCGAGGGCCGGGTCAAGGACCTGATCAACCGGGGCGGAGAGAAGATCAGCGCGGAAGAGGTGGAGAACTTGATCCTGGCCCACCCGGCCGTGCTCAACGTGGCCTGCGTGCCCTACCCTGACCCGGTGCTCGGCGAGCGGATGTGCGCCTGCGTGGTGCCGCGGCCCGGTTTCTCGCTGACGCTCGAGGAACTTGTGGCGTTCCTGCTCGAGTTCGACATGGCCAAGTTCAAGCTGCCGGAACGGCTCGAGTTCGTCGGCGAGCTGCCGCTGTCGGGCTTCGGCAAGGTGTCAAAGAAGGAACTCGCGGCCCGGCTGGCGGGAAGATCGAGCGTCTCATGAGGCGGATCGATCTGCACTGCTACCCGGGCACCGACGTCTGGATTAAGTCGCAGGGGCCGTACGCCGAGGCGCTCGGCGCGTACTGGGGCAAGCAGTGGGTGGCCAAGACCGAGGAAGAGGTCGTCGCCGACGTCCGGGCCGCGGGATGCGAGGCGGTGCTTGTCGCGTTCGACATCGAGTCGCTGACCGGCGCCCCGCCATGCGGCAACGACTACGTCGCGGCCCTGCGCGACCGGCACCCCGACACGTTCATCCAGGCCTGGGGGGCGGTGGACCCGCTCAAGGGCGAGGCGGCCGTCGCCGCCGCCATCGCGGCGGTGCGCGAGCACCGCGTGCTCGGCTTCCACTTCCATCCGATCATGGGGCACTTCGCGGTCGACGAGCCTGCGCTGAACCCGCTGTTCGAGACGATAGCCGGGCTGAGCGTGCCGGTGATGATCGACGTAGGGACGACCGGGATGGGTGCCGGGCTGCCCGGCGGCATGGGGGCCAGGCTGGAGCACGCCAGGCCGCTGGCGATCGACAACCTGGCCGCCCGCTTCCCGGCGCTGACGATCATCGCGGCGCACCCCGGCTGGCCGTGGACGGACGAGATGACCGCGGTCGCGCTGCACAAGGGCAACGTGTACTGGGAGCTGTCCGGCTGGGCGCCGAAGTACTTCCCGCCGGCGCTGCGCACCGACATCAGGGGCAGGCTGCGCGAGAAGATCATGTTCGGCAGCGACCACCCCAGCCTGCCCTACGAGCGGATCCTGCGGGAGTGGGACGAACTCGGCTACGACCAGTCAGTGATGGACCTGGTGTTCCACGCCAACGCGGAAAGGGTTCTCGGGATATAGCCATGGCGACGCTGGAAGACGTGCGGCGGATCGCGCTGGTGCTGCCGCGCACCACCGAGCACCTCATCGGCGAGCACACCAAGTTCCGGGTGGGCAGGCTGGTGTACGCCTCGGTCTCGGGGGACGAGGAGCGGATCGGGTTCGGGTTCCCCAAGGAGGAGCGCGCCGCGCTGGTGGCCAGCGAGCCGGCCAAGTTCATGATGCCGCTGCCCAGCGACGAGCGGTACAACTGGGTCCGGGCCAGGCTCCCGGTGCTCGAGACCGACGAGCTACGCGAGATCCTGATCGACGCGTGGTGCATGGTGGTGTCGAAGAAGACCGCCGCCGGCTACCTGGCCAGCCTGGGCATCGACGACCACTGAGGCCGCCGCGGCGCGTTCCGCGGGCTCGGCCGCGAGCATCGCGGCGACGCAGCGGTGGGCGTCGGCCACCGGGCGCGAGTACACGCCAGGCGACGGGACCAGGTTGTCGTAGAACGTCGCGCCTTCGCACAGCGGACCGAGCACCCAGATCCGCTGGTTGGGCCGCCCGGCCGCGTCCAGCGGATGCCGAGCGGAACCCGGACGATCCCGGCCGCCATCAGCGCGCGCAGCTCGGCGTGCCGTTCGTACTGCGGCCCGACGACGGCCCGGTTCATCAGCGGGACGACGCGCCGGTAGAAGTCATCCGCGGAGGAGCTGGTCAGCCCGCCGAAATCGGCGGTATACCCGACCGTGTCCCGCAGCTCGCGCAGGATGTCAAGCGCGGCCTTGGCCGGGCTCCAGGCAAAGCCCTGCAGGCCGAGGTCGCGGCGCAGCACGTCGGAGAACCAGCGCTGGTAGGACGCGCCGTCGCCGAGCCGCATGCCGGCTGGGCCGTCCCACGCCGCCGCCGCGTCGAACCGCCCGGCTTGCGCGTCAAGCTCGTCGAGCCTGGCGCCCATGGCCGCGGCGGGCATCGCCTTCAGCTCGGCGACCAGGGCCTGCTCGGCGCCGGGCTCGGCACATCTGGCCTGGCAGCGGCGGTAGGCGATGCGCATCTCGGTGAGGATCAGCGGCATGACGTCGGTCTCGAAGTCCAGTGGCGACCGCGGGCCGCCCCGCCGTTCCCGCAGCTCGTCGATCGCGGCCGCAGTGAAGACCAGCGGGTCGTAGCTGATCTCGAAGGACGTGACCAGCGGACGGGCCCGGCACGGGACGCCGGACCGCGAGTACAGCAGCGTCGTCGGCTCGCCGCCGCCCGGCACGTACTCGACGTCGCCCTGGTCCCGGCGGAACCTGCCGCCGCGGCCAACGGTCAGGCAGTCGATGACATCCATCGCCGACAGCCCGAAGCCGCCGATGGCCGCCGTCTGGCCCGGCCCGGCCGGCTCGAGGCGCTCAGGCAGCGGATACGGCTCGGCAATGAGGCCGTCGGCCGGCTCGCGGGAGTTGCCGGTGTAGCCGGTGGTCAGGAAGGTGCCAGCGTCCGCGACTCCGCGCTGGATGGCGCCGCGGCCATGGGCGGCGGCTATGACGCGGTGGTGCTGGCCGCCGGGGCGTGGACCCCGCGGCTGCTCGGCGCCCTCGGGATGCCTGCCGCAGCGTACCGGACCAGGTCCACCAGGTACGCCGTCCACGAGGCGGGAACCTGGCTACCGCCCGGGTTCGCCGACGAGCGGACCGGGCTGTACGGCCGGCCCACCGCGGACGGCGGGCTGCTGCTCGGCGTGCCGACGACCGAGTGGGACGTGCCGCCGGGCGCGACGCCGGTCACCGGGTCCTGGCCCGACCGGGCGCTGCAACTGGCGGCCGCCTGCTTCCCGCTGCTGAAGCTCGGCCAGGCCAGGCAGCGGGTCGGCGCGGCCGACTTCTACTGCGATCCGCCGGTGGTTGCCCTGCGCGTGGTGACGCCCGGCTGGTTCACCTTCACCGGCGGGTCCGGCGGGGCGGTCAAGTCCGCGCTCGCCGCCAGCGAGCGCGGCGCGCGTGAACTGACGTGACGACCGAACCGGCCCGCTACCATGGGCCGGTGCCACCGCGCGCTTTCGACTTCCACGTGCACCTGCCCACCCCCGACTGGCTGGACGGCAGCATGGCGGGCTACGTGGAGGCGGCCGAAGCCTACTTCCGCTCGCCGGCCCAGCGCCAGTCGCTGGCCGAGCTCGCCGACCGGTACCGCGGGCTCGGGCTGAAGGCGGTCCTGCTGGCCTGGGACGCCGAGACGGCCACCGGGCGGCCCCGGGTGCCGAACGAGACCGTGGCCGCCGCTTGCCGTGACTACCCTGACGTGTTCACCGGGCTTGGCTCGGTCGACCCGCACAAGGGCGAGGCGGCGGTGGCGGAGGTGGCGAACATCGCGGCCCTCGGGCTGCGCGGGGTGAAGTTCCACCCGTCGCTGCAGGCCTTCGCGCCCGACGACCCGCGCTACTGGCCGGTCTTCGCCGCCTGCGAGCGGCATGGCCTGCTCGCCCTGTTCCACACCGGGACCAGCGGGATCGGCGCCCGCCAGCCCGGCGGGCAGGGGATCAGGATCGACTACGCGCACCCGCTCAAGCTGGATCCTGTGGCCGCGGCGCACCCGGACCTGACCGTGGTCGCCGCCCACTTCGGCTGGCCCTGGCACATGGACCTGATCGCGATCGCGCTGCACAAGACCAACGTGTACATCGATATCTCCGGCTGGTCGCCGCGGCGCATCCCGGCCGAGGTGATCCGCGAGCTGCGCGGCAGGCTGTCCGGGCAGTTCGTGTGGGGCAGCGACTACCCCTTCTTCGAGCCCGAGCGGTGCCTGTCCGAACTCGAGGCGCTCGACCTGCCCGCGGACGTCATGCGCACGGTCCTGCACGACAACGCGGCGCGCATCCTGGGACTCAGCTGAGGTCCACCACTATCGGCGCGTGGTCGGACGGTGCGTGACCCTTGCGCGCCTCGCGGTCCACGTACGCCCCCGTCACCCGCGCGGCCACGTCCTGGCTGGCGTACACCAGGTCGATACGCATGCCCATGTCCTTGGGGAACGCGCCGGCCCTGTAGTCCCAGTAGGTGAACGGGTGAGGCCCCTTCATGGGCCTGGGCACCACGTCGGTCAGCCCGAGGGCGCGAAGGTCGGCCAGCGCCTGCCGTTCGGGCGGCGTGACGTGCGTGGAGCCGACGAACACGGCAGGGTCCCACACGTCCGCGTCGGTCGGCGCCACGTTGAAATCGCCGAACGCCACCAGGTCTGGGTATCGCTTGAGCTCCTCCGCCAGCGCGGTCCGGAACGCCGCGAACCAGTCGAGCTTGTACGCGTAGTGGGCCGAGCCCGGCGTGCGCCCGTTCGGCGCGTACAGCGACCAGACCCTGATGCCCCCGCAGTCGGCACCGACCGCCCGCGCCTCCGGGCGGCGCAGGCCGGGCTCGTCGAGCAGCAGCGCGTCGGCCGCGTCGCCCTCGTATCCCGGCTCGCCGGGAAACCCGAGGCTGACCTGCTCCAGGCCGATCCTGGACAGCAGCGCCACGCCGTTCCACCGGCCGTCACCGTGCGCGGCCACCTCGTATCCGAGTTCCTCCACCTCGGCCGCGGGGAACAAGGCGGAGCTGACCTTGGTCTCCTGCAGCCCGACGACGTCCGGCTCGGCCTGGCCCAGCCATTCGAGCAGCCGCGGCAGCCGGGCCTTGACCGAGTTCACGTTCCACGTCGCCAACCGCATCCCGATAGCCTCCCACCCCCGCCGCCCCCGTGTCACCGCCACAGTCGCGGCCCCGAAATGGGGTGCGTGACCCCCCAGCCCCGTCTTGCGGGGCCCGTGGCCCACAAGCCCCGAACCTCCGCGCGCCTGGGATGAGGCGTGTGGCCCCCCAGCCCCGTCTTGCGGGGCCCGTGGCCCACAAGCCCCGAACCGGCATCCCTCCCGAACCCAGGATGCGGAACAGCGGGAGAGATAGGTGGGGCCTGCGGGGGCTGTGTGGCTGGCGGAGCTACTCGGAGTCGTAGCGGAAGCCGTCGAGGAAGCGGCGGAAGACGCCGCCCTCGTGGGCCAGGGACGGGCCGGGCGGAGGAGCCTGCTCGCGTTCGCGCCCGACGGGCTGGTCGTAGTCGGCGCGGGCGATGGCGTCCACGACCTGGGCCTCGTCGAAGTCCTCAGAGCCTGGGATCTGGGGAACGAAGCCGACCAGGTCGCCGTCAAGCAGGACCTCGGCCTCCAGCCCCCTGGTGCCCTCGGAACCCCAGACAGCCTCCCGCCCCTGTCCGGCTGGCACCTGAACCGCGTACGCGTCGATGCCCGATCTCCTCAGGTGGGCCGCGATCCCGCGGTCCCTCAGCGCGTCGGTCACCCGGCGGGCCCGGTTCTCATCCATGGCGGCAAGGATACTGGCCGCCCGGTACTGGAGCGCCGCGCCGGAGCGCGGGCAAACAAGGGGTATCCCGGCACGCCCTCTCGTAGGGAACGCTTACTGGAGCTAAATTTCTCATAGGGCGTTTCCGGCGAAGGAGCGGGGCGGGAAACAACGATATGCCGCTGACCACAGCGCAGCTGCCCGTACGGCTCACCGCGCTGGTGGGCCGGGAGAGGGAGCTAGACGAGATCGTGCAGGCGGTAACCCGCAACCGCATGCTCACCCTCACCGGCCCCGGCGGCACGGGGAAGACACGGCTGGCCCTGGCCGCCGCCAGGGCGGCCAGCGGTTCATTCCCGGCCGGGGTGGCCTGGGTCGAGCTGGCCCAGATCGAAGACGCCGGCCTGGCCGGGCAGGCGGTCGCGGCCAGGCTCGGCGTGCCCGACACGCCGGGCCTGGATCTCACCGAGGCGCTGGCCGGGCACATCGGCGACGGCAGGCTGCTCATGGTGCTTGACAACTGCGAGCACCTGGCCGGAGCGGTGGCCCTGCTGACCGAGAACCTGCTCGCCGCCTGCCCGGCGCTGACCGTCCTGACCACCAGCCGCGAGGCGCTCGGCGTGGAGGGCGAGCTCAACTGGCAGGTGCCGCCGCTGTCGCTGCCGAGGGCCGTACCGAGGCCCACCGCGTCCGGCCTGGCTTCCTCCGATGCGGTCAAGCTGTTCGAGCAGCGGGCGCAGTTGGTGCGGCCGTCGTTCCGCATCACCGACGACAACGCCGCCCGGGTGGCCACCATCTGCCAGCGGCTCGACGGACTGCCGCTGGCCATCGAGCTCGCGGCGGCGAGGATGCGCATCCTTACCACCGCCGAGCTGGCCGACCGGCTGGACGACCTCTTCACCGTCCTGGTCGGCGGTACCCGGTCCGCGCCCCCGCGGCACCAGGCCCTGCGCGCCACCCTGGACTGGAGCCACGAAATGCTTGACCAGGAGGAGCGCACGGTCTTCCGGCGGCTTGCGGTGTTCTCCGGGGGCTTCACGCTGGAGGCAGCCGAGCATGTGGCCGCGGGCCGCGACATCAAGCCCGCGTCAGTGCTCGAGCTGCTCACCAGGCTGGCGGACAAGTCGCTGTTGCGGGTAGAGCACACCCGCGGCGGCGAGTCGCGCTACCACCTGCTGGCCACGATCCATGACTACGCGCGGCTCCGGCTGGCCGAGACCACAGAGTCGGAGGCGGTGCGGCGGGCTCACCTCGGGTACTTCACCGAGCTTGCGGAGACGGCCGCGGCCCGCATCGAGGGTGTCGAGGCCGGCGCCACGGGCCTGGAGCATGAGCTCGACCGGCTTGACGTCGAGCTGCCCAACCTGCGGCGGGCGTTCGAGGTCGCGCAGGGGGACCCGGCGGCGGCGCTGCGGATAGTGGGCCCGCTTGACCGGTACGCCTACCTGCGCGGCCGGTATCACGAGATCAGGCAGTGGATGGACGAGGCGGTGACGTCCTACCCCGATGCTCCGGCCGAGCTGCGGGCCAAGGTGCTGCTCGGCAGCGGCCGGCTGGCCCTGTTGCAGTGCGATTACGCGCCCGCCGTGCGGCGGCTCGATGGCGCGCTGCGCCTGTACCGCGAGCTGGGCGACCCCAGGGGCATCGCCGGCGCGCTGCAGGTGCTCGGCAGCGTATCGCGGGAGCAGGGCCGGTACGCCCGCGCGGTGGAACTGCACGCGGAGAGCCTGGCCACGGCCGAGGCCGCCGGGGACCGCCGGGCGGTGGCGAGCGCGCACGGCTACCTCGCGTTCGTCCTGTGGCTGCAGCGCGACTTCGGCCGGGCGACCGAGGAGGCCGAGGCCGCGCTTGGCATGTTCCGGGAGCTCGGCGACGTGGAAGGCGCGGCGTGGGCGCTGATCAGCCTGGGCACGATCGCCCGCTACCAGGGCGAGTCCGAGCGGGCGTCCGCGCTGCTGACCGAGGCTCGTTCGCTGTCCGAGGCGATCGGCTTCCGTGAGGGCATCGCGTGGTGCTATGAGCAGCTCGGCCTGCTCGCCGCAGTGGACGGCGATCCCGCCGCGATCAGCCTGCTGCGCTGCAGCCTGGACGTGCACGGCGAGCTGCGGGACCGGTGGCGCATGTCCAGCGTGCTCGAGGATCTCGCCGCGATCGCGCTGGCCCTGGACCGGGCCCGGGCGGCGGCACGGCTGCTCGGCGCGGCCGAGGCCACCCGCGACGCGATCGGCACGGTGATCGCCCCGTGCGAGCGCGGCCAGCACGTGCAGACCGTGGCGTTGACGCGGGTGGCCCTGGGCGAGGAGGCGTTCGAAGCCGCCCGCCTGGAGGGACTGGCCGCCAGCGTGGACGAACTCACCGCCGACCTGCCGTCGGCCGAGGACGCCGCGCCGCTGCAAGCCCCACCCGCGCAAGCCCCACCCGCGCAAGCAGGGCCCGCGCAAGCCCCACCCGCGCAAGCCCCACCCGCGCAAGCAGGGCCCGCGCAAGCCCCACCCGCGCAAGCAGGGCCCGCGCAAGCCCCACCCGCGGAAGCAGGGCCCGCGGAAGCAGGGCCCGCGGAAGCGACAGCCGTGGAAGCAGAGCCCGCGTCCGCGCCAAGGGAGCCGGCGCCGAAGGCGGCGGTACCGCGGCCGCGCGTCCCGCCGGCGACGGCAAGGAACGCCGGCGGGCCGCTGCAGATCAAGGCCCTGGGCAGCGCCGCGGTGGAGTTCGGAACCGAGGCGCTGACCGCCGCCGACTGGGGCTACGCGAAGCCGCGTGAGCTGATGTTCCTGCTCGCCTCGTCGCCGCCGCTGACCAAGGACCAGATCGCGGCCGCGCTTTGGCCCGATCTTTCCCGCCAGCAACTCGGCAACGCGCTGCACACCGCGCTGCGCGAACTGCGCCGCGCGCTGGGCGATCCCGGCTGGGTGGTGTACGCAAACGGCCACTACCGGTTCGACCGGTCCCGTGCTCATCAGTGTGACGTGACCGAGTTCGAGGACGCGCTGGTCGCCGCCCGCAGGGCCCGTCCGGCCGAGGCCGCCCTGCCCGAACTGCAGCGCGCCATCGGGGTCTACGGCGGCGACTTCCTCGACGGCATGCCGGTCGGCGAGTGGGCGCTGGTGCGCCGCGACGAGCTCCGCCGGGCCTTCGAGTCGGCGCTGCTGGCCTCGGGCCGGATGCAGACCGCAGCCGGGCGGCACCAGGCCGCGGCGGCGCTGTTCCGCCGGGCCGTCGCGCACGAGCCGCTCAACGAGACGGCGCACCGGGAGCTGATGAACTGCTGGGCGCACCTGGGCGAGACCGCCCGCGCGGTCCGGCACTACGAGGAGCTGACCGCGTTGCTGCGCGAGCAGGTCGGGGTGCCGCCAGCCCCGGAGACCACGGCGCTTTACCGGAAGTTGATGGCCACGTCGTAGCGTCCCGCCCTCCCCCTGCGTTTCCCCCCGTCCCCCCGGTGCCGCCCTGCCACACTGCCTGCACGACATGGGAAATCGCACCGCAACAGAGGTGACAGAGGTGTCCGACCTGATCGAGCCGCCCGCCGCCCGCCGGCCGGAGGAGGCTCTCCAGTTCGTATCGCAGGCAGTCAGCGACGGCGACATCGAGGCCGCACTGGCACAGTACGAAGGCTCGGCGGTCATGGCCCGCTGGCCGGGGCGGCAGGCCGACGGCGACCACGACGTCCGAGGTGCGCTGACGGACGTGGCCGACCTGCGGCTACCGCTATGGCTCCGGGTCGTCGGCGTGCTGGAAGCCCCCGGTCTGGCCCTGGTGATATGCGAGCGGCGGGTCGCCGGGATCGGCCCGGATGGCGAGCACGTCCGGCTGGACGGGCACGGCTGCGCGGCGCTCAGGGAGCAGCCGGACGGCGCGTGGCGGATCGCGGCCGACGCCTGGGACCTGGGGAAGGGACAAGTTGACGCGGAGTTTCCCCCTGAGCCTCCTGAGATTCCCCTAGCGCCGGCCGGAGATGCTTTCCGGGGCGAGGGAACGGCGGGCAGCCTCACCACTAAAGCCTGTTTGTCCGCCAGAAACGGGACACGATGATGAAGATCTCCCTGAGCCGTATCGCGGCAGCCGCCGCGGCGTCGGGCGCGGTCGCGCTCACCGCCGCGCTGACGCTGGCCGGCCCGGCTTCGGCCAGCGCCGGGTACCAGTTCCGCACCCTGAACAACGACCGCGACCTGACCTTCAACCAGCTGCTTGGCATTAACAACAACGGCGTGATCGCCGGGTACTTCGGCTCGGGCGCGCAGGGCCACCCGAACAAGGGCTACCGGCTGGGCAAGCCTTACGGCCAGGGCAACTACACCAATGAGAACTTCCCTGGTTCCAAGCAGACCCAGGTCACCGGGCTGAACGACAACGGCGTCACGGTCGGGTTCTGGTCCACCCAGAACACCGCAAGCATGACGAACAACAACTTCGGGTTCTACGCCGCCAACGGCCACTACCACAACGTCAACTTCCCCACCGGCAACAACGCCAGCCCGCAGGTCGACCAGCTGCTCGGCGTGAACGACCAGGACATCGCGGTCGGCTTCTACACCAACGCGCAGGGCGGCAGCCGCGGCTACACCTACAACATCAACACCCACCAGTTCACCCGCGTGCTCCCGCCCGGCTACACCAGCAGCACCTCGCTGAAGAGCCCGAGCCTGACCGCCACGGCGATCAACAACGACGACGACGTGGCCGGCTTCTACAACAAGACCTCCTCACAGGTGGACGCGTTCCTGCGGATGGCTGGCGGCAAGTTCATCACGCTGGCCGTGCCCGGTGCCTCGATGACCCAGGCGTTCGGCGTCAACGACCACGATGAGGTGGTCGGCGCCTACACCGACGGTAGCGGCAACAACGCGCAGACCCACGGCTTCACCTGGACCTCGAAGGGCGGGTTCCGCACCGTGGACGACCCGAACGGCGGCGGTACGACCACGATCAACGGCGTGAACAACGCGGGCGACCTGGTCGGGTTCTACACCGACTCCAAGGGCAACACCGACGGCATGCTCGCCATCCCCTAACGGGTGAGCGTGCCGCGGCCGGCTTCCCCGTGAGCTGGCCGTCCCCACACGGCAGCCGCCGCCCTCCCCACACGGCAGCCGCCGCCAGCCGGGGGGCCCATCCGGGCCCCCCGGCTCTTACGTGCGCGGGGGGCGCGCACCAAGGCCCGTTCGGTAAAAATGTCCTTGTGACGAACGAACAGGCCGCGGGCTTCGAGCTCGGCACCGACGGACCCCAGGTCATCCTGGCGGGAGTCGACGGCTCCGTCACGTCGCTGCGGGCCGCGGCCTATGCGATCGGCCTGGCCCGGCGTCAGGGTGCCCGGCTGGTGGCCGTGTACGTGACGCAGCTTCCCGTGATGTACGGCGCGGCGGCCGGGGCCGGCGTGTCGGCCATCGCCGAGGAGGAGAAGGCGCTGGCCGAGGCCGCGGCGGACCTGCGCCGGCGGATCGAAGACGCCGCCGCCGAGCGGGGAGTGCAGGTCAGGTTCATCGCCGCAAGCGGCGACGCGTACCACGAGCTGCGCAGGGTCGCGGACGAGATCCGCGCGGACGCCGTCGTCGTCGGCGCGTCCAGTAAGGCCGGGCACCGGCTGGTCGGGTCGCTGGCGGTGCGGCTGGTCAAGGCCGGGCGCTGGCCGGTTACCGTCGTCCCCTGACAACAGGAAGGAGTTCCCGTGGGCGTGGCCGTGGTCACCGGGGCGGGTTCTGGATTGGGCCGCGACATCTCGCTGGCGCTGCTCGGCGCGGGCTGGCAGGTGGCGCTGGCGGGCCGGCGCGATAAGGCGCTGCGCCAGACCGCGGAGGCCTGGGCCGGGCCCGCGGACGGCGTGCTTGCCGTCGCGACCGACGTGACCTCGCCGGTGTCGGTGGCCGCGCTGTTCGACCGGGTCCGCGACCACTGGGGGCGCTGCGACCTGCTGGTGAACAACGCGGGGGTGTTCGGCCCTTCCGCCCAGCCGGACGAGGTCGACCTGGCCGACTGGCGGGCCGTGGTGGACACCAACCTAACCGGCTCGTTCCTGTGCGCGCAGCACGCGGTCCGGATGATGAAGGCGCAGACGCCTCAGGGCGGCCGGATCATCAACAACGGCTCGATATCGGCGCACGCGCCGCGGCCGGGCAGCATCTGCTACACCGCCACCAAGCACGCGATCACCGGGCTGACCAAGTCGCTGTCGCTGGACGGCCGGGCCTTCGACATCGCATGCGGGCAGATCGACATCGGCAACGCCGCCACCGAGATGACCGAGCGGATGAGCCACGGCGTTCCGCAGGCCGACGGGTCGCAGGCCGTCGAGCCGGTCTTCGACGCCAGGCATGTCGCCGACGCGGTCGTGTACATGGCCTCGCTGCCGCTGGACGCGAACGTCCAGTTCCTCACGATCACCGCCACCAAGATGCCGTACATCGGGCGGGGCTGATGACGGCGCGTGCTTGGCATTGACGCCAGCCGGGTCCATGCTGACAGGGACAGGTCCGCCGACCGGAGGGGTGCCATGACGAACATCAGCTCACTGCTCGAGCGGGCGGCCGCCGGCCACCCCGACCATCCCGCGCTGCGCATGGACGACATGGTGCTGAGCTACGCGGAGCTGCGCGAGGCGGCCGGGCGGATGAGCACGCTGCTCGCCTCGCTCGGCGTCGGGCCCGGCGACCGGGTCGGGCTCATGCTGCCGAACGTCCCCGCGTTCCCCATCGCCTTCTACGGTGCGCTGGGCGCCGGCGCAATCGTGGTGCCGATGAACCCGCTGCTCAAGAGCCGCGAGGTCGCCTACTACCTGGGTGACTCCGGCGCCAAGGCCGTGGTCGCGTGGCACGCGGCGGCCGGGGAGGCGGCCAAGGGCGCCGCCGACGCCGGCGCCGAACTTGTCGCCGCGCAGACGCCGGACCTGGGCAGCCTGCTGGCCGGGTTCGCCGCCACGGCCGAGCCGTCAGGGCGGGGCGGGCAGGACGACGCGGTCATCCTGTACACCTCGGGGACCACGGGGCGGCCCAAGGGCGCGGAGCTCACCCACGACGGGCTGCTCCGCAACGCCGAGATTTCATCCCGGACGCTGTTCGACGTGGGCCCGGGCGACGTGATCATGGGCTGCCTGCCGCTGTTCCACGTGTTCGGGCTGACCTGCGGGCTGAACGTATCGGTCGCCTCGGCGGCGACCCTGACCCTGTTGCCCAGGTTCGAGCCGGCCAAGGCGCTGGAAATCCTCGGGCGCGACCGGGTGACGATCTTCGAGGGCGTGCCGACCATGTATGCCGCGATGCTGCATCTCCCGGACGCAGACCCGGCCAAGGCCGCCACGCTGCGGTTGTGCGCCTCCGGCGGCGCCGCGATGCCGGTGGAGATCCTGCGCGGGTTCGAGGCGAAGTTCGGCTGCGTCATCCTGGAGGGCTACGGGTTGTCGGAGACCTCGCCGGTGGCGTCGTTCAACCATCCCAACCTGGTCCGCAAGCCGGGCTCGATCGGCACCCCGATCGAGGGCGTCGAGATGCGGCTCATCGACGACGACTGGAACACGGTCCCCGACGGGGAGATCGGCGAGATCGCGATCCGCGGGCACAACGTGATGAAGGGCTACTGGGGCAAGCCCGAGGCAACCGCGGAGGCGATGCGGGACGGCTGGTTCCGGACCGGGGACATGGCCCGGGTCGACGAGGACGGCTACTACTACATCGTGGACCGCAAGAAGGACCTGATCATCCGGGGCGGTTACAACGTGTACCCGCGGGAGATCGAGGAGGTCCTGCACGAGCACCCGGCGGTGGCCGAGGTCGCCGTCATCGGCATTCCGCACCCCGACCTGGGCGAGGAGGTGGGCGCCGCCGTGGCGCTCAAGCCCGGTGCGAGCGCGACGGCCGGCGAACTTCGCGCGTTCGCCAAGGACCGGGTGGCGGCGTACAAGTACCCGCGGCACGTCTGGCTGGTGGACGCGCTGCCCAAGGGACCGACCGGGAAGATCCTGCGCCGCGAGGTGCATCCCCCCCAGGAGGCTGGATGAGCGAGGACTGGGCCGAGGACGCGGTCGACGCGGCGGGCGGCCTGGACCTGCTGCTGACCGACGCGGCGCTCGGCGTCTGGCACCGCCTGCGGCCAGACAGCTCGCTGCTGCGGCTGGCCGCCGGGCTGGCCCGCCGCCCTGAGCTCGTCGGCCGCCAGGCGGCGCTGCTGGCCACCGAGCTCGGCCGGATCGCGGCCGGCCGGTCCGCCGTGGCGGCCGGCCCGCGGGACCGCAGGTTCGCCGACCCAGCCTGGACCGGCAATCCTGTCCTGCGCCGCGTCCTGCAGGCCTACCTGGCCGCGGCGGGCTCGGCCACAGAACTGCTGGCCGGCGCCGAGCTCGGCTGGCGCGATGACACCCGGCTGCGCTTCCTGCTGGCCAACCTCATCGCCGCGGCCGCTCCGAGCAACAACCCGCTGCTCAGCCCGGCCGGCTGGAAGGCGATCATCGAAACCGGCGGCGAGAACGCCGTCAGCGGCGTGCGCGCGCTGGCCTCCGACCTGGCCACCTCGCCGCGGGTGCCGTCGATGGTGCCGCCAGGCGCCTTCGAGGTGGGCAAGGACCTTGCCGTCACGCCGGGCGGCGTGGTGTACGCGACCGAGGTGTTCGAGCTGATCCAATACCAGCCGGTCACCGAGACCGTGCACCGGTACCCGCTGCTGATCGTGCCGCCGATGATCAACAAGTACTACATTGTCGACCTGGCGCCCGGGCGCAGCATGGTCGAGTTCCTGGTCGGGCAGGGCCACCAGGTGTTCGTCATGTCGTGGCGGAATCCCGATGCCAGGCATCGTGACTGGGGCCTTGACACCTACGGCACCGCGCTGACCGACGCGCTCGGCGTGGTGCGGACGATCACCGCGGCGGCCAAGGCCAGCGTGTGCGCGCTGTGCTCGGGCGCCATCATGGCGTCGATGGTGGCCGCGCACCTGGCCGTGACCGGGCAGCTGGATGAGCTGGCCAGCCTCTGCCTCGGCGTGGCCGTGCTCGACCAGTCCCAAGCGGGGACGGCCGGCGCGTTCGTCGACGAGAAGACGGCGGCGGCGGCGATGGCGGTCTCGCAGGCCCGCGGCTACCTGGACGGGCGGACCCTGGCCGAGGTGTTCGCCTGGCTGCGGCCCGACGACCTGATCTGGAACTACTGGGTCAACAACTACCTGCGGGGCCGGCCGCCGCCGGCCTTCGACATCCTGTACTGGAACGCCGACGTCACCCGGCTGCCCGCGGCGCTGCACCACGACTTCCTGCGGCTTGGCCTGGCCAACGCGCTGACCACGCCGGGAGCGGCGACCATGCTGGGCTCCCCGGTCGACCTGGCCAAGGTCGACCGGGATGCCTACGTGGTGGCGGGCGTCACCGACCACCTGTGCCCGTGGGAATCCTGCTACCGGACCACGCAGCTGCTCGGCGGGCCGGTCAGGTTCGTCCTGTCGACCAGCGGGCACATCGCGGCCATGGTCAACCCGCCGGACAACCCCAAGGCCGCCTTCCGGGCCACGCCGGCCGGGACCGCGGTCAACCCGGCCGACCCGCGCGAGTTCCTGGCCGAGGCGGTCACCGTGCCGGGCAGCTGGTGGACGGACTACTCGTCGTGGCTGGCCGAGCGCGGCGGCGGCGAGCGCAAGAGCCCGCGGACGCTTGGCCGCAAGGCCTACCCGGTGCGCAGCGCCGCGCCTGGAACCTATGTCCACGACCGCTGAGGTGCGCAGCGTCGCCGTCGGCGGCAGGCAACTGCGGGTGGCCGTGCGGCCTGCCCGTCGCCGTCCGCGGCGGGGTGCGGCGGCCGGGCGGCCGCCGCTGTTGCTGATCAACGGCATCGGCGCCAGCCTTGAAGTGCTCGAGCCGTTCGTCCGCCACGTCGACCCGGCCGTCGAGGTGATCAG
>Ga0335075_10002594_pt1 | contig 28945 bp, 18 predicted proteins | sample Lox_Sample_24_FD_206723 | JGI IMG/M metagenome (GOLD analysis project Ga0335075, IMG submission 206723) | Soil microbial communities from Loxahatchee National Wildlife Refuge, Florida, United States - Lox_Sample_2.4 | ecosystem: Environmental > Terrestrial > Soil > Wetlands | place: USA...
AGATAGAGATAGCCGTCCTTATCCAGCCACCCGATGTCGCCGATGGATTCCCATCCGCCCTCGAGCTGACGTGTCTCCGCGCCGATATAGCGATAGGTCGATACCAGACCCGGCTTCTGGCGCATGAAGATCTCACCAACTTCGCCACGGGGAAGAATTTCTCCGTCGGGCGAGAATGCTTCGATCTCCGCGTTCGGCGTGGACTTCCCGACCGAACCCTTGTGCGCGAGCCATTCCTGATCGCTGATGATCGTGGCCGCAACGCCCTCGGTACCGCCATACAACTCCCACACCACGTCGGGGCCAAGCCACTTGATCCACTCTTCTTTCAGCCATGCCGGACACGGCGCCGCGAGATGCCAGAGCGTCTTCAGCGAAGTGAGATCGTATTTGTTGCGCACCTCCTCCGGCAAACGCCAGATGCGGCTCATCATCGTCGGCACGAGATAGACCCAGGTCGCACGATGCTTCTCGATCAGCCGCAGCGTCTCCTCCGCGTCGAATTTCGGCATCACCACCACCGGCGCACCAACCATCAGCGCCGGAAACGCCGTCACGATGGGCCCATTGTGATACAGCGGCCCCGGCATCAGCACGATATCGTCCGGCGTGATGCGCCAGCGCGCAGCTGCGACTTCCATCAACACGCCCGGCTGCCCCGCGACGATGAGCTTGGGCCTGCCGGTCGAGCCGCCGGACGTAGGCGCTTTCCATGCGGGCGCGATTGCGTCCGCCAGATCGGTGTCATCGGCCGACAGCGCCAGCAGATCGTCGATCGACACGATGGGCCGGCCGATATCGAGCGGCTTGTTGTCGATCACGATCGGTGAATTCGCCAGATCGACGATAGCCTTGATCTCAGCAAGCGGAAGGCGCCACGACACCGGCTGCGGCACCGCGCCGATCTTCCAGGCGGCATAGAAGGCTTCGACGAACGCGACTCCGTTGGGCAACGCGATGGTGAGGAAGTCGCCGTGCTTTACGCCTTTTGCGAGAAGGCCGCGCGCGATGCGGTTCGTACGGCGATGCAATTCATTCCAGCTTCGCGTATCGCCCGCGCAAGTGACTGCCCATTGATCGCCCTTGCGGGCCGCGACGGCGGCCAGCGCTTTGCCGAGGGAGGGCGGGTTGGGATCGGGTGTAAGGGCGGCGAGGGCTTCAAGAATGGAATTCATGCCGGCGAGTGTGCCAGCATGAATTCCTCTTGGCGATAGGCCCGCTTACCTCGCGGCAGGAAGAAACCTGGTGTTGCGGATCAGCGCCGCCGACACCAGCGCCACGATCAATCCCACCGGGAAAATCTCGAGGAACGTCATCGGCAGCCGATAGAGTGGGTTGGCGTACTCGGCACGCATTTCGTTCAGCTGCGCGATTTGCTTCGCGAGTGCGGCGCCTGTGACACCCGCCGCCTTTCGCGCGCGAATGATGCCGTCGATGTAGTTGTCCATGAACGTGTAGTGCGTCGCGGCGAGATAAATCTCCCAGACGAGCATGTAGATCAGCGATGCCATGACCGCGATGCCGAGCCCGACGGCAAAGGCGGTGAAGAACTTGATCACCCCGCCCTTCTCGACGTCCCGGTATCGCTTGACGCCGACGAAGATGAACGTCAGCGCGACGAGCATGGTCAGGTAGCCGAACCACTCCGTGCCGATGAAATGGAGCTGATGCTGGAACTGAAGGCCGACGATCAGGACAAGAATGACGATCGCTCCGGACAGCGAGCCGTAGATGGCCGAATATCTGAGAAATGGGTTCATGGTAGTGTCTCCCCCGTGGTTGCGCCGCGGATATAGGGCAGCAACAACGTCCGAAACCATCGCCCAAAAGGGTGATTTCGGCCAAATCGCCCGGTTTTCCTAGGCGATCAAAGAGAGTTCGCGCGCCTTGTCCACCGCCTGGGTCCGGCGCTGGACCTCCAGTTTCTGATAGAGGCTGGCGATATGGGTCTTCACCGTATTGGGCGAAATGTCGAGCTGGCGGGCCATTTCCTTGTTCGATTGCCCCGCCGCCAGCAGACCAAGAATCTCGCATTCCCGCGCCGTCAGGCCGAGCGAGCGCAGCGCCGCATCGTTGCGCTGGAAAGGCCCTCCCGGCCGCGCCGGCCGCAGATAGCCGCCAGCCCAGATACCCAATCCCACAAAGGCCACCGCGAGCAGCGCGATATAGACATCGGTGGAGAAAGCTCGGATGAGGTAGTTGTACTGGACCCATTCCAGACCAGCGGCCGCGAGCGCCAGCGCTATCGCATAGAGTAGGACGGTCTTGGCCATGCCCGAAGGCTGCCAGAAATAGCCGTGACTGGCCAGCGCGCCCGAATGTCAGTTCATCGGCGGATGCAGATGCTCGCGCAGGCTGCGCGTCACGCTTGCGCGCCAGGGCTCGATACCCGTCGACAGAAAATAGACATGCTTGCCCCCGAACTGTTGCTGCGCGCGCCGCCACACGTCGGAAGCAATGAGAAATTCGTAGATACTGGTCGCATCGGCAATGTAAAGCGGCGCACCGGCCTCATCCGTGATCGCCAGAACGCCACCCTGCCGGGGAATCGCATCCCTGCTGTCGATGTTCACCGCATAGAGACGATGCGTCTCGCCATGCATGCCCACATAGTCGATGAACTTCCGCAAAAGCCACACCCTATTCGGAGGCATCGACTGTAGTCGTACCCGCGAAATTTGACCGTTTTATTTTGGTGAGATGCCGGACATGTCCTGCTTCAAGACGGGTAATGCGGGACGCTGCGCCTATGACCGTCCCTGCCTTCGCAGCAACCCCTTACAAGTGCTGCAAAATCCATCGCTAAACACCTCGGAAAGGATGACGCGCTAAACTCAACCGGCCGAAGGCGGGCCACATGTTCCGGGAAAAGCTGATCGCGACTTTGGGTTGGTCGGCGCTTTGCATCGCGGGCGCGATGCTAGCCGACTATCTCGTCACTGTCGTGATCGCGAACGATGCCCGGAATTACACGCCGCTTATCACTTTCGTCGTTGCGACCCTCGTCACACTTCCCACGTCGTATGTGCTGATCAGCAGCCGCATCGATCTTCGCAAGACGCGCGACGATCTCGCTGCCGCGCGCGACGCCGCCATCAACGCCGACAAGACCAAGACCCAGTTCTTCGCAAATATGAGCCATGAACTGCGCACGCCGCTCAATGCCATTCTTGGTTTTTCCGAGCTACTCGCTCTCGATGTCTTCGCGTCGCGGCGCGAGGAATATGCGCAACTCATTCACAATGCCGGCACCCATCTGCTCAGCCTGGTCAACGACCTGCTGGATCTGTCGCGTATCGAAGCAGGCAAACTGGAGCTGTGTTTCGAGCCGGTCGATCTTGCCGCCATCCTTGAAGAGTGCGCGGATACGCTCGCGGTTCGCATCCGCAAGCGCGGTCTAAGGCTCGCACAGAATATCCAATCAGATCTGCCGCAGGCCGACGCCGATGCACGTTCGATCCGGCAGATCGTCCTAAATCTCCTGACCAACGCCATAAAGTTCAGCAAATCCAGCGGCACGATCGAGCTGTTCGCGAACATCACGCCCACCGGCGCGTTGGCTTTCGGCGTGCGCGACGAAGGTGTCGGCATCTCCGAAGCGGAACAGGCACACGTCTTCGAGCGGTTCGGTCAGGCCCGGGAGAGCAAATCGGCGGAAAAGGGTTCAGGGCTCGGCCTGCCCATCGTGCGCGGCCTTGTGGAAGCACATGGAGGCTCGGTCGAAATGAAGAGCCGCCTCGACCACGGCACCACGGTGATCGTCACGCTGCCCGCCGAGCGTATGGTGCCCGCTGCGCGGATCGCCCTGGCATCTTAACGCTAGTGAAGGGCAGTGAGTTCGCTCCAGCCGCTCCACAAAATCTGAATACCGATGCAAAGCATGATGAAGGCCGAAAGCCTCACGATCACATTCGTGCCCGTCTTGCCGAGCGCGCTGACCGTGCGTTGCGCGAAGCGGTAGCAGAAATACACGCTCAGCACGATCCCGATGATGCCGACAATCGACGCAAACTCGTATTGGGTCAGCTGCGTCCAGCCGGCATCGCGCGGGCGCTGGCTGCCGAGCGCGATCGCGACCGAGATCGATCCCGGACCGACCGTCAGCGGCATCGTCAACGGGTAGAACGGATCGGGGATCGGCGACGTGTTTTTCTGCGCGTCGCGCTCACCGTCCGGTCGCTCGTCGGAATTGAGAAGTTTCCAGCCGAACGCGGTGACAACCAACCCGCCGCCGATGCGCACGACCGGCAGGCTGATGCCGAAGAACTGGAGCACATGCGAGCCGATCAGAAGCGAACCCAGCAGCAGGAAGAAGCTGTTGATCGCAACCCTCAGGACCAGCGCGTTGCGCTCGCGGTCCGTGCAGAACTGAGTCATGCCCAAAAATAACGGCGCACTGCCGACGGGATTAACAATCGGAAACAATGCCGCGTAACTGAGAAGGACAGTGTCGAGAAAAGCGTTCATGCCGGGAGACTAGCTGTGCCGAGGGGGCAACGCGAGCGCGCCGACGGGATTCCGCGAAAGGCGCCTGTTGAAGCACGAAGATGGACGATCTCACCATTGAACTGGTCATGGCTCTGGTGGTGCTGGGCATCGTCCTGCGCACCTGCTGGCACGGCAATCATCGCCCCTGTTTCTGGACGGTCATCGGTGCGTCGGTGATGTCCATCGGCGCCGCGATCCGCCACCTCGAAATGAGCGATATCGTCGTCCCCGCCGTGGTGGCCGTGCTCACCGCCATCATCGGGTGGTTTGCCCATACCGCGCGCCCGCGGAAAGAGGTCGGGCAGGCAGATTAAGCGGCCGGCACGAATCGCCTATTCTTCTTCGCATGCAGGCTTGGCAGAATTTCTACGAGATGCTCGGCGGCGCGGGCGCGACGTTGCTCGGCCTTCTGTTCGTTTCCGTTTCGATGAATGCCGACATCATCCTGGGCAGCACGCATATGCAATCGCGCCGCCTGGCGGAGCAGGCGTTCCAGAATTATCTCGCTGTGCTGGTGGTAGGATTGCTCGTCTGCCTGCCCGGCAACAGCCGGCAATCGCTTGGCTATACGCTGCTGTCCATGTCGGCGATCTGGACCGGATGGGCGGTCGTGCGACTGGGCGGCACGCTGCGCAATCCCATCATCAGCGACACCCGGCGCAATGTCGTAAGACGATATCTCTCCACCATCGTCGGGCTGGGGATGATCGGCTATGCGGCCTTCGACCTTGTGTTCGGCAAGGGTGAACAGCCGACCTACATAGCGATCGGCGCGATGCTCCTGTTGATCTCAGCGACTATCTCGTCTTGGGAATTGCTTACCAAAGTCGCGGAAGACAAATTCCGCGCGCAAAAGTGATCAGCTGAGCGTCAGGCGACGCGCTTCCTCGACCGTCTCGCGTACACCCTGCTGCTTCTTGCCCAGCGTGACCACGGCCTGAACCGTATCGGCGAACTCACCCGGCAGCGGCGCGCGCACCGAACGCACAAGCGCGAGATTGATCTCCACCGGGTTGCCGTCCGGCTGCGTGAGTTGCACCTTGCCGCCGCCATGCCCCGCATGGCCGCCGGTGATCCCACTCACGTAGTTCACGGTCTCTGCCGGAAGCGGGCGTCCCTTGTTGACGTGATCTTCCCAGTTCCCCGGACCGTCATTGTAGGCCGCGAACATCGCGGGATAGCCGTACTTGCGATGCAGCTCCGCCAGATAAGCGGTGCCTGCAAAGATATTGTCATGCGGGTTGTACGGATCGGCGCCCAGCTTGTAGGCCGCGCGCATCTCCCGATAGGTCTCCGGCATCACCTGCATCAATCCCATCGCGCCGGCGTAGGACGTGATCTGGAATCTCTCGTCGAGCATCGTGCGGCCGCCGCTCTCCATGCGCATGACCGCGCGGATCCAGTCTTTTGAGACGTGAAACTGCTTCGACGCAGCAGAGACGATGGGGTCCCAGCGCTTGATCAGCTCCGCCGTCGACATCGCCTCTTCCTGCGCGAACACCTTTGACAGATCGGGCATCTTCAAGGCGAGCGTTTTCGGCGCAACCGGCTTGTGCGCTGCGACGGCGGCGGATAGCTCCGTAGACGGATGAAAGTTCGGCGCGGATATGTGCGAAGTGCGCAGGCCGGCGACGATTCCAGTGGCGAGCACAAGTGCGGACAGAACGCGCGTCGTATTGGAAGAAGAGAGAGACCTGGCCGAAACTTCGGCACGGATAGTCTTCAACGGAGAGTTTGTGGTCATTACCCATTCGCTCTGAGGTGAAGCCGCCCGCGTGCGGCGAAATTCCAGGGAAACGGCTCGATCTTCGAGAGCCCGGCCCGGCGCGGACCCCTCCGCCAAGCAGAAGGTGGTGCGCCTATAGGCATGGTTCAAGGCCAAAACAAGACAAAGATTGACGCGCACGCACATCTGCTATGTTGCGCAAGCAAACAGGTTAATGGCGGCACGATGCGTAAAATTGTGGCAACGGCGACACTTCTATTGTTGCTCGTGGGGAACAATGGTTCCGACGCGCATATCCGCGCAGATGACTCGCGTTGTGCGAAAGGCGCGGTCTGCGGATACGTCACACGGCCGCTCGATCCATCCGGACATGTGAGCGGGACCATCGATATCTACTATCGACTTTATCCGCATACGGATCAAAATGCGACCTTCAAGGGGACGATCGTGGCGCAGGAAGGCGGCCCCGGATATCCGTCGGTTGGCACATCCTACGACTACAAATTGCTGTTCGCGCCGCTGCGCAACGACCACGATCTGCTGATGATCGATCAGCGCGGCACCGGAAAGTCGGGGGCGCTCGATTGCCCAAGCCTGCAGCATTCGCCTGTACGCACACCGCGCGACATCGGCGATTGCGGAAAATATCTCGGCGCTGCGGCCGATCTCTACGGCACCCGCCTTGCCGCTCAGGACATGGCTGCGGTCCTCGACTCGCTCGGCATCGGCCAGATCGACTACTATGGCGACAGCTATGGCACCTTCTTCGGACAGGTGTTCTCGGCGCTTTATCCGGATCGTGTCCGCAGCATGGTGCTGGACGGTGCCTATCCGGTCATCGGCGAGACGCCCTGGTACGGCAACTCCGCTGCTGTCGTGCGGCACAGCTTCAACGACTCCTGCGAACGCGCGCCGTATTGCGCGTCGCTGAAAGGCACCTATCTCGGCCGTATCCGCAAATTGCTCGATGCCGTGCGCAAAACGCCGATCACGGGCGACGCGCCGGACAATGAAGGCAAGATCAGAACCGTCACCGCCGATCCCGGCACGCTCGGCAACATGTTGCTCGACGGCACACAGGGACCGATCAACTATCGCGACCTCGACGCCGCAATCCGCGCCTATTTCACCGACGGCGATTCATTGCCGCTGTTGCGCCTGGTCGCGGAAAACAATGACAACGAAGATCCCTCGCCGCCAAAGAGCTATTCCTACGGCCTGTTCTCTGCCGTGAGCTGCATGGACTATCAGCAGATCTACAACATGGATTCTCCGGTCGGTGAGCGCCATAAGGAGCGCGTTGCCGCGCTCGATGCCCAGCGCAAGTCCGACCCGAATATCTACGACCCACTGACCATCGGCGAATACCAGACGATCCCCCTCGATATCAGTGTGCTGAATTTGTGTGTCGATTGGCCGATCCATCGCCCGCCCTACACGCCCGGCCTGCCGATCCCGAAGAATGCAAAGTTCACGAAAGCACCGGTGCTGGTGATCAACGGCGAGCTCGACATGCTCACCACACCGGCAGAGGGCGACATCGTCACTGCGCAATACAAGAACGCGCAGCACGTCATCATTGCCAACAGCTTCCATGTCGACGCGCTGGAGGACGTCGACGACTGCACGCAGGAGATCATCCGCCGCTTCGTCTCGACGCTCGATACCGGCGATACGTCCTGTGCCGCGAATGTGAAGCCGGTGCGCCTCGTGCCGAACTTCGTGCAGCATGCCGCCGATGCGATCCCGGCAGCGCCCTCTTCGGGCAACACCGCCTCGACGGCACAACTGGCGCAGGTTTCAGCCGCCGTGCAAACCGCGGGCGATGTGATCGCGCGCTGGAATATCAACTATAGCGGCAGCGGACTGGGCCTGCGCGGCGGGACCTGGACGTTCACACAAGGCGGCGACTTCATCGCCAATTTCACGATGACGAATGTCCTGTGGACGACCGACCTGCCCGTCTCCGGCACGGCGCGATGGAACCTGAACAATGGCGCGGTGCGCGAGGATATCGCCTTCACCGACGCGAACGGCGAGCCGGCGACGCTGACCGCCCGCTGGAACGATCGCGATCACGAGGCGGTCGCAACCATTACCGGAACGATCGGCTCGAACAAGATTTCCGCGACGATGCCCGCGCCCTGACGCACCTTCACTCCGAGCGTATCGAAGGTTGAAGGACTACGTGCCACAGAACGTGCGCTGCACGATCTGGTCGGGTTCGGGCGACGCGGCATAGCGCGCGTACTCAGGCTGATCGGCATAGGGGCGCGACAACACGTGCACCATATCCTCGAATTGCGAGAAGTCGCCCGACTCCGCGGCGGCGAGCGCATATTCGATGCGATGATTGCGCGGGATGACCGCCGGATTGGCGGAGCGCATTGCCTTTGCGCGGGCATCCGCATCGCCGCCCTCCTCCGCCAGCCGCTGCTTCCACTGCGATGCCCAGGCATCGAACTCGAGCGGGTTGACGAACAGGTCACGCGGCCCCTTGCCGCCTTCGGCGAGCGCCGCCAGGGCGCGGAACGTCAGCGTGAAATCGGCCTGGCCTTCCGCCATGCGACGCAACAAGTCCTGCGCCAGAGCGTGATCGCTTTCGCGTTCCTCCCCCAGGCCGAGTTTCGCGCGTAAACCAGCCGCATAGGCTGCCTGGCAAAGTGGCGCGAACGTATCGAGTGCCGCTTGCGCCTCCGCCATTGCCGCCTCTTCGGTGTCGCCAAGCAAGGGCAGCAACGTCTCCGCCAGCCGCGCGAGATTCCACTGTGCGATAGTCGGCTGGTTGCCGTAAGCGTACCGTCCCATTTCATCGATGGAGGAATAGACCTGGCGCGGATTGTACGCATCCATGAACGCGCACGGGCCGTAATCGATGGTCTCGCCTGACACCGTCATGTTGTCCGTATTCATCACACCGTGGATGAAACCGACACACAGCCATTTGGCGACAAGATCGGACTGACGCGCAATCACACCCTCGAGCATCGCGCGCACGGGGTTCTGAGCCGACGCAGCTTCCGGATAGTGGCGCGCGATGACGTACCCCGCCAGCGCACGCAGCGATTCAATATCCTCGCGCACGGCGAAGAACTGGAACATCCCGATGCGGATATGACTGCTCGCCACGCGCGTGAGTACCGCGCCGGGCAGCGGCGTATCGCGCCATACCGTTTCGCCTGTCGACACAGCAGCGAGCGAGCGCGTCGTTGGAATGCCGAGCGCGGCCATCGCTTCGCTGACGATGTATTCGCGCAGCACCGGACCCAGCGCCGCCCGTCCATCGCCTCGGCGCGAGAAGGGCGTCGGGCCCGAGCCCTTCAACTGAATATCGCGGCGATTGCCATGCACATCGATCACTTCGCCGAGCAGGATCGCGCGGCCGTCGCCGAGTTGCGGCACGAAATTGCCGAACTGATGCGCGGCATAGGCCATCGATAGCGACTCCGCGTTCGAGGGCACCGCATTGCCGGCGAGCACCGCCACGCCTTCCGGCGATCTCAACCGGTCGGGGTCGATGCGCAGTTCGCGCGCCAAAGCCTCGTTAAGCTTGACCAGGCGCGGTTCCTTCACCGGTGTCGGCGCTAGACGCGCAAAGAAGCCTTCCGGCAACCGCGCGTAGGAATTGTCGAAATCGAACAGCGGTGCGGTTTGAGCGTCCATCGTGACTTCTATATAAGTCCGCGCGTTGAAAACCCCAAAGCGAGCGTTTCGTGCCCACTTTCCGCATCGGCAATGTCACCATCGGCGGCAGCGTCCTGACCGCGCCGATGACGGGCGTGAGCGATCTGCCGTTCCGCCGCGCGGCGTCGCGGCTGGGTGCGGCCTATGTCGCGACAGAGATGGTGGCGTGCGACAGCTTCGCGCGGGGACGGCCCGACGTTGTGCGCCGCGCCGCGATCGGCGACGGCCTGCCGCTGATGGTGATCCAGCTTGTCGGTCGCGAGGAGCGATGGCTCGCGAAGGGCGCTGCGATGGCAGAGGCCGCTGGCGCCGACATCATCGACATCAACATGGGCTGTCCTGCCAAGGAAGTGACCGGCGCGTTGTCGGGCTCGGCACTGATGCGCGATCTCGATCTGGCTGAACGTCTCATCGCGGCCGCAGTGAATGCAACCACTCGGCCGGTGACGTTGAAGATGCGTCTTGGCTGGTGCGACGCGAGCAAGAACGCGCCCGAGCTTGCTGCCCGCGCCGAGCGGATCGGCGTGAAAGCGATCACTGTGCACGGCCGCACGCGCCAGCAATTCTATAAGGGCGTTGCGAACTGGCGCGCGGTTGCGGATGTGAAAGCGGCGACTACCCTGCCCGTCATCGTCAATGGCGATATCATCAATGATGTGAGCGCGCGCACCGCGCTCGAACAATCCGGCGCCGACGCCGTGATGGTCGCTCGTGGCGCTTACGGCCGACCGTGGATCGCACCTGCGATAGAACGCGCGCTGGAGACTGGCGCGCCGATGGTCGAACCCGATCTTGAAGACCGCCTCGCCATCGCGCTCGATCATTTCCACGACACGCTGCGCTTCTATGGCGACAGCCTTGGCATCCGCATCTTCCGCAAGCATCTCGGCTGGTACATCGAGAATGCACCGGTGCCGATAAATCCCGAGGCTCGCCGCGCGGCGAAGTCGGCGCTGTGCCGCATCTTCACACCGCGCGACGTTGAAGCCGGCCTCACCGCGCATTGGCGCGGGGAGCCGCTGAAGATCGCCGCCTAGGTCTTCGGCAGCGCCGCCAGGATCGCGGCAAAGTGCTTGTCGCGATTGAACCCGCCATCGGTGACCGTCCAGCCCAAGCGCACAATCACCGCCTTGTGCGACGGGAAGATCGCCGTGAACTCGTCATTGTGCCCCTCCGCGGCGCACATATCCGCCGGCAGATGCGGAAACGCACGCACCTTGGGATTCTTCAGATCGAAGCCGTTCATCCAGAACTGTCCGCCATACCAGCCGGAGGTATGCGGCGCCGGTGTGCAGACGAAGTCGGCGTAGCTCTCCGGCACGATGCGGTTGCCATTGATCGTGCCCTTGTTGAGGTAGATGAGCCCGAACCGCGCCCAGTCGCGCGCCGTCATGTAGAGATAGGAGCTGCCGACGAAATTGCCGCTCTCGTCCGGCTCGAACACGGCGCTGGTGATGCCTGCAGGATCGAACACGCGCGCGCGCGCGTAGGCTTCGTAGGCGGCAAGCGTCCCACCGGCCTGCTGAAATGCGATGCGCGACAGGATATTCGCCGTGCCCGACGAATACGCCCAGAACGTTCCTGGCCCATGCGCCAGCGGCTTCGATGCCGCGTAAGCCGCCATATCGTGTTCCTGAAACAGCATCTGCGTGCTGTCCGAGCCGGGATCGTAAGGCTCGCTGAAGGCAAGGCCGCTCGACATGTTGAGCAGGTTGCGCAGCGTGATCGCTCCCCGCTTGTCGTCCTTGCCTTTCCATTCCGCGACCGGCGCTGGCGCATCGAGCGCGAGCTTGCCGGACGCGATCAGCGTGCCGATGAAAGTCGAGGTCATGCTCTTGCTCTCGGACCAGCCCAGGAAGCGCGTGTTTTTGTCATAGCCCGGAGCGTACCGCTCGGCGACGATGTGCCCGTCATAGACGACAACGATGGCGCGGGTGTCGATTTCCCTTTTTGGCGTCTCGTCGGTGAAAGAGTCGTCCACGGCCTTGTCGAGCGCCGCGCGATCCACGCCGGCAGGCATGGTCGTCAGATCGACCGTGTCACCCTTGGGCCACGCTTCAGGGCTGTCCGACTTTGCGGGCTCCGAGATGCCCTTCGCCTGAGCCCGCAGCTGCTCCGGCGTGTCGTCCACGAGGAGCGTGCAGCCCACACCGGGACGATAGACCGCGGTGCGCGTGCGCAGTCCGAGCGCGGTGACGGACACCGACTGGTTGGCTGTGTCGAGTTTGTAGGTGTTCCATTTGGTCAGTGGCGACAAGCGAAGAATGTCGTTCTTCACGACATCGTCGAGCTTGCGGTTGGAGACAAAGACGCCTGCACAAGTCAGTTCCGCGGCCACGCCCGCGCCGACGGTCGGCCCGTTGATCGCGAACCCGCCATAGGGTGTGAAATAGCCCGCCGCCAGAATGACAAGCAGGATCCCGCCCAGCCACAGGCTGACTTTCGCCAGAGTTCTCATGATCGCCCCTCGATTGCCCGGCACCACATTAGCAAATCAAAGAATGAAGGGAATGACGGCTGTTCGTTCCGCAGGGTAATCGGCGAAGTGCTGCCGATACCAGCGATGATGGCTGAGCGCCCGGGGGATCAAATTGGCCGCCGTCCAGACCGCAAAGCTCAGCGCCGGAAGATTCCAGCACATCAGTGCGAACCCCGACCATTCGACGATTTCCCCAAACAAGTTCGGACATGAGACGAACATGAACAGCCCACCACACGGGACGGCATACTCCGTTTCGCCGGACCGCAATGCGATCAGCTTGTTGTCGGCCCAGACGTTCGTCGTGGCGCCGGCACTAAAAAGAATGACACCGCCGATAAATCTCGGATCGGCGAACCAGACCGGCGGATACAGATCGTTCAACCAGCCGAGGTAGTACCCATTGAGCCCTCCATTCACGACATTGAACGCCATCGCGGACAGCACGATTGCGATCGGCATGGTCTTGCCGCCTGTTCGCGTTCGAAATGGATAGATCAGGCTCCTGTTTACGTAGTGAGCAGACCACAATGCAAAAAAGAACCACATCGGCGCGGTCTTGTCTGCCGGACCGCTCAGAAACAAAGCGCCGAAGACGACCAGAGACACGAGCTCCATCGCAATCCAGCCGGCGCGATTCGGAATGCGCTGTCCCCAGCCATCGTGCGTATGGCGGCCGTAAGGCGCGGTGACGAAGAGCTGGACGAGAAAAAGAAAGATGGCAAGCCCGATCCATGCCCAGACGACGATCTCGAAATTCGTCACCGTCCAATGCCCCGGCCGATTCCCATGACAGGACCGTAACGGCCGCTCCCTCGTCCGACAACGCGCCCCGGCGTAGGCTGGGCAGGTGGAATCGGGGGACAGGCAAATGTCAGTATCGGGATTGCACAGCGAGCTGCGCGATGCGGAACGCGACCTGCTCAATGACCTTCGAGCGCTCAGGCGTCGTCTCCGCGAGGACCTCTCCGGCGGCCCGGACAGACTTTCCATCGGCCAGAGGATCGCCGACGTGGTCGCGTCCACGATGGGTTCCTGGAGCTTCATCATCATCCAGTCGACAATCCTGTTCTTTTGGATCGTGCTGAACATCACCGCCTACATCGAGCACTGGGACCCATACCCATTCATCCTGCTCAATCTCGCGCTGTCTTTTCAGGCGGCTTACGCGGCGCCGTTCATCATGATGAGCCAGAACCGGCAACAGGACATCGACCGCAAGCAGGCGGAGAGCGATTACCAGATCAACATCAAGGCCGAGCTCGAGATCGAGCTACTTCATCAAAAGTTCGACCAGCTTCGCGAGAAGGAAGTTCTCGCGCTCACACAAGCGATCGAAAATCTGACGGCAAAGCTTCGCGCCCAGGGCGCCTGCGAATAGGGAACTTCGCCGGAACTTCGCGCGTTTCCTCTGGCATTCAAATGTCATTGGGGTGTGCGTGTTCAAGCGGGTTTTGCCTTTCGCGTTCGGCGCAGGCGCGTTCCTGCTTGCCTCGGCCGCTCTTGCTGCGGCGACGAAAGGCGGCGGCGCAAGCGGCGGCGGCATCGCCAGCGGAACCAAGGAAGCGGTCCTCGTGGCCGACGTCGCCCTCCTCCTGTTGGTGGGACGAGGCCTTGGCGAAGTCATGCAGCGCTATGGCCAGCCGGCGGTCATCGGACAACTGCTCGCCGGCCTGATCCTCGGGCCGTCGCTGTTCGGCTGGGTCTGGCCGGAAGCGCACGATCTTATTTTCCCGAAAAGCGCGGAGCAGAAGGCGCTCATCACCGGCCTCGCCAATATGGGCGTGATGATGCTGCTGCTGCTCACCGGCATGGAGACCGATCTCAAGCTGGTGAAGAAGATCGGCACGCCGGCGTTCGCGATTACCGCGACGGGCGTCCTTGTGCCGTTTGCGTGCGGCTTCGGGCTGGGCATGTTGCTGCCTGCTTCGTTGCTGCCAAATCCCAATGAGAGGCTGGTGGCGGCGCTCTTCCTCGGCACGGCACTCTCGATCTCCTCAATCAAGATCGTCGCCATGGTCGTGCGCGAGATGCATTTCATGCGCCGCAATCTCGGCCAGATCATCGTTGCATCCTCGATACTCGAAGACACGACTGGATGGGTCATCGTTTCAATCACGCTCGGCATCGCCGGCGCCGGCGGGCTCGCCTACGGATCGCTCGCCAAGACCATCATCGGCACAGCGATCTTTCTCACCCTCGCCTATACGATCGGACGACGGCTGGTGTTCTGGTTGATCCGCTGGGTGAATGACACGTTCGTCAGCGACTATGCCGTCGTCACCGCGATCCTGATCGTGATGTGCGGCCTTGCACTCATTACCCAGGGTCTAGGCGTCAACACCGTGCTTGGCTCGTTCGTCGCGGGCGTTCTGGTCGGCGAATCTCCCATCCTGTCGCGCCACATCGAGGATCAGCTTCGCGGGTTCATAACCGCGTTCATGATGCCCGTGTTCTTCGGCCTGTCGGGATTGTCGGCGGACCTCACCATCCTGAAAGATCCGACGCTCGCGCTTCTCACCGTCGGCCTTGTCGCCATCGCCAGTATCGGCAAATTCGGCGGCGCCTTTATCGGCGCAGAATTGAGTGGGCTGCAGAGGCGAGAAGCCCTGGCGGTCGGTTGCGGCATGAACGCGCGCGGCAGTACCGAAGTCATCGTCGCGACGATCGGCCTGACGATGGGAGCGCTCTCCCAGAACCTATACACAATGATCGTGACCATGGCGGTTCTCACGACCATGGCCATGCCGCCGATGCTGCGCTGGGCGCTGCAGCGTTTGCCGATCAGCGACGAAGAGAAACAGCGTCTCGAGAAGGAAGAGATCGACTCCAAGGGATTTGTCAGCCGCTTCGAGCGCCTCCTCGTCGCCGCCGACGAAAGCCCGAACGGAAGATTCGCTTCGCGTTTGGGCGGGTTCATCGCGGGTCAGCGAGGCTTGCCAATCACGGTCGTCGAAGTCGCGTCAAGGCCTAAGAAGAACGCCGAGCCTGCGGCGCCTCTGAAAGAAGCCGCTCTCGAGAGCGCCAAGGAAGGCCATCAGGCCAAAAAGGAGAAAGAAGGCGAAGATCGCCCGGAGAAGGTCGAGGTTTCCGCACGTCAGGAGAAAAAAGTCGACGACGCGATCCAAAAAGAAGCGCCCAAGGGCTACGACCTGCTTCTGATCGGATTGGAGCGCATGCACAGCGCCGATGGCGTGTTCTCAAAGACCGTCGACAAAGCAGCAAACGGATTTGAAGGTCCGCTTGCGCTCGCCATGACAGGCAACGACAACAAGGCCCTCGAGGCAGGGGGTTGGAACATCCTGATCCCCGTCAACGGTACCGAAGCGTCTCGGCGCGGTGCGGAGATGGCGTTCGCGCTGGCGCCTCCGAAGGAGAGCCGGATCGTAGCGCTGCACGTTGCCGACCGCAAAGCTTCGAACGGGAGCGCCCACAACAGGCGCCGTTCCCGTGGGCGCCGGAGGACGGAAAAAGCGGTGCTCGACGACATTGCCGCACTCGCGGCACGTTATGGCTTCGACAGAATCGAAACCTCCGTGCACACCGACGTCTCACCGGACGACGCCATCCTTGCGGAAGCAAAAGAATCGAATTGCGATCTGATCGTCATCGGGACGAACAAGCGCGTTGGCGAGACGCTCTATCTCGGCCAGACGGTCGAACACGTCATGAAGAACTGGAAAGGCGCTGCGGTCCTGGTCGCGACCTGATCGCTAGGAAGCGCGGATCGCGTGCACCTTCTGTCCGGCCTCCAGACGCTCCGCGCCGCGCACGATGACGGGCTCACCGGGACCGATCATGCCCTTCACCTCGACGAGCGCGCCTTCTTCAGAGCCTGTCTCCACGGCGACGCGTTGCGCCTGACCCTTCTTGTCGACCTTGAAGATGTAAGTGTTGTCCTCGCGGAGCACGAGCGCGTCACGCGGAACCGCGAGCACATCGTGCGGCAGCGCCGATGGCAGAAACACCTTCGCCGCATCGCCCACGAGCCCAGAACCGGCAGGGAGCACGACGCGCACTTCGATCGTGCGGCTGGCGATATCGCCGACGGGCACGATGGCGCGCACGGTTCCCTGCACCGGCTTGCCCTGAATTTCGACGGTCAGGTTCGACTTCTCGGTGATGTAGCGGGCGGCGTCGATGGGTGTGGCCACGCTGACTTCGAGCGAACCGACATCGACAAGCCGCACGACCGGCTTTCCCGGTGTTGCGTATTCGCCGGCGTTGATCAGGCGGGCAACGACACGGCCCGGGAACGGAGCGCGGATTTCGCCGTGCGTAAACTGATACTGACTGCGTTCGTAGCTGGCCTGCGCCTGCGCAAGCGCCGCGGCATCCATATCCTTGGTGGATTTCGCCTGATCGCGGGTGCTTTTTGCGATGGCATTCTGGTTGAACAGGTTGTCCATGCGCGCCGCCTGATCGCGGTCGTAGCGCAATTGTGCCGCGAGCCGCGCGACGTTGGCCTTGTCGGACGCAAGCTGAAGATTGGACAGATGACTGTCGATGCGCGCGACGACATCGTTTTCCTTGACGATGGTGCCCACCTCCGCGACCCACGACACGCGGCCCTCGACTTCCGACGCGAGCTGCGAGTCGTTGCGCGACATGACGGTGCCGGGGAGCGTGACTTTCGGCGCCATCCGCACCATGCGCGCCTGCATGACCCCGACCGATGGCGCGTCAGGCCCGCGTTGCTGCGCTTCCGCCTGCGGTGCTTTCCACAACGAGGCCAGCAGCGCTGCGGCAACGCACGCGCCCAGAATATGGATTGGGGAAATTTTCTTCATCTTACGCCGCCTGTAACAAAGGTGTGTCCGGCGCCTGTTCCGCGCGGGCAGGCTTTTCGCCCAGCCGCAGCATCGCCGGCATCAATACAAGTGTGAAAACGTGACTGACCAGAATGCCGCCCACAATCACCGCGCCAAGACCGCGGTATATCTCGGTCCCCGGGCCCGGCACCAGCACCAAAGGCAACATGCCAAAGATTGCGGTCAGGGTGCTGGAGAAGATTGGGCGCAGCCGCGTCTCGAGGCTCGAACGCACGGCATCGACGCGCGACATGCCTTCGGCTTCCGCCTGTCGCGTACGCGCGACGAGCAAGATCGTGTTGTTGACGACGAGGCCCAGCACGATGATGAACCCGATCATGGTGAGCAGATCCAGCGGCTGGAACACGAACAAGCCCAGCAGCCGAAGGGCCGCCATGCCGCCGATGGTGCCAAGCGGCAATGCGATCGTCGCGATGGCTGCGTCCCACACCGATTTGAACAGCGCCGCCATGATGAGAAACAGCAGCAGGACCGCGAGCGCAAAGTTCTTGCCCATGTTCCACAGCGCATTGTCGAGATGGTCGGCGGCCGCGCCGTAGGTCACGTTGCCATCGGCAGGGAGCATCTTGCGGATTTGCGGCTCGATGTCCTTCTTGATGATCGCCATCGTGTCCTGAAGTGCCATGCCACGCGGCGGCTGGAGGTTCAGCGCGAAGGTGCGGCGACGGTCGAGACGATACTGGCCACTCGGTGCCAGCGTCTTCTGCATCGACACAAGATGTCCGAACGACACCACCCCGCCATTCGGTGTCGCGACCGGTGTGGCGTTGATCGCATCCGGCGAGGTCAGCGGTTGCGACTTCAGGATCAGGAACAGCTGCTGCTCGCCGTCGTAGCGTTGGCCGACATAGGCACCCTCGCCCAGCGCCTGCACCAATGTGCCAACGTCGGGGCGGGACCAGCCGACTTCCGCGATGGAACGGTCATCCGGCCTGAGCCTCAGCTGCGGTGTGTCGTAATCGAGCGACGGATTGGTGTTGACGACGCCTTCCGGGAATTTCTCCGTCAGAAGCTCCATGCCCTTGCGGGCCGCCGCGCGCATCGCGTTCTGGTCGTTTGACTGGATGTTGATCGAGATGCCGCCGCCGGCATCGAAGCCGCCGAACAGAGAGCCCATCTGCGCAAACGTCTGCGCGTCGGGCAGATCCTTCAGAATGTCGTTGCGCACAATCTTTTCGAGCTTCGGGAAGTCCCGGTCATCGGGCACGCGCACGGCCATATCCATGAAGCCGGGACCGTTCATCTTGACGTAGTAGTTCAGCAGCTTCGGCTGCTTTTCACCGGTCAGATAGGGCTGGAGGCGCTTGAGGATCGGCTTGGCGATGGTTCTGTCAACCACATCGACTGTGGCGCTCGACGGCAGCTGAATGAATCCGTCGATGGCGGCGCGTTTCACCTGTGGAAGATATTGCAGGCTCGGTGTGAGCAGCCATGTTCCGACGACCGATCCCAGGATAAGCCCGCCGATCCACAACTGACGCTGACGCGGCGAGTTCGTCAGGTTCATGATCACGTCGGTGATACGACGCCACACGACCGACAAATGGGCGACCTTCGGGCGCGTCTTGAGGAACAGCGCCGCCGTCACGGGCACCACCGTCACGGCCACAATTAACGAAACGAATACCGCGAATGCGATCGTCAGCGACAGGTCGGCAAAGAGCTGGCCTTCGACATCCTTGAGGAAAATCACGGGCAGGAAGATCGCGACGTTCGTCAGTGTCGATGCCAGCAGCGCACCCCAGACCTGGTGCGTGCCGGTGTCGGACGCTTCGCCCGCCGGCATGCCCCGCTCGCGCAGGCGTAAAATGTTCTCGAACGCGACGATCGCCGCGTCGAGCACGATGCCGGTCGCGAAGGCCAGACCCGCGAGTGAGACTACATTCAGCGTCCGGCCCGCGATATTCAGCAACACCACCACCGCCATCAGGCATATGGGGATCGTGCAGGAGATAATCAGCGTGCCGCGCCACTCGCGCAGGAAGAACCACAGCACGCCGATGGCGAGCAGGATGCCAATGAACAGGTCGGACGTGACCATACCCATTGCCTGATTGATGAAGTGCGACGGGTCGAAGGAATATTGCAGCTTGACGCCCTGATCCTTCGCGGCGCCGTCATTGATCTTTTGCAGCTCCGCCTTCACCGCATTGACGGTCGCAAGCACGTTGGCGCCGTCGGCGCGGAAGACCTGAAGCCCCAGCGCCGGATTGCCGTTCTGATACGCAAAGCCGGACGCCTTGCTGCGGCCGATATGGACATCGGCGATATCGCCGAGATGGATCGGCTTGCCGTCGCGCCACTCGAGAACGAGGTCTTTCAGTGTCTGCACGGAATAGCGGCCGCGATATTCGATGCCATACTGCCGGCGGCCGACATCGATGGTGCCGCCCGACACATCCTCGGCGCCGCTGATCTGGTTCGCCATCTTCGGGATCTGGACGCCCAGCTGCGCCGCGCGCATCGGATCGAACACGATGTCGATCTCGTCCGTGCCGCCGTTGGAATTGATCTGGGCCGAGCCGACACCGGGCACGGCTTCCAGCCGCGGTATCACCGCGTCCTTCAGCCACTGGGTGTAGGAATTTACGTCACGCGCATTGCCGGGCAGCTTCTGCATGAAGACGTAAAGCAGAAGCGCGTTCGCATCCTGTGTGCTCGCAAGCTGGACGAACGGCTTCTGGGCATCCGCTGGCAGCGGCGGCAACCGGTTGAGCCGGCCGATGACATCGACAAGCGTGCTCTTCATGTCGGTGCCGAGCGCAAAGGTCAGCTGGATATAGCCACCACCATTGTTTGCAAACCCGTCCATCTCCTGAAGTCCGGGAATGCCCTGCAGGACATCTTCTTCCGGCTCGACAAGCTGCGATTCCACCTCGCGAGGCGTTTCCGCACGCCAGTCGGTCTCGATTCCGATTTGCGGCCGGTCGATGTCGGGGAAGAGCTGGATCGGAAGACTATAGAGCGCGAAAACGCCGAACAGCATTGTCATCGCCACGCCCACGGCAATTGCGGCCGGGCTTTTCAAACCCGCCTTCGTCAACGCGCGCATGGCACCCTCCTCCCGCGCGCCGCACGAGTCGTGCGGCTTCGCAAATACATTGGGATTTCGGTGACCGAAAAAAGGCAGAGCGCCCTCACACCTCCGTGAGAAGGCATGCGGAATTGCGCGGACAGCCAAGCGATGTCAGCTTGGCTGCCGCAGTAGTGCCATGGTTACGCCGAATTTATCACGCCGCAGCGCAGCAAGAGGGGCAGCATGAAAATCGATTTACTTTCACCCAACAGCTTCGCAGCCGGACATCCCTTCGCGCAATACGCATGGCTGCGCGAACACGCGCCGGTTTTCTGGCACGACGAGCCGGACGGCAAAGGCTTCTGGGCGGTGACACGCTATGCCGACGTCTGGGCGGTCGACCGCGACTTCCAGAACTATTCTTCCGAACCCACGATCATGATCTCCGACCCGGCGGCGGAGGCGGCGCAGGGGTTCGGCGGCTACAAGATGATGCTGATGATGGATCCGCCGCAGCACACCGCTTATCGCAAGCTCATCCGCAACGAGTTCACGCAGCCGGTATCCGCCGATCGCACGCCGCGCATGAATGCGCTCGCCAGACAGATCGTCGACGCGGTGATCGAAAAGGGCGAGTGCGATTTCGTCACGCAGATCGCAGGCGAGATGCCATCTTACGTCATTGCGGAGCTGCTCGGCATTCCACTCGACGACGGGCGCGAACTTTATAAGCTGACGGAGGCGATCCACGCCGCACCGGAATCGCAGGCGCCGGGCGCCGGCGGCATGGCGGTGCTGAAGATGTTCGAATATGGCCGTCAGGTGATCGACGAAAAGCGCGCGCGGCCGAAGGACGATCTCGCGACCAAACTCCTGCAGGCCGAGGTTGACGGCAAAAGACTTGAGGACATCGAATTCCTCCTGTTCTTCCTGCTTCTGGTCGACGCCGGCGGCGACACCACGCGAAACCTCCTGTCGTCGGGATTGATCGCGCTGATGAACAATCCGGATCAGCTCGCGTGGCTCAATGCGGACCTTACCGCACGGCTACCATCGGCACGCGAGGAACTGCTGCGCTACACAACGCCGGTTATCTACATGCGTCGCACCGCGAAACGCGACACGGTGCTCGCCGGACAGAAAATCCGGGAAGGCGACAAGGTCGTGATGTATTTCGGGTCGGCCAATCGCGACCCGCAGAAATTCGTCCAGCCTGATGTGCTAGACCTGTCGCGTACACCGAACGAGCACATCGCCTTCGGCACCGGGCCGCATGGCTGTCTCGGCCAGCACATCGCGCGCATCGAGATCGACGCGATCCTGACAGAGGTTCTGACACGAATGGGCGATTTGAAAATCTCCGGAGCGCCAACCTGGTTCGCATCCAACTTCATTTCGGGCCCGACACACCTGCCTGTGACGTTCCGACCCTCTACACGCGACTAAATCGCCGGCGATTCTGCGTTCATCTTCGGGAACTTTATTAAATAAGAGCCGTTTTCAGTTTGGCTCGGGGCGCCAGATACCGCTGCCGAGACGGCTGCGGTCGTCCGGCGCGCAGCCGCTTTGTGTATTCGACAATCGGGGCTGCACGCTTTGGATCTCTCGGGCTCACCAACCATCACCTTCGAACCGCCCATCCGCTCGGAACTGTTTAGCATTGAGCGTCTGGAACAACACGCGGACAGCCTTGCGAAGGCGCAGCATGTCGTCAGCGGCCGCCGCAAGAGCAAGGGCCGCCCGATCGCACCGCGGCTTCACGACAACTCGAAGGTGCTGCGCGAAACCTATCGCGCCATCGTCGTCGCCGCACGGGCGGGCCAGCCGGTATCCCCGGCCGCCGAATGGCTTCTCGACAATTTTCACGTCGTCGACGAGCAGATTCGCGATATCGAGAACGATCTGCCGCCCGGGTTCTACCGGCTGTTACCGAAACTCGCCGAAGGGCCGCTTGCCGGTTATCCGCGCGTGTTCGGCATCGCATGGGCGGTCATCGCGCATTCCGACAGCGCCTTCGAGATCGAGAAACTCACGCGGTTCGTCGACGCGTATCAGCGCGTGCAGCCGCTGACCATCGGCGAATTGTGGGCGCTCGCGATCACCTTGCGCATCACGCTTGTGGAAAACCTGCGCCGCCTTGCGGAATCCATCGTCGCCCGTCTGGCTGCGACGCAGCTCGCCGACACGCTTGCCGACAAAATCCTCAATGCCGACAGTGCGTCGGCCGCCAGCGCGGCGCTGCAGGAACTGCAGAAGGCGCCATGGTCGACGGCATTCGCCGTGCAACTGGCGCAACGCCTGCGTGATCGCGATCCGCAGAAAACGTCGGCGCTACGCTGGCTCAACGACAGATTCGCTCAAGAACATACGACCGCGGATCAACTCGTCCGCGAAGAGGTCCAGCGTCAAAGCGCGACCAACGTCACGGTCCGCAACATCATCACCAGCATGCGTCTGGTCTCGATGGTCAACTGGCCGGAGTTCTTTGAGAGCGTCAGCACCGTGGACCGCATCCTGCGCGACGGCAGCAACTTTAAGGGGATGGATTTCCAGACACGCGATCTCTATCGCCGCGCGATTGAAGAAATGGCGCGTGGCAGCGCATATGACGAACAGGATATCGCCAGGCGCGCTGTGTCTGCGGCAAAGCGGCCCCAAAACCAGGGTACGGAGTCTGACGGCAAACCGAAGCGCGAAAGCGATCCGGGCTACTATCTGATCGGTCACGGCCGCGAGGGGTTCGAGACCGAGATCGCCAGCCACGCGCCGTTCAAAACCCGGGTCTTGCGCAGCCATTCGCGCCTCGGCGTGAAGAGCTATATCGGGCTCATCGCATTATTCTCTCTCGTCGCGCTGGTGCTCGCGTCGCTGGCAGTGTGGCATGCCGGCATCCATGACTGGCGCTTGGTCGTTCTTGCGCTTGTGGGAATAATCCCGGCATCGGATGTCGCGGTCGCTTTCGTCAACCGTATCCTTACCGGAACGCAGGGCGCGCGGCCGCTCCCAGGCATGGACTTGCGCGACGGCATTCCGGCCGACATGCGCACCATTGTGGTCGTCCCGACGCTTCTCACCAGCCTCGCCGATATCGACGAGCAGATCGAGCGCATCGAGGTTCACCATCTCTCGAACCCCGACGACAACCTTGTTTTTGCGCTTCTGTCGGACTGGAAGGATGCACCGTCCGAACACGCGCCGGATGACGATCTTCTGCTCGAAGAAGCGCGCGCGCGGATCGCGAAGCTCAACGCGCATTACGGTCCGGCCCGCGGCAGTGCACGGTTCTTTCTATTGCATCGCCGCCGCGTCTGGAACGAAGGCGAAGGGGCGTGGATCGGCTGGGAGCGCAAACGCGGCAAGCTCCATGAGTTGAACCGCCTGTTGCGCGGCGCGACTGACACGACCTTCATAACGGTCGACCAGCAGCGCCCGCCCACCGACATCGGATACGTCATCACGCTGGACGCGGACACCCGCATGCCGATCGGCACGGCCCGCCGCCTGGTCGGCAAGATGGCGCACCCCCTGAACCGGCCGCAGTTCGATCCGGCACGCGGTCTTGTGGTACGGGGGCACGCGATCCTGCAGCCACGCGTGACGCCCTCTCTCCCGATCGGCAAGGAAGGGTCGCTTTTCCAGCGGGTGTTTTCCGGTCCCAATGGGCTTGATCCGTACGCGGCCGCCGTTTCCGACGTGTATCAGGACTTGTATGAGCAGGGCTCCTACGTCGGAAAGGGCATCTATCACATCGATACGTTCGAAGCGGCGCTGCACGGGCAGATTCCCGAAAGCGCCGTTCTGAGCCACGATCTTCTGGAAGGCATCTTTTCTCGCGCCGGCCTCGTCACTGACATCGAGGTGGTCGAGGAATTCCCCTCGCGCTACGACGTCTCTGCGGCGCGGCAACACCGCTGGACGCGTGGCGACTGGCAATTGCTCCCGTGGATATTCGGTTCCCGCTCGCGCGCGAGAAACGGCACGCAGCCGACAAAGATACCACTGATCGGCCGCTGGAAACTCATCGACAACCTGCGCCGCTCGCTTTCGGCGCCGGCGGCGCTGCTGTCGCTTCTGATCGCGTGGACGCTGCCTCTGCACGCCGGCATCGTGTGGACGTGCTACATCCTTTCGACGATCGTCTTCCCGCCGATCCTTCCCGCCATCGCCGGCCTGACGCCGCCGAAGATCGGCGTGTCGCTGGGCAACCATTTCCGCGCGATAGGGCGCGACTTTTCGCTGGGCATTCTGCAGTCCGTCTTTCTTGTGACGTTCCTCGCCCATCAAGCATGGCTGATGGTCGACGCAATGGGACGCACGCTGGTGCGCCTGTTCGTCCACCGAAAAAAACTTCTCGAATGGGTTACGGCGGCGCAGGCGCGGCGTAACGCAACCTTCGACCGCCGAGATCTCATCACACAGATTGTCGCCAGTATCGCCTTTGCCGTTGTTGTTGGGTTTATCATCGCGGCGGCGGGCCACAAGTCGTGGCCGATCGCCGTTCCATTCGCGATACTTTGGGTATTCTCGCCTGTCGCGGCGCGATGGGCGAGCATGCCCCCCTATGCCGATGGGCATCTGTCGATCCGTTCGGACGACGTTCTGGCGCTGCGTCTGATTGCGCGGCGCACCTGGAATTTCTTCGAGAAGTTCGTGGTCGCGGAAGACAATTTCCTGCCTCCGGACAATTTCCAGGAGACGCCCTCACCCGTCGTCGCGCGGCGCACGTCGCCGACCAATATCGGCCTTTATCTCCTGAGCGTCGTTGCGGCGCGCGATTTCGGATGGCTCGGCACGACCAGCGCTCTCGACCGCCTCGAATCCACGCTCGCGACGCTCGACAAGATGGAGCAGCATCGCGGTCATTTCTACAATTGGTACGCGACCGCCGATCTTCACCCGCTGGAGCCGAAATATATTTCGAGCGTCGACAGTGGCAATCTGGCGGGTCATCTGATCGCGCTCGCAAATGCGTGCTGCGAGATAGCCGTGGGGCCGGTTCTAAATCCGCGCTGGTGCCGCGGCCTGCTCGATGACATTGCACTCGCTGCCGAAGACGCGCGCACGGGTGGAGGCCGCGATGCAAGGCTCAGCGAAGCCTTCAGCACGTTCATCGAAAAGCTGAACGAGCCACCGGAGTCCGCATCGGCGATAGCCCAGCTTCTCGCCAACCTCGAAGCGGACGTCGACCCTCTTCTGAAAATCGCGCAGGAGGGCAACGTCCCCAGCGAAGCGATCGCGCATCTGCACGCGATGCGGGCCTCAATTCGCGCCCACCGTGCCGACCTGGCGCTGTTGATGCCGTGGACGAGCCTCCCGGAATGCGCAGATCACGAAGCCGTTGTAGCCTTGAACCAGACACCAAATATCGACGGGCTTTCCGACCATTGCGAAATCGCACTACGGCATCTGTCGCAATACGATGCGGGAAAGAATACCGATACGCTAACCGATGCTCTTGAGAAATCGCGCAGCGCGGCGCAGCTCGTGCGCCATCGCCTGTCTTCGATCGCAGAGCGCGCCCGGACGATGGCGCTGCAGATGGAGTTCGGCTTCCTGTTCGACCCCGATCGCCAGATGCTCGCCATCGGTTATCGCTGCAACGACGGCACGCTCGATCCCAATTTCTACGACATGCTCGCCTCGGAAGCGCGACTGGCAAGCTTCTTCGCCATCGCCAAGGGCGATGTGCCGGCAAAGCACTGGTTCCGGCTCGGCCGCACGCTTACGCCGATCGAAGGCGGATCGGGTCTGATCTCCTGGTCGGGATCGATGTTCGAATATCTGATGCCCTCTCTGGTCATGCGCGCACCTTCGGGCAGCCTCCTCGAGCAGACAAACCGCCTTGTCGTAAAGCGGCAGGAGGACTACGGCGACGAACTCGGCGTGCCGTGGGGTATTTCGGAGTCCGCGTTCAACGCGCGCAATATCGAACAGACCTACCAATATTCCAGCTTCGGCGTTCCCGATCTCGGCTACAAACGCGGCCTGAGCAACGACACCGTCATCGCGCCCTATGCGACCGGCCTGGCGACCATGATCGACCCCACTGCCGCGGCGCGAAACTACGAGCGGATGGCGCGGCTCGGCGCACGTGGTGCATATGGCTGGTATGAAGCCATCGACTATACGCGATCGCGATTGCCCGAAGGCCAGAAGTTCGCGATCGTCCGCTGCTATATGGCGCATCATCAGGCGATGTCTCTCATCGCGATCTGCAACGCGCTGCACGACGGCACGATGCGCACGCGTTTCCACACCGAGCCTATTATCCAGGCGGCGGAATTGCTGCTGCAGGAGCGCATGCCGCGCGACATCGCGCTCGCGCGCCAGCCGCCGGAGCAGATCCAAAGCGTCGTGCAGGACATGACGCTCGTCGCCGAAACCGAGCGCCGCTATCATTCCGCGCACTCGCGCGTGCCGCGGACACAGATCCTGTCGAACGGCCGCTATGCGACAATGCTGACAGCGTCCGGCTCCGGCTACAGCCGCTGGCACGACGTTGCGCTCACGCGCTGGCGGGAAGACGTGACGCGCGACCAATGGGGCGCTTACATCTATCTGAGGGACGTGCGCAATGGTGAAGTCTGGTCCGCCGGCTATCAGCCCACGGCGACGGAGCCCGATTCCTATGAAGTCGTCTTCAGCGAAGACCGTGCAGAAATCATCCGCAGCGACGGTTCCATCACGACCATGTTGGAAGTTCTGGTTTCGCCGGAGGACGATGCCGAAGTTCGCCGAGTCTCAATCACAAACCACGGCGTCCGCACGCGCGAGATCGAGATCACATCCTTCGCCGAAGTCGCGTTGTCACGGCAGCCGGACGATGTTTCGCATCCCGCTTTCGCCAAGCTCTTCGTGGAAACGGAGTTCGCGGCAGCGGAAGGCGCAATCCTCGCCACGCGACGGCAGCGATCGGACGGTGATCCGAAAGTCTGGGCCGCGCATCTTGCCGTGGTCGAAGGCGAAAGCTCCGGCGACGTCCAGTTTGAGACGGATCGCGCACGCTTCCTGGGCCGTGGGCAAACCGCTCGCGGGCCTGCCGCCATTGTTGACGGATGGCCACTGTCGAACACCGCAGGCCCGGTGCTCGATCCGATTTTCAGCCTGCGCCGCCGCATTCAAATCCCGCGTGGGGCCACCGTGCGCATCGCATTCTGGACGATGGCCGCGGATTCGCGCGACGGCATCGTCGATCTCGTCGACAAGCATCGCGACACGCAGGCGTTCGACCGTGCCTCGACCCTAGCCTGGACACAGGCGCAAATGCAGCTTCGTCATCTGGGCGTCAGTCCGGACGAAGCAAACCTTTTCCAGCGGCTTGCCAATCACGTCTTTTATATCGACCCCACGCTGCGGCCTCCGGCCGACGTCATCAAGCGCGGCATGCGCAAAGCTTCGACCCTGTGGGCACATGGCATCTCCGGCGATCTGCCGATCGTATTGGTGCGTGTCCAGGAAGACGAAGATCTCAAGCTTGTGCGTCAGCTTCTCCGCGCGCACGAATACTGGCGCTTGAAGCAACTCGCCGTGGATCTGGTGATCTTCAACGAACGCGCGACATCCTACGCACAGGATTTCCAAGGCACGATCGACGCCTTGGTGCGCACGAACCAAGCAATGCCGAAGCTAGCGAGCGACAGCACGCGCGGCGCGGTGTTCGTCCTGCGCACCGATCAGATTCCGCCGGAGTCACGAAATCTTCTGCTGGCCGCGGCGCGCGCCATACTCACGGGCGGCAGCGGCACGCTCATGGAACAGATCAATCGCGCGCGGGAAAAGAAGCCCGGAAGCCCCCCGCCGGTTCGCCGCAGCTATCCGCAGGACATTCCCGAGGCCCCACTTCCGAATCCGCCGATGGAGTTTTTCAACGGCATGGGTGGCTTCACGAAGAACGGACGCGAGTATCTTACCGTGCTCGACGGCCGCCAGCGCACACCGGCGCCCTGGATCAATGTCGTCGCCAACCCGCAATTCGGATTCATCGCGTCAACCGACGGCGGCGGTTTCACTTGGTCGCTCAACGCGCAGCAGAACGCGATCACGCCGTGGTCGAACGACTCCGTCAGCGATCCGCCCGGTGAAGTTCTGTACATCCGCGACGAAGAGACCGGCGAACTGTGGACGCCCACGGCACTTCCGATCCGCGAGCCGCAGGCGCCCTACGCCGTCGCCCATGGCCAGGGGTATTCGCGCTTCGAACACACATCGCACGGGATCGCGCTGGAGATGACGCAATTTGTCCCGAAAGACGATCCGGTCAAGATTTCGCGGCTCAAAATCTCCAACCGCTCGGGCCGCGCACGCCGGATATCGGTAACGTCCTACGTCGAATGGGTGCTGGGGGCGAACCGCAGCGCGACACAGTCCTATGTCGTCACCGAGGTTGACGCACAGACGGGCGCGCTCTTCGCGTCCAATCCCTGGCACGAGCAGTTCGGCGAGCGGGTCGCGTTTTGCGACCTGAACGGCAAGCAAACCGCGTGGACCTGCGACCGCACGGAGTTTCTGGGCCGGGACGGCGCGCTCGACTTCCCCCGCGCGCTGGCGCCGGGATCCATCCTGTCAAACAAGTCGGGCGCCGGCCTGGATCCATGCGGCGTTCTTCAAATGCCGGTGCGCCTGAGCGCGGCGGGCACGACGGAGATCGTATTCGTCATTGGCCAGGCCGGTTCCAGCATCGACGCGCGGGCGCTCATCTCGAAATATCGCACGGCCGATCT
>Ga0335075_10002595_pt1 | contig 28927 bp, 26 predicted proteins | sample Lox_Sample_24_FD_206723 | JGI IMG/M metagenome (GOLD analysis project Ga0335075, IMG submission 206723) | Soil microbial communities from Loxahatchee National Wildlife Refuge, Florida, United States - Lox_Sample_2.4 | ecosystem: Environmental > Terrestrial > Soil > Wetlands | place: USA...
CGGCCCTCAGCTCCCTGTAGTTGTACAGCTCGCCGTTGTAGACCAGCGTCAGGTTGCCTTTGCGCAGCGGTTGATCCGCCGCCGAGGACAGGTCGATGATCGAAAGCCGCCGGTGCCCGAGGTGGATGCTGACCCGCTCGCCAGTGTGGCTCCACACGCCGTCGGCGTCAGGGCCGCGGTGCGCGATGCGGTCGGTCATGACGCCGGTGAGCTCCCGCCCGTCGGCCTGCTGATAACAGCCCGCTATTCCGCACATTGGTCAGTCACCGCCATCGCGGCCGCTGGTCAGCTTGTGATACACGCCGACGTAGACGCGCTCTTGATGGGACCAGGCGAGTTCGTCCTCGACGCGGGCGCGGGCGAGCTTGCCCATGCGCAGCCGCTCGCTTTCGTCGTCTATCAGGTCGACGATTGCCTTGGCGTAGTCGCGGACATCCTGTTCCGGGTCGCCGGTCGGTTTGACGTATACAGCCGCGTCGCCGGCGGAGACCTTCGTCTCGATCAGGTCGAACGCCACAACTGGCAGTTCGAACGACATGTACTCCATCGTCTTGTTCATCGTGGACACGTCGTTAAGCGGGTTCTTCGGGTCCGGGGACAGGCCCACATCCGCGGTGGACATGACCTTCTTCACCAGTTCGTCGGGCGCGCGCCCGGTGAACTCGACGTGGCCGTTCAGCTTGAGCTCGTTCCTCAGTGCCACCAGCTCGTCGAAGCAGTCGCCCTTGCCGATCAGCGTGAACGCGATATCGTCGCGGCCCAGCTCGTGGACGACGACATTCGCGGCCTTCACGACGATGTCCACGCCGTCCTGCGGTCCCATCACGCCGATGTAGGCGACGAGGTGCTTACGGCCCCGCTTGAGTTCAGGGTCCTCCGGGCCGCGCTTGAGCTTCCCCGGATCCGGCCCGGTGCGGACGACCGTCACGTCCCGGGGTTTCTTGCCGCTTCGCCTGATGGCGATCTGCCGGTAAGAGTCATTGGTGGAGATCACGTGGTCCGCCGTCCGGTGCGTGCGGCGCTCCAGCGCCAGCAGCCCGCGGTAAGGCAGCGTCGGCCCGTCAGGGAACCTGGATTGGAACAGCTCGGGGCACAGGTCGTGATGGTCGAAAACGAACCGCGTACGGTCAGCCACCCGCAGCGCGAGCGCGATGGGCCAGAAGATGTCCGGCGGGTTGCACGCCTGGAGCACGGCGAAACGTCCCGTCCGTCTCGCCTTGAGCGTCAGCCAGGCGGTGGCGGCGAATGAGTACAGGTACTCGGCGATGAAGCTGAACTTGCTCCCGCCCGGTGCGTAGGGCCGGTACTTGTACAGCTCCACCGCGTCGATGACCTCGTAGCCCGGATCACCACTGCCCTTGGGGCACACGACGGCGACCCGGTAGCCTGCCGCGACGAGGGCCTGGCATTCTAGCCACACTCGCCGGTCGAAAGGCACCGGAAGGTTCTGGACGACAATGAGGAGCCGGATTCGCTGACTGTCGGGTCGCACGTCCCACAAGAGCGCCCGGCGGGGGCAGTGATACCTGGCCTCAGGAGGACCTGGTTATAAACCGGTTCACCGGGCTCACGGAATCTGAGCTTCCATGATAACTATCGCAATGCGGGTTTAGTTGAGCTTTTTCGCCTGCTCCGCGCGTGGCTCGCCTGCACCGTCCGACTGCCGCGGGTATCACGCGGGTGGCGCGGCGGGTCTCCTTGCCGTGGGATCTGCGTGGCTCCATGCCGCCTAATTCCAGGCGGGGGGACGATGAGATTCGAAGCAGCGCGAGGGACCAGCCAGTGGCGGCCGTAGCGGGCCGGGGAACCCCGGTGATACGCGCCTGGCACGTCGCACGCCGGGCAAGCCGCCGCCTCACCTGGGGCATCTCGGACCAGGCCATGGGCACCCTGACGAACTTCCTGCTGACCATCTACATCGCGAAGACGCTGGGTGCAGCGCAATTCGGTGCCTTCAGTCTCGCCTACGTGACATACGGGTTCGCGCTCAACGCGTCGCGGGGTCTGTCCATCGAGCCGCTGCTCATCCGGTTCAGCGGCACGGACGTAGCGACGTGGCGGCGCAAGACCGCGGGCTGCACGGGCACCGCGCTGCTCGTGGGCATCGTCACCGGTGGTTGCGCGCTCGTGGTGGGGGCAGCGGCGGGCGGTGCGACCGGACAGGCGTTTCTCGCCCTAGGCCTGACCCTGCCAGGACTGCTGCTTCAGGACAGCTGGCGGTATGCGTTCTTCGCCCTGGGGCGCGGCTACCACGCGTTCGTCAACGACGCGCTCTGGGCGGTGATCCAGGTTCCCCTGCTCGTAATCCTGAAGATGAGCGGCCACGCGAATGTCTTTTGGTTCGTCCTCGCGTGGGGCGCGGGGGCTGCCGCCGGGGCGGTCGTCGGAGCGGTGCAAGCCAGGGTGGTGCCGAGCCTGGTGCACGCGAAGGACTGGCTCGTACGGCACCGCGACCTCGGTCCTCGCTACCTTGCGGAGAACACCGGAGGGAACGCCGCCGACACGCTGCGGAGCTACAGCACCTCCTCCATTCTCGGCCTCGCCGCAGTGGGCTATATCCAGGCCGCTAACACGCTCATGGGTCCCTTCAGGGTCATCTTCTACGGGATGGGCATGCTCACGATCCCGGAGGCCGCCAGGCTCCTGCGCGACTCGCCGCGGCGGCTGCCGCTTTTCTGCGCGGCAGTCAGCATCGGCCTCGCGTCGCTCGCGCTGATGTGGGGGCTTGTGCTGTTCGTCGCGCTGCCTCTCGGGCTGGGACACCTGATGCTGGGGAAACTATGGCGCCCGACGTATCCGCTGGTGCTGCCGACGGCGCTTTACGTCACGGCCGGGTGCGCCGGTATCGGCGGGAGCATCGGCCTGCACGCCCTGGGCGCCGCGCGCCGCAGCCTGCGCGCCGCGCTCCTCACCTCGGCGCTCATCGTGGTCGCCGGCATCGCGGGTGCCCTAACCGGGGGAACACTCGGCACGATGCGTGCCGTCGCGGCTGTCGCGTGGGTCGGCGCGCTTATCTCCTGGTGGCAGTTGCGGGAGGCACTGCACGAGTACGGATCCTGCCGCGTGCCAAGCTGGCTGCTGCCTCGTCAACGGGCAAGCACCACAGACCCGCCTCAGCCAACTCTCGTCATGCCAAGAAAGCCCGATAGCCCGAGCGGGCACTCACGCACCCGCCTTCGAGCACGCTGGCCAGGGGCGGTGTCTAATCCAGCCGGGACGGCATCTCGACGAACGGGGTCTCGACGAACTTGACCCGGGCCCACTGACGGAAAATGCGCTGCCGCCTATAGGACAGCACCTGATGCAGGACCGGGATCCTGCGGCGCAGCAGCGGCGCAGCCAGCCGGGCCCTGACGCCGCATCCCAGCGCATACGATCCGATCGTCGATGTCAGCCCGGGACTCTTGAGGACCGGCAGCGGTGCGACACAGCGCACCCGGTCGAGAATGCCTTCCCTGTAGAGGTACCACCAAGCGTCGGCATGCACCCGTACCGGAAAGGCGGCCTTGACCATCCGCTCGCACGCCTCCCGGGTGATGACGTAGGCACCCGAGCTCCGCGGCTTGGAAATGTCAATCGGCAGTGCGAGCAGCCGCGAGTCTGGGAGCGGTATCGCACCTTCCAGACTCATCTGGCACGGCTCGGGGCAGTCGACGCTGAGCAGCGCCACTTCGGCGCCGGTCATTTGCTCGCCCACGGCTTCAACCAGGCGCGCCAGGTCAGCGGGCAGCGTGATGTCGTCCTCGAGGATAAGCGCTTTGTCCAGCTCGTCCGCGATTATCTTTTTATATATGCCTATGTGACTCAGGGCGCATCCGATCGTGCCCGCAGCCAATACAACTTCGGCGGTAAAGGAAGGATGAATAATGCTGGAGTCGCTCAGGTCCAAATCGCGCCCGTCGACCGCTGTGAAGATTTCGTAGCTTAGGCCGGTCTTCCTCAACTCGGCAGTGATATGCGCCCGCCGGTCAAGCGAACGGGCCAGATTCACGACATATGCATGCACGATCAGAGTCCCCCTTCAAAGGCCCTTCAAAGGGCGCGCGTCAGGTGATGCACCCGCACATGCGGACATAAGATGCCCACAGTCCCGCCCTGATCCGTTCGCGTACCTGGCGATGACGCTGGCATTGTACGCCGGTGACAGTTACCGGGGTCGCGATTCGGCGATAAGAACATCAGGTATCAGAGAGGTTCGCGAATTCTCTAGTAGAAGGGAAAGCGTGCGACAGCCGGCAATGTGAGGTGATTCGGCCGAGATGAGGATCGCGGTAGTCCACAACCGTTACCGTTCGGGCGCTCCCAGCGGGGAAAATCGCGTAGTCGACCAGGAAGCCGAGGCACTCGCAGCCATCGGGCATGAGGTCGTGCGGTTCGACCGCAGCAGCGATGAGATCGAGAGATGGCCACTGGCGAAGAAAGCGATGCTTCCGGCACGGACCGTCTGGAGTCGTGAAACATACCACGACCTGAAGGCGATGCTGCGTGAGCAGTGTCCCGATGTCGTGCATGTCCACAACACGTTTCCCCTACTCAGCGCGTCGGTGCTATACGCGAGCCGTGATGCCGAGGTCCCCGTCGTGGCCACCATTCACAATTACAAGCTGGCGTGCGCCAATGGAGCGTTCTTCCGCGGCGGCTCCGTTTGTCACGACTGCGCACGCGGCCTGCCCGTCAGGGGGGTCCTGCATGGCTGCTACCGCGAATCGCCGGCAGCCACCGCACCCGTGGCGCTGGCCATGAGCCTGCACCGGCAGGCATGGCGATCGCTGGTGTCCGCCTACATCATGATCTCGGCATCGCAGCGTGACTTGCTAGCCGGACTTGAGCTTCCCCCCGACCGCGTATTCGTCAGGTACAACCTGATCCCCCATCGCGGCAGGCCGCGAACGTCGCGGACGGCGACGGTTGTCTATGCGGGACGACTGGATGAGCCCAAGGGCGTGCGCCTTCTGATGGCTGGCTGGGATAGCTACCTCGGGAAATCCGGTGAACCTGGGCTGAACCTCATCATCGCGGGTGGAGGTCCTCTCGGGGACGAGGTGGCGGCGTGGGCGTCGGTCCGGCCATCGGTCGAGATCGCGGGGGTGGTCAGCAGCGACCGGTGCGCCGAACTCATCTCGGGTGCACGGGCGGTCCTGCTTCCCTCCGCCTGGGAAGAGACGTTCGGCCTCGTCGCCGTGGAGGCAATGGCCGCGGGGGTCCCGCCTATCGCGGCTGGCCACGGATCATTCGCCGAACTCATCACCCCGGGGGTGGACGGCATGCTGTTCACCCCGGGTGACCCCGGCGCGCTGGGGCTCGCCATCGCGGATGTCGAAGCTAACCCTGAACGATACGAGATTTACGGTGATCAGGCACGCAAGACCTACGAGCAGCGGTTCAACCCGCGGCAGAGCATCACGGAATTGCTCGATATCTACCGCTTCGCGATTACGCACCCGACCTGATACCCGTATTCAATTTCAAAAGGCAGGGCGACCGCCAGCAGCCAGCGCGAACTGGCGTAGCCGTTCAGACGAGAAGCGACGCCGCCACGACGAGGTGAAGCAGGTATGCCGACACATCCGTGAAGGCGTCCTCGGTAAACGAGGCGACCAGGCAGTACATCACGATGAACAGGGTGAGCGCGCGCCGTACGCCGCGCGACTGGAAGAGGGCGGCCACGAGCAGGAACGCCAGGACCAAGGCGCAGACGACCACTCCGAAGAGGCCTTCCTGCATGTAGGAGGACAGCCAGTTGCTGTCTATGGGAAGGCCATCGACGCTCGCGTTGGACAAGCCGAATCCGAAAACCTCTTCAAACCTAGTTCGCGGCATGTTGACCACGAGCGCCCAGAAGCCGGTTCGGCCGGTCAGGGTCGCCAGCCCTGCCGTACCCTCCCCGCGCTCCAGCCACGCCGTGACGATGCCGACTACCGTCACGGCCCCGATCGTGATGATGGCCGCGCCAGTGGCGAAGAACTTGCGCACCCGGGCGTTGACCGTAAAGAGGCTCAGGCCGGCGATCAGGATACCGGCCACCAAGCCGGCCAGCGCTGTCCTCGTGTGCGTGAGGAGGAGGATGGGGACGGCGACCGCGATGCTGACCAGGGTGGCACGCCCGCTGAACACGCGGCCAAGCCACAGCACGATTGTCAGCCCGATCACCACCGCCGCGTACTGGGCGACCTGCGTGGGGTACATCGGCCAAATCGCCCCGGTGAGCCTGCCGCCATACCCGAAGGCATGCCCGGGAGACACCAGGAGGCCGAGGAGCACTGAGCCGAGTGCGCCCCACAGGCAGCGTAGATGGATCCGGAGCAGCATCATGTCGCGCCGTCCCCACCATGGCGTCAGCAGCCAGAGTCCGGCCACGAACTCGGCGAGCCGGAAGGTCCGGTAGATGGTACCGAGGTGGGGTGCTTGCGTCGCGGTGAGCACCGTGTCCGCTACGAGCAGGCACATGAGACACAGCAAGACGTTCGGGCGCACCTTGATCTTGGGATTCACGGTCAGCGCTACCAGGATCGCCAGCGGCAGTGCCCCCTGCGCAATTCCCTTGCCGATCTTGGACGGGATGTCCAGGGCCGACAACCCGGTAACGAAGGTCAGGGTGTTGAAGAACAACAGCCCCCATGCGACACCGACCCTGCGCCGGACCGAGCGGTCATGCTCAGCGGCCGGATCCGGCGGCAGCAGCGCGCCCAGCGGACGGCGGATCCCGATGACGGACGGTTTTGCCCGCAGGTCCGTGTTCACGGGATCCTCATGAGGCTTTCCAGCAGGGTACGTAGCTTTGCCAGGCACCTACCCCGAGTGGGACCGATACTGCCGACAGGCAGCCCTAGCTGGTCAGATATCTCCGCGTAAGGAACCGGAGGATCTGCCATCAGAAGTTCAAGGAGTTGCTGCCATTGCGAGGGGAGATGGGCCAGTGCGTCCCGGACGACCTGCGCGCGCTCAGCGGCGAGCAACGCCTCGTCCACTTCGGGCCCGTGGTCCGCACCGTCGAACTCCTGGTCCTCATGAACAAGCACTAGCCGCTTCCGCGCCGCCATATGCCGGAGACACTCGTTGCGAGCGGTCGCCGCCAGCCAGGAGCCGACACGATCCGGCTGCTCGATCCGGTCGATGTGCTCGATCAACCGCATCCATGTCGTCTGCACCACGTCGGCGGCGTCGCTCTCTTCGAGCTTGAATTGCACGGGGATCGACCAGATCAGCCTGCCGTACTGGTCGACGAGCCGATCCCAGGCGTGCATATCACCGCCAGCAGCACGACGCACGACTGCGGCTATCTCCGAGCGATCCGATTCCAGATTCCCAACATCAGCGCCAGTCAGTTTTTCCACTGATGCCGCGGTCATTTACTCTCCCCCGTTCAGTTCGTTTGGGCGGATTGCCTAGCAGCCGTGACGATTAGTACGCACCTGAACCTCTGAGAATCACGGAAACCGTCTTCCAGAGGATCTGGAGGTCCAAGGCGAGCGACCAGTTCTCCACGTAGCGGATGTCCAGCCGGACCGACTCCTCCCAGGACAGGTCCGAACGGCCATTCACCTGCCACATGCCGGTCAGGCCCGGTTTCACAACGAGCCTGCGCCGCACGTGGTCGGCGTATCTTGCCGCTTCGTCTGGCAGCGCCGGCCGCGGGCCGACCAGGGACATGTCGCCGCGCAGCACGTTAATGAGCTGCGGCAGTTCGTCCATCGACCATTTGCGCAGCCGCGCCCCGATCACGGTGACGCGCGGGTCGCGGCGCATCTTGAAAAGGACCCCATCGAAATCGTTGCTGGCCTGGAGCTGCGCCAGGCGGCGCTCGGCGTCCACGACCATCGTGCGGAACTTGTAGATCTTGAAGGTCCGGCCGTCCTTCCCCACCCTCGTCTGGGTGAACAGCGCGGGCCCGTTGTCGGAGAGCCGGATCGCCACGGCCAGCGCCAGGAACAGCGGGGAGAGCATGATGAGTGCTGTTGCGGCTGTGATGCGGTCGAAGATGCCTTTGAGTGTTTGGCGGGGGCCGTTGAGTTGGGGGTGGTCGACGTGCAGGAGGGTCAGGCCGGCGGTGGGGCGCAGGGTGGTGCGGGGGCCGGCGACGTCGAGCAGGGCGGGTGCGACGCAGAGGCTGGTGCCGGTTTTTTCCAGTTCCCAGGCGAGGTGGCGGAGTGCGTGGCTGTCGATTTCGCTGCTGGGCAGGACGGCGACGGTGTCGGCGCCGCACTGGCGGACCGCGCCGGGTACGTCGGCGAAGCCGCCGAGGACGGGGATGCCTGCTACTTCGCGGGTGGCGGGGCTGGCGGTCAGGCAGGCGGCGACGACGGCCAGGCCGTGGCAGGTGTCGCGGCGCAGTTCGGTGATCAGGCCGGCGACGGCGGGCTGGTGGCCGACGGCGAGCACGGCGGACATGCAGCGGCCGGCGGCGCGCTGCTTGTGCAGCCGCTTGCGCATGGCGTACCTGGCGGTCAGGTCCAGGGCGGTGACGCTGGGCATGGTCAGCAGCAGGTAGGCGCGGGATAGTTCGGTGTTGACCGCGTAGGACACGATCGCCAGGCCGGCGGTGAGGCTGACGCCGGCGTTGAGTACCTTGCGGAATTCGTCGGGGCCGGTGCCGATGAACCGGTCGTCGTAGGCTCCCGACAGCCACAAGACGGCTGTCCACAGCAGCGGGAACGTCAGGCTCAGTACCGCGTATTTGGGGGTGATGTGGCCGTGGAAGCGCAGCTGGAGTGCCAGGGTGGAGCAGACCGCGGCGGTGGCGAGGTCGGCTGCCGCCGCGCGGCGCAGGTAGTTCTTGGTCCAGGACGCCGACCTGGTGGCTGCCCGCCGGTCGCGTTCGTCACTCACAGTAACCATCACGCCACGAATCGTAAACCGCCTCGTTCCGGCTCCGGATGCGGGGGTGTTGAGTTCGCGCAAGGAACCGGTGGTAGGATCCGCGGCCAAGTCGCACGTGGACCGGTCGATCCCGGGGGCGGCCGAGTTCGTCCAGGCCAACGCGGCCGGGGTGCAGGTGCTGCCGGAGGCGTGCCTGTCCGCCGGGATCGGCCGGGTGGCGCACGTGTCCACCGACGAGGTGTGCGGGTCGATCGGCGAAGGATCATGGGCCGTGGGGGCGACCCTACGCCCGCCTCCACGGGGCGGGCGTCCGCAGCTGGATCCACATCAACGGCGACGCCGCGCTGGAGGACACCGAGGCTAGTGTCCGCTTGGCCAGGAAAGCGGCCGCACGCGTGCCCCGTTAACAACCTCGCTGATAGATTTCCGCCTTGGCTGTTCCTGCCCACTGGTAAAGGATCGCGTAGGGCCAGCTGTACCATGGGATCGGTACGGCGACGCTGTAGATCTCTCCCGAATAGCAGCGCTGGAAGCGCAGATGCGCTCGCCAGACCTGATCCTGCGTTGTCACCAGCACCAGGGAGGTCCAGCCATACTTCCTGGCAATCCTCGAAGCACCTTCAGCCTCTCCCTGCGTGGTATCAGGGTTCGGCTTGAAGCAGATGACCTTCGCCGGGCCGACGTGCCCTGTACATATGTTGGGCGGAATCAAGGGCAAGCCACGGGAGAGAACCAGGTATGACGCCTTGTCTTCTTGTGCCAGCTGTACGCCTAGATCAAGACGGCCGCCCTCACCACCTAGCACTACGATCGCATCGACGCGGGCAGGCATTCCCGTCACGGGGAAGACGAAGAGCAGAGCGCTGACGAGGCAGAAGGCAGCGAGCAAGACAGAAGCCACCGCCAAGATTAGCTGAACGCGCCTGCTCCTCAACCGTCGCGACAGCCACTGCTTCCATGACTTCCCCCATCCCGCCATATGCGCAGTATCCCAGTCCTAACCCGGTGCGGCCGCCTGTCAATCGCACTACCGGAACCGACCGTGATCAGCGAGGCGGAAAACAGAGGTCATATCCGGCGGTGGGCCCAGCATCCTGTCGGCCGGAGGAGTGGGTACCGCAGCGCTAGCGCAACGGCCTAATTAGTTCTAAACTAAATCGTCACTGCATGTTGCCGCTGCGCTATACCTGACGTACGTGTGCTTTCGCAGGCGTGGACACTCTCATTTCGCGAGCCTCCACGTCTCACCCGGGGATTCATGAATGACCAAACGAAGTGAACTTGTCGGAATTAGTTTGAATCGGAGATTGACCGTTTGGATACTACATCAGGACCTCACACCAGTCCAGCCCTGCTTACGTTCCTCTCGAAGGTGATCCGTTCTGGACTAGAGATAGCTAGAAACTCTCCTCAATCTGTCCTGAATTCGAAGCAATGACAGAATCCGCGCAAAACTGGGCCGCGGGCCAACGGGATCTCAGCAGACTCCGCCTAGGTCACGTGCCACTGATACTGATGTACCACGGTGTCGGACAAGTCTCTCAGGATCCGTACAAGCTCTGCGTTACACCTGTCCGATTCTCTGAGCAGATGACATGGCTTGCTGAGCGCGGGCTCCGTGGCGTTAGCATAGCCACCCTCGTAGCCGCGATGCGTGCCGGCCATGAACGCGGGCTTGTCGGTCTTACCTTTGACGACGGCTACGTTAGCGTACTTGAGAACGCGGTGCCTGAGTTGCTTCAGCATGACTTCACGGCAACGATGTTCATCGTCTCGGACCTAATTGGCGGAACCAACAAATGGGACGGAGAACCCGTGTGGCCGCTAATGTCCGCCCAGCAGGTTGCGAAGGTGGCAGCGGCTGGCATGGAAATCGGCTCACACAGCGCCACGCACACGCACCTCCCTGGCCTTGGTGCTCATCGGCTAATAGCAGAGATCAGCGAGAGCAGGTCAAAGCTTAGCGAACTCATCGGCCGCCCCATCCATGGATTCGCTTATCCGTATGGCTCCATGGATGCTTCCGCTAGGCGCGCGGTTCAGGACGCGGGATACGACTATGCGTGCTCTGTAGAAACCCCGATTGCCGACCTGGGGATCATGGCGCTGCCTCGGGTTGTGTTTGGCCAACGCGACGGCTCCGCCAGGATGGCAGCCAAGAGAATTTTCTTTAGAGGCCACACAGTGGCAAAAGGAACTTGGATCACAATCTCTAGTAACCATCTTGCCCAGGGAGCCAAACGACCGCTATCCGCAATCGCACAGCTACTCGCCCATATCCGCCCTATTAAGGAACGGGGAGGTTAAGAGGTGATAATTTGCGTAGTGCGTCCTAGTGAACTGAGCTCTGCTGATATCGGCTCATGGCGTTCCATGCAGTCCAGCACTCCATCATTTGCCAACCCGTTCCTTTCTCCGGAATTCGCAACCATCGTCGGAGAATTCCGGCCGAGCGCCCGGGTCGCCGTTCTAAGCGAAGGATCGTCCATCGTTGGATTCTTCCCGTTCGAGCGATATAGGTCTGGGGTCGGCACGCCAATCGCTGCAGGGCTGACCGATTGCCAGGGTCTAGTTCACGCTCCTAGGGTACAGTGGGATGCGCGGGAGCTTCTGCGGGCTTGTCGCCTCTTTGTCTGGCACTTCGATCACCTCATAGACGGGCAATATCCATTCGAACGGTACTGTACGGCCATCAGGCCTTCGCCGTTCATAGACCTGACCGGAGGATTCGGCTCATATCACGAAAAGCTCGCTTTCCGGTCTCCTCAGTTTTGCAGAAGCTTGGAGCGCAAAGAGCGAAAGCTAGTGCGCGAAGCCGGCCACCTTCGGTTCGTCCCTGATTCGCACGATGAATCCGCTTTCCGCGCTCTCCTAGCCTGGAAGTCAATACAGTACCGCCGGACGGGCCAGGTTGACATATTCACACGGCCATGGGTCACTGATCTGATGGAAGCTCTATTTAGTTACCGCAGCGGCTCGTTCAGTGGCCTGTTGTCAGTCTTGTACGCGGATGAAGCTCCGATAGCCGCCCACTTTGGGCTCCGTGGCGGCGGGATCCTTGCACATTGGTTCCCAGCTTATGACGTAAGATTTAGTAAGTATTCTCCAGGCCTCATCATGCACATGCGCATGGCTGAGTTCGCTCCCAGCGTGGGTGTCCAAGTAATCGACATGGGAACTGGAATCCAACGCTATAAGGAAGAACTAAAGAGCGGGGAAATTTTTGTTGGCGTTGGCATTGTAACCACAAAATCTCTTCTCGCAGCGACGCACCGATCGTGGATAATTGGAGGTCAGTGGGTGGTCGAAGCCATTAAGCAGAATCCGACTCTGTTTCATGCTGCTGGTTGGCTCCGTAAAATGTATCGATCAGCACGCAACGCGCGTGTGCGGTCTTCATCGCGGAGTTCGATATAGTTGCTGTTCCAGTCGGCACTGCCAGCTGGCTGGAGCCGCTGCCGCTTCGCGGCGCGACTGGCGGGCCGTGAGGGATGATCCGGCCCCACGGAGGGGCGGAGCTGGGAGATGAGCGCCAACTGTCCTGTGACACTGAGCGCACACGGCAGAATTAACGCCCCTAACTTGGCAGTTCCTGGTGACACGACCAGCGTACCGAGCGATGGCAGTGCCGCGTCTTCAATGTTGTTGCTAATCTTGCAGTGTCATCGACTCACGTGAGTCGCGTGGCGATGAGCAGTATAGAATGCGTATAGAGGAAGCGAATTTTGGGGGACGCGTAATGTCGAATCGCCTGCTCGTGAAATTGTACGCGGTGAGGCACCTTCGAGGACTTGTGCGGCGTGTAGCACTGCGCCTAGAGGGCGGAGAGTTCCGCTCCACGACACTCAGAGAGATCTTCGCCAAATACTGGGGTGTCGAAGTCGGCCTCTACACTCACGGCGGCTGTTTCGAACCGTGGATGATCGACGCCAAGACGAAGATCGGCAGGTATAGCTCGATCGCAAGCGGCGTCCGGGCCGTGAACCACAACCACCCGCTGTCCTTCAAGGGAACGAGCGGCCTGTTCTTCAATCCGGCACTGGGTCTGTGCGATCAGTGGCTTGTCGACCACAATCCGCTGGAGATCGGTAGCGATGTATGGATTGGCGCCAACGCGGTGATCATGCCCGAGGTCAACCGTATCGGTGACGGCGCCGTCATCGGCGCTGGCGCGGTGGTCAACCGGGATGTCCCGCCGTACGCAGTCGTACTCGGCAATCCGGCTCGGGTGGTGAAGTACCGCTTCTCGGAAGACGTCATCGCTCGACTCCTCGAGGAGAAGTGGTGGGAGAAGGACTTGAGCGAACTCGCCGATCGGGTCGGCGAGTTCCAGGTCCCCCTAGACGGCGCTGTCGGTGGCGGCCAGCCTGCGCCTACGGGCTTGAGGCGTCCCGCTGTGCCGGGTGTCGCCCAGTAACCAGTGCGGGGGCCTGAGTCGGGCCGCGATTTGGCCCGTAGTGGTTTCGCGGGTGTTGACCTGCGGGTTCTCTCTTCGCGAGGACTAAACTTGCGCATTAAAGATGGCCCGTAGAGTGCGCTGGTGCCATATGTTGGCGGATGCGCTCGACCGCGCTTACCGGGGTGCTCGGGTTCGATGACGCCGCAGGCGGGGACGACGGGTTCCGTCACCTAGTGCTTTAGGATCGCCCGCACCGGAAAGTCAGCTACAGCCGAACACCTCAGGCCACCACATCACGGATGCGAAAGATTGCGGCTAGAACTCTCCCGGATGACGGAGCAGAGTTTCCTTCAGCCGGTGCAGTGTTGTCCAGTACGGAGCTGCGAACGACTGGTAGTGCTTCGGGGCTACTTTAAGTGCCATCCGGAGCGGTACGCAAGCCAGCCTGTGCCTTATCGACATAATCGAGGTCAAAGATTCGACAGCCGCCAACTCCGGCGACGAGGCCCCTGTATCGCCCGCACGGACACTCGCGAAGAACAGATCGAAGTGCGTGGCCAGGTACCAGAACCGATAGGCACAGAACGTCTCACCGAGCGGCAATCCGGAGAAGTCAGCGGCAGTGAGATTCCGGTAGTAATCCAATCCTGCGGCCTGAGTGCCAGGACTCACGGCGGCCCCGGTTCGTACTGTGCCGTGCTCCGGCCCACCGCGGGACGCGCACGTGAACGCAGCAAGTCCCCCGGCCGAGTCATCCGGACCATGTTCTCGAATGCGGCACGCCAGCATGGATCATGTTCGAAGCACTCGCCGGATAGTACGGCGTCAAAATGCCCATCTGGAAAGCTCAGCTCATGCCCATAGCCCACTACATCCACGCCTGAGCATTCATCAGATCGACGCCTATATATTCGGTGGCTGGAAAGAGGTCACGTATAGTGCCATTCACGCTATACGACCAACCTCTAGGACGCGTACACCCTCACTCCCGAAAAGCGGCTGGTCGGCTTCTGCGACGGCCGCAAAGAACTCCACCTGCTCACGATGACTCATGTGACATACCCCTAGATGGGTGATTCCTTGAACACGGCGCGGAGATGCGGGGAGGGTACCCATGATCGACTGTGACGAACGACCTGGACACCCTCTTGATCGCACTGTACGTGGAGATCGACGATCACGTGGCCCTGCCCGCCAGGAGCGGCCGGGGCCAGCCCAAGCGGCTGACCGATGCCGAACTGATCTGCCTGGCGGTGGCGCAGGTGCTGCTGGGCGCCCGCAGCGAGCATCACTGGCTGCGGCTGTGCTACGGGCGGCTGGGGCACCTGTTCCCGTACCTGCCCAAGCAGCCCGGCTACCACAAGCGGCTGAAGAAAGCCGCGCCGCTGCTGGCCGCGGTGACCGGTCACCCGGCCCGCCAGTCGCCATGCTGGTATGACCCGGTGCGGCTGATCGACGCCACCCCGGTCCCGTGCGGCGCCTCCCGGGGAACCGTCAAGCGCTCAGAACTGGCCCGATAGGCGCACTACGGCTACTGCGCGGCGCATTCGCGCTGGTACTGGGGGCTGAAGCTGTACCTGATCACCACCCTGGACGGGATGCCGGTGACCTGGTGCCTGGCCGACCCGAAGATCGGGGAGCGCGAGGCCGCCGCAGAACTGCTGGCGCACGCCGCCCGCACCGGGGCGCTGCGGCCGGGCCTGACGCTGACCGGCGACAAGGGGTTCGCGGGCCGGGACTTCGAGGACCTGGTCACCGCCGGGTTCGGGCTGCACCTGGTCCGGCCGGACCGACGCGATGAGGCACCCCGGCACGGGTCCATCGGCTGGATCCGGCAGTGGATCGAATCGGTCAACGACACCCTCGAAGGCCAGCTCGATCTCGAGCGCCACGGCGGCCGCACCACCGGGGGCCTGTATGCCCGGATCACCCAGCGGCTGCTGGCCATGGCCGCCTGCATCTGGCACAACTGTGCGACCAGCGAACCCGTCAAGCGGTCGCTGATCGCCTTCGACAACTGAACGCATAAGGAATCACTCATCTAGGCTAGAGCGTGTGGGAGATCTCCGGAACGTCGTCAGCCAGTTCCGGGCCGAGCTGCAGGTATTGCGTCGTCCTGCGCTTCTGGTCGATGTCCCGGAAGACGCGGTGCACCTGCTCAGTGGTCAGGCTGGTAGCGGCGGCGATGTCCTTGACAGGCACGCCGTTGTTCTTGCCGAACAGGCACAGATCCATGGCATCGTACGGCAGCGAGAAGTAGAACTCCTCCTGCGATTGCGGCAGCGAGTACGTATCAGTCGTCGGGTGGCGGGACCGGATCTCCTCCGGGAGGCCTAGGTACTCTGCCAGCGCGTACACCTGTGACTTGTACAGATGGGCGATCGGCTTCACGTCCGCCGACCCGTCTCCGAGCTTCACGAAGAAACCCTGATCGTACTCCAGACGGTTCGGCGTTCCCGAGACGACATAGTTGAGCCGGTCCGCGTGGTAGTACTCAAGCATCTTCCGCACACGCTGCTTGAAGTTGGTCGCGGCGACGATCCCGAGATATGCCTCAGGAGTGAGCCGGTGCTTGGTCTGGGTGCCGTCGGGGGTCATGATGACGATGGAATACAGACGAAAGCTGTCGGAGTCGATCACGCTCGGCAGTACGATCTTCGACTTGTAGCCGGGGCCATAGTCGGGGTACACCTTGCGGATCGCGTCGTCACGACGCTTGTAGCACCCAGCCATCTCGAGGATCGGCGAGATATCTTCGAGCACGGAGTCGATGCCAAGCGTGTTGGCGACCAACCTGCTCAGCATGATGGTCTCGGACGATGACTCCTGCTCCGGCATGTGCAGCCCGAAGACCCGATCCTTGCCGAGGGCAGCCACGCAGAGGGCCACCACCGTGCTTGAGTCGATCCCCCCGGAGAGCCCGACGACCACGCCCCGCCGCTTAGAGCGGGCAAGGTAGGAGGTGAGGCTTGCTTTGATCTTGGCGATCTCGAATTCAGGGTCGATCCGCAGGCTCGCTGGCCCGAAGGGCGCAGTCCAGGTAGTCATTGCACACTCCTGTCGTCAGTAACGAGGTCAACAGCGACCGAAGGATCAGGAAGAGCCTGGTCCAGTTCCCCCGACCCGCCTTCGGCGATGAAAGTCTCATACGTGAGCTGCGTGGAAACGATCGCGAGAACCCGCATGTTGTCGGTGTTGCTCATGTTCTCGCCACCAGTCCGCCTGCCTTTTGCCATGAGCCCGGCCACTGCGGACGGCTCGAACACCCCGGCCGCAGCGATGGCTCGCTTCGACATGAGCTCGTCGAACCAGGCGGGACGGTCCTCCGCGAAAAAGCTCGCGGCGTCGGGGGCTCGGTAGGGCTGTTTCGGGCGCTGGATGATCTCCTTCGGCACGAGATCGGCGAAGGCCCGTTTGAGTAGGTATTTCTCCTCAAGGCCGAACAGCTTGTGCCGAGCCGGCAGTGCGTCGGCGAAATCGACGACGTCCCGGTCGAGGAACGGGAACCGCCCCTCCACAGAATTGGCCATAAGCATCCTGTCACCCTGTGAGGCGAGGATGTAGCCGGCCAGCAGGGTTGTCATCTCAAGCCACTGACCTCGGCTCAGCGGATCCCAGTCCTCACTGCCCGGCGGCATGGCAGCGACGACGTCTTCGGTCTCGGCGCGGCTGATCCTGTCCCGCAGGCCACCCGACAGCATGCTCTTGATCACCGACGTCGAGTCCCATCGCGGCCGGTGTGAGAGAGCTGGATCGCCCGGGTCTAGGTGGCGGCCGAAGAAGCTGCGTGCGAAGGCCGGCACCTGGCCCGGCGACCTGGCCATCCACGGGTAGAGCAATTCCGCCGCCCGGGCGCGCTTCGCCGACTCCGGGTCCCGCGACCAGAACAGGCGCACGCGTGCCTCTCGGAAGATGTCGTACCCGGCGAGGACCTCATCAGCGCCTTCCCCGGTCACGACGACCTTGTAGCCGTTCTCCCGGACCAGTTTCGAGAGCAGGAACAGGGGCGCGGGCGCTGCGCGCAGGATCGGGGTCTCGGTGTGCCGGACAGCCTCGGGGAAAACCGCTGCGATGTCGGATGGGTTCACCATGATGTCCTGGTGCTCCGTCCCGAGCAGCGCGGACATCTTTTTCTGGTATTGCCCCTCATCAAACTCGCCGTCAGAGAAGCGCAGCGAGAATGTATGCAGGGGAACGCTCGTATAGTGCGCGATGACGGCGGCCGTTACGGACGAGTCGAGACCGCCTGACAGGTAAGCCCCAACTGGGACGTCGCTGCGCACGAACCGCAGGCGGGTCGCCTCGATGATCCTCTCCCGGAGGGCATCGACATTCTCCCGAACGTCCTGCATAGGCTCACGGCCCCGCTCGGGGAAGGTGATGCGCCAGTAGGGAGCTTTCCGGAACCCATCCCGATCGAGGACCGCGTAATGCCCCGGCTCAAGTTGCTCAATGCCACGGAACACCGTGCGGGGCGCGACCGGCGACCAGTACGTGAGGGTCTGGTCGAGACCGACAGGGTCGAAGGCGCGCTCCACCGAGGGATCAGCGAAGATGGACTTCACCTCGGACGCGAACAACAGACCTGTGGATACTCGGGCGAAGAACAGCGGGCGCACCCCGAGCCGGTCACGAGAGAGTACCAGCCTTTCCGCACGCCGGTCCCATAGCGCGATGGCCCACTGACCGTTAAAGCGGGAGAAGCACTCCTTGCCCCACTCCTCCCAGGCGTGCACGATCACCTCGGTGTCGCTCGCCGTCCGGAAACTGTGACCGCAATTCCGCAGTTCCTCACCGAGCTCCACATAGTTGAAGATCTCACCGTTAAACGTCACCCACACGGTGCCATCTTCGTTGCAGAGGGGCTGGGCACCCCCCGATGTGTCGATGATGGCGAGCCGGGTGTGGCCCAGCGCGGCACGCCGGTCACGGTAGTACCCGTTGCCGTCAGGCCCGCGATGCGCGAGTCGGCCCATCATGCGGCGCAGCAGCGCCAGATCTGGAGGCCCGCCGTAACTGACGATGCCACAAACGCCGCACACTAGACGCCTCGCCAAAGGCGGGCGACCAAAGCGGCCACGGCAGACGCGTCGGCGAGCACGGCTGGGTCGATCCCAGCGTCTGGTAGCGTGACCTCCAAAAGGTCCTCAAGAAGGATGGCGGCGCGCACCGCCTCCAGTTCCGGGTCGGTGTCCGTTCGCCGCAAGGCACCATAATCTCGGAAAGCCTGCTCGATAATCTCCGGATTCATTGGCCATAACCCCCATCCGCAGCCTGCGGTTCCGCTGTACTAGCCCGGTGATCCGTGACGGTTACGAAGGCGACCGCGGTGGCGTACTCATCGCAGTGCGAGAGAGACACCTTGATCTCGTCGACCCCGGCCCTCGTCGCGGCGTCCAGGATGGCACCGGACAGCCTGGCCGAGGGAGCACCGCGCGGTCCATTGATGATCTCAATGGACCGCCACGGCAATGGTCCATTCCACGCCATCGGCAGCGCCTTGACAACGGCCTCCTTGGCGGCGAACCGTGCCGCGAAGTGACGGCTCGGCACCGCCTTGCCGGAGCAGTAGTCGATCTCGCGCGCGGTGAACCACCGCTCCAGGAATGCCGCCCTGCCGTTCCGCATCAGCGCCGCGATCCTGCCGACCGCCACGATGTCAGTCCCCACCTCGCCATGCACGAGGGCCTACTTCGGGGAGGCCTGGGCGATCGAACGCAGCCATGCGATGGCGGCGACTCGGGCACCTTCGCCATTCAGGTGCCCGAGGTCGGAAGCGTAGCCGTCGCACAGATGGTAATACTGCTGTCCTCGATACGTGCCGGTAGCACGACTGCCATCTGGTGGGGTGGACTCGACCGCGGCCAGGTCGAAGAGGTAGTCATCCGCGTACTCACGGCGGATTTGGGCGTTCAGCCGTTCACGGGCCGCGTTCTCTGCCGAGCCGTACCGGGTGTTTCCGGTGAGCCGACTCTTCAGCTTCGACAGTTGTCCCTGCTCCGTCATCAGCGGCACCGTCACATGGACGAAGGCAACCTTAGGGAAGTCCTGCTCCAGAGTGACAAGGGTCTCACGGTACTTGGCGAATAGCGCGCCGATATCCGTGTTGGCCGTGATGTCGACGTAGCAAAGCTTCATCAGCGCCACGTCGACCTGATGGCCGACGCCCGAGCGCATCTTCGCGTCGAAGTCCTGGATCTTGAGCCAGGGCTTCTCGTTCTCACCAATGAACGCATGGTCGATAAACCCGCCGTCCCTGTCCGGCTGGGTACCGCTCTGCTCGATCGTCGGCGCCGCTATGCCGTGCGTCGCGTAGACGCCAGAGACTGCGTCCAGCACGTTCATCCCGACGGACTGGTGACCGAAGAAAACCCTCGTACGCGACACGTCGGCCAAGTCGTCCGCCGTGATGCCGGACGCCATGCTGCCCTGATTTGTCATGGACCTAGCCTCATTCATTTGGAGGCGTCAAGCCCCAAAGGGCGACGCCTGCGATCAGCTGGGACACTTCTGCGGCCATCTCCTCCACAGCCACGATTCGCATCATCGGGTCGCCGACCGCGCAGCGACCATGTCGCGCAACTGCGGTTTGGCGATCTTCCCGCTAGCGTTGAGCGGCAACATGTCCAGGACGAGCACTGAGCGGGGAACCATGTACTTCGGCAGGTGCCTGCGGCAGACGGTGAGGACCTCGTCCGGGGTAACCTCAGCATCGGGCCTGGCCGTGACGAAGAGTGTGACCGCCTCGCCTGCCTCGTCATCCGGAACGCCGATCACGGCCGCCGAGACGAGTTGCTCCATTCGGAGGGCGGCCGCCTCTACTTCCTGGCTAGAGATGCGGTGGCCCCACGACTTGATGAAGTCATCCCGACGGTCGACAATGAAGATATATCCATCATCGTCTACGACGGCCAAGTCCCCCGTGCGCAGCCCGTGTGGCGTGAACTTCGCTGCAGAGCCCTCGGGATCCTCGTAGTAGCCCGGGGATATGTTCGCGCCGGTCGCGTAGATCTCGCCTCTCTCACCTGGCGGCACCGGCTCTCCGTTCTCGTTCAGCACTCGTAGTTCAACGCCGGGTATGCCTCTTCCGATGGAGCCTGGTTTCTCCTGAAGTTTCTCGGGCGGGAGGTACGACAGCCGTGCGGTGGCCTCGGTCTGGCCGTACATGACGAACAATTTCGCCGCAGGCTTGGCTGCCAGCAGTTCCTTGATGAGCACTGGCGGTAGCTTTCCGCCAGCTTGCTGTATGAGCCGCAGCGACGGCAATGCCCGCTGCGCGAACGTGCTGGCCCGCAAAAGTAGTTGAAACGACGAGGGCACGCCTGCGAGAACGGTGCACTCCTCCCGCTCAAGCAAGCCGAGGGCTTTCTCGGGGTAAACGAACGAGTTGCAGAGGACCATGCAGGCCCCCCGCCGGAGGTGCGTGTGCAGAAGCGAGGCACCGTAGCAATAGAAGAACGGAAGAATGACCAAGACCCGGTCGTCGCTGCACAGCTCCAGGAACGCGATGATCGAATCAGTGTTCGCCTGGATGTTGCCATGCGTCAACCGCACGGCCTTCGGCCTAGAAGTCGTCCCAGAAGTGAACATGAGAGCGGCGTTCGCGCCCGGGTCGACCGGGACCGCACTGGGCCAGTAGGGCTCTCGACTCGACTGCAGTGCCTCGTCAGTGAGAACAGCGAGGCCATCGCCGAATGCCGAAGAGAATCTGCGCACAACGCGCCGGTCTACAAAGACGGCCGCACACCTGGCGATGTCCGCATTCCGGCGGACATCGTCCACAGCGAGCTTGTCGGAGAACGGTACGACGACATGATTGAGCTTCATGACCGCTAGGTATACAGCTACCCAGAAGAACGAGTTGGGACCTAGCACGCCCACCCGGGAACCCGAGGGCAGATCCAATGCCGCCAGGTCGGCGGCTAGCCTTCCCGCGGCGGAGCGCAGCTGCCCATAGGTGTATCGCTCACCACCGTCTACCAGCGCTACGCGGTTTGGCGCAGCATCCGCCAGCAGGTAGTCGCTGGTGTTCAGGGGATGCCACACGCTCATCCCGCCCCCTCGCTGTCAAACTATTCCAAGATCTTTCGTGAGCGTCTACTAGCGTCCGCCACTTGGACCCCTCAGTGATACTCGCGAACTCTCAAGGTCGAATTGACTCGGCCGCCTGTAGCGCCGTCCAACTCGCTTCGTTTGAGTTCTCATGCACAACAACAGACGCCTGAACAGCCGTCCAGGTTTACGTCCGTGGCGCAGAAATTTTGTGACTTCTTGGCCCCCCTCTCGGCCTGGTAGCTTAGTTGCCGCTTGCAACCAGGACGATGTAAGCTACAATGCATTCCAATTGCCGGTGCTCACTACATGCCTAACCGACGCACAGGCCGACGGCAACCGCAAGGGGGGACAGCGGCGTCGGCCACAAGAGCACGGCAGCGATCTCGATGGTTGCCGAGCAGGTGGCCCTCAATACTATGAACGTTACCTGACCTGTAGGCATCTCAGCAGCTACAAACAGGTAGGCCCTGATTCGGACTCTGTACCGGGTCTCAGCTAGGAATGATAGGAGGCCGACATTAATGCGGTTTTCTAGTTGGCAATCACTGCGCCGTAACTGGCTTGTAGGAGTGTTCGGACTTCTGGTCACTATTGGTTTTGTTGCTGCGGCAATTAGCTTGGTCCCCGCTGATTATGTCGCTACTAGCCAGATAGTATTGCTCCCGCCACTTTCTCAGCCAAACGCCGACTATAATGGCGTGGTAAATCCTTACATGGGTCTTACGGGACTTCAAAGCATGGCCGACGTCATATCAAGCGCGATGATGGACGACGAGACCGCAAAAGCGTTGCAGGAGGCTGGCGTCTCACAATACAGCGTCGAGTATGACTCCCTGTCTGCCGGCCCCATCCTTATTGTGCAGGCGACTGAACCTTCGCCAGAGCAGTCGAGCGCTGCGATTGCGGTGCTGGATGAGCAGGTACCGCTTACTGTCGCTCGCCTACAGGGCCAAGCCTCTATCTCGCCTCGTTCGTTCATCACCGCGAAGGTGATCGCCGGTCCGAGCACGCCGGCAAGATCAGGTAAGACGCAGCTTCGTGCAGCGGCTCTCGCATTCGTAGTCGGGCTTGTTCTGACACTGCTCGCCGTATCGGTCATCGACGGTTGGCGCATCCGGCGACTGCAAGGCTCTCCTGGCGGGGACTCGCATCACCGCGCAGAGGCGGCCTCTGCATTCGCAGGGACCACCGATCCCGCGCTTCGAGAGTTCCGCGGCGCTACCGAGAAACCACGAACGGCCACGGCATCCCCGACCTCGGATGATTCCGGCTATAAGGTCCTAATGAAAGAGTCCGTACGTGACAGAACGCACCCACCGTTCTAGTAGCGATCTTGACGGACCGTTCCGATGACCATCCTGACGACGCAATCCGAACGAACCGCCCAGACACCTGAGCGAACCCCCCAGACATCTCGGGACGCTGTCTTTTTCTTGAGCCTCTACGCAGCGCTGCGGATCGTACTGCCATCACAATACGTGATCGGGCCGTTGGGCGGCGCTGGGCAGCCGGCCCAACTGCTCGGCTTGGGCATCGCGCTCTTGTGGGTGGTGGACTGGCTCAGGCGGCCGTGGTCTAGATCGTGCGTGAAGCAACCGCTTAAGCGGTTCGCGTTCGCCTTTTTGATGGCCGTGCTGGCCAGTTATTTGGTGGCGGCGATCAGGCCGCTCAGCTCCGCCGAGCAGTTGGCCGCGGATCGATCTGTGCTGAACGTCATCGCCTGGATCGGTGTCATGCTGGCCACGATAGATGGAACCACCACACGGGCCCGGCTCGACACCTTGCTGAGGAGAATCACGCTGCTGGGAGGGTTGGAGGGCGCCCTCGGCGTACTGCAGTTGCTGGCAAAGCAGTCCTTCCTCCAGGATTTCCGTTTGCCCGGTCTCGCGAATACCGGTGTGGACCCGCTCCTGCTGAGTCGGGGAAGCTTCCTGCGCCCGGTAGGGACGGCCATCAGCCCGATCGAGTACGGCGTCTTTCTGGCTATGGTGCTCCCCATTGCTCTGCACTACGCCGTGTCCGACGTTGGGCGCCGGTCTTTCCTCGCTAGATGGCTTCCGGTGGTCGCCATCGCCTGTGCGCTGTCGCTGTCCCTCTCGCGATCAGCTATTGTCAGCACCGTTGTGGCCTTGGTCCTGTTCCTTCCGGCGTGGCCAGCCCGTCTGCGACGTCGGGTATACCTTGCCGTAGTCGCCTTCGTCGCAGCCGCGGCAATCGCCTTGCACGGGTTCCTCGGAACCATCCTCAGTCTCTTCAGCGGGATCGGCGATGACTCGAGTACCGTATCCCGGCTGGACAGCTATGCAGTCGCCTGGTCATTCATTATGCGTGATCCGGTGTTCGGTCGTGGTACGGGCACCTTTCTGCCGGAATACTGGATTCTCGACAATCAGTTTCTTGGATCTCTAGTCGAAATCGGCGTTGTCGGCCTCATCTGCATGCTCCTCCTGTTCCTGAGCGGCATCCGCACCGCCTGGCAGCAACGCGGGCCTATGGCCGTGCCGGACGGCCATGCTCCTGCGGTATCAAGATTGGGGCCAGTGCTTACGGCTTCCATCGCCGCTGGCGGCGTGAGCTTCGCCTTCTTTGATGCCTTTAGCTTCCCGATGGTGCCTTCGTTGCTATTCCTGGTGCTCGGCTGTGCAGGTGCGCTGCGGCGGCTAGCCCTAGAAGATACCGAGGCCGCCGCGGCTTCCCTGGGGCCCTTGAGTCGGCCGGTCTGGGGCGGGGGTAGCGGGATTACGGTGTGGAGCCTGGCAGACACCGTTCGACGGCTGTGGCCTTTCGCCGTGGCGGGAGTCACCGCCACCTTCGTTGGCGCCCTGATTGCCGCCACGGCTCCAGGCGTTTACTACGAGCAGACGAACGTGGTCTTCATAGCTCCCGACGGGAGTGGGTTTCAGCCGGGAGCAAGTGGGTTGGTATCGGCGGCGGGGCTGGTCGAAAGCCAGTTGGGGGACCAGGGCCCCTTGCCGTTGTCGCCAACGGCGACCATTGTCGGTACAGGGATCCGTAACGGCGTCTGGGTTCGGCTGCCGAACGATGGCGGGCAATGGGCAACCAACTTTGACCAAGAAGACCTAGACGTTGAGGTCGTCGGCGGTAACGAGGATCAGGTGCGGGCAGAGATGGAAGCGACCATCTCTGAAATCCGAACGCTATTGCGGCAAGATCAGCTATCCGTAGGCGTCCGGCCACATCAGATGATCGATATCGGCCTCAGCCCCATATCGCCACCCGTGTTCTACATGCGCGGCAGTTCCCCTCGGGCAGGCGTAACCACACTCGTGCTGGGGCTGGCTTTGACACTGACAATCCTGGTGATGGCCGATCGCTGGCTAGTGCGCAGGCGAGGATTGTAAGCGAGCGTCACCGTCCGACGGTGTGGGTATAAGCGGACGGAGTTGGCCGCGGCAGGGTCGAGCGCACCGTCGGCGACAGCAACGTACGCAATGCGAGGCGAGCGGCCGGGCGTCGACCGCGCAGGAGTTGACGTAGCACGGCTTCTCCAGCGAAGACCACAGACGGGAGCCAGGCGTGGTACCGGCGGTAGTACCGGACCGTATTCACGGCACACAACGCGTAAAGTCCAACTGATGTCCCGGAACCGCCGCTGATGTGCCGGACGACGGCCGTTGGTTCGTAGCGGACGAGCAGCCCGGCCGCACGTACACGACGTAGGAAATCGGTCTCCTCGGAGTAGAGGAAGTAGCGCTCGTCCCAATCACCCACCGCCGCTCGGCACCTGCTGGATACCAACAAGGCTGCGCCGACGGCCCAGTCTGGGAACTGCTCGCTTTCATAAGCGCGCGGATCCCACACCATCCCGCTCCAGCCAGTGGGCACCCGGGCAGCTTGAGAGCCCAGGATGGCGTCGATGAATTCTCGGCCAATTGACGGCTCGTTCCGCAGGGATGGGACGAGCACCCCGTCGACGTCCTCCATCCGTGGGACGACGACCCCGACACCAGGTCGCTCGAGCCCGTCAAGCAGCTGGGCCACTGTTCCAGGCGCCGTCACCAGATCGGGATTCAGGACGAGAAGTGCCCGTTCCTTGGGGACCAGCCGACTCCCTATGTTCACTCCCGCCGCGTACCCGAGGTTGCCACCTGAGGGCATGAACGTGACCCAGTCGAACCGCGCTACGACCTCGGAGGTGTTGTCGGTCGAGGCATTGTCTACCACCAAGACTTCCAGGTCGAGGCCGGATATGCGCTCGGCTTGGAGAGCCTCCAGCAACGCACCGATGTGCGCGGCGCTCTGGTAGGTGACGATGACGGCGGTGCACGGAACCCGCGATCCCGCTCCTGGGCCATCCGCGAATTCTTGCGAGAAGCTCATCGTCAGTCCAGACAATTTATCCCCTCTTCCCTGGGCGCCTTTTACTGTTCGTCACCGCCGTCTTCCTTCCCGCTTAAGAACTCATTCGCGACCGCATGGCGCGGTCTTGGGATGCGGCGGCACCCAGACCCATTCCACAGCTTGGCCCGAGGTCATCAGTCAGCATTTCGTTATGATAACGAAACTATGTGTCAATCCGCAATAATCCCATTTGTCATTTTCCACAGTTCATTCCTTCTTCGCCTCCGGTATGGCCGCCGAGACTGCGTGATACGCGTGCTTGCAAGCCCGGCGATCATGCCCTCATCCCGACCGACGCGTACGGCAGCACCTATCCGCCTATCCGACGAAGTTCTCAAGCTGCGGGGCCTGAACTATACCCCGATCACGCAGGCCGGCCTTGACGCCGTCAGGGACGCCCCGGACACGGCGAACGCCGCGCTCATCTGGACGGGGACCCCACCAACCCGCTGCTGAACATCACGGACATCAAGGCATGGTCTCCCACGGAAGGCCACCAGTGCGGTCGTGGGGCCGCTACCGGATCGCGGACATGCCGACTACACACCCAGCCGTCAGCCACGTGTACCACTTGGGACTGCCCGAGCACCCGAGACGCAAGATCGCGGGGATCCAGATGCGCACTCAAGGGAATGGCCTCGTTCCGCCTGAAGGCGGGCGAAGAGGCTGCCATGGCCATGGTCGGCCATACGAAGCTGTTCACCCTTGGGGAGTCGCTCGACGGCGTCGAGTCGCTGGTCGGCCCAAAATTGACTCTCAACGTCTGTAAACCGCATCGCGGTGTAACGCGTCGATATATTTCGGGAAGAGTGTGCCGCTCTGGCGCAGACCTAGTTCTTCCTAGTCATATAGAGCGGGGATTCACCATGCATGACGCCGGCGCGATCGACGCCTTGACGGCGCAAGTCAATGAGCTCGCGCGGGTTTGCGCCCGATTGAGCGAGGAGAACGCCGAACTACGGGGCCAGGTATCCGCACTGTCGGTTCGGCAGCCTCTAGCCGCTGCGCCGACGTCGCCGACGGCTGCCGCCGAGCCGGAAAGGCTTAAGGAGATGGCCGAGCGGGGGGTCAGTCGCCGTGCGGTGGGCGTGGCACTGGCCGGCGCCGCCGCTGGTGTGATTGGCGCGGCGGTGCTCACCGACCGAGGCGCTCATCCCGCTGCGTCATCGGCCGGAACCTCGGCTGCGGTGGAGGAGAACGCACATGTCGAACTGGCGGCCGTCGAGGAGACCGCGGCGGTCGCACCGACCAACACGAGGAGCATCGTCAGCGGCGCACTACCGACCACTTCCGGCGTCCTGAGCGGCACCAACACTTCAACTGGCCCCGGTGTTTCCGGAACGAACACCGGCGCCGGCGCGGGCATCGAGGCGCTGAACCAGGGCGGCGGGCCGGCCATCACAGGGTCGAGCATGAGCGGTCGCGGCGGGGTCTTCACAGGCAGCGCTGCAGCCCAGATCCAGCTCGTGCCTGGTGCCGGTTCGCACCCGAAGAGCGGGGAACGCGGCGACCTATACGCGGACGCAAGCGGTCGCCTCTGGTTCTGCAAGACCAGCGGTAAGACCGCGACCTGGCACCAGATCGCATAGCGACGGGCAGAGAGGCCTACCGACATGAGTTACACCACGATCACTGCTGGCCTGGTTGCCCCAGCCGTCATCACGCTCGTCGATGCCGCGCGCATCACCGTCAACGCCACGCTCGGCAACGACTTCCGCGTCACGCTCGGCGGTAGCCGCACCTTGGCCAACCCCACGGGGAGCGTGGACGGCCAGCGGATCACGTTCACGATCACGCAGGGTAGCGGCGCCCCCCATAGGGTCACTTGGTCGAGTCAGTACAAGTTCGGCGCGGCCGGCGCACCTGCGCTCTCGACCACCGCTGAGAGCACCGACGTCATTGGCTTCATCTACAACCAGTCGCTCGGCTCGTGGCTCTGCGTCGGCGTGGCACGGGGGTTCTAGATGGCTACGTACCGGCTGTTCGGTAATGTGCGGGGCCCGGCCACTGCGTCGTCGTCCGTCACGTGGGCCTATCTTGGCGCAGCATTCTCGCGGGGATTTTGATGGGGACTTTCACTCATGAGGACACTGGCTATAACTCCAGTGCTGGCAGCACGTCCCTGGCGGTTACGCTATCGAATGCGGTCGCGGCTGGTGACCTGCTGGTCCTGTGGGTACAGTCCGAGGGCGCAGGGGTCGCTTACACGTCTGTGAGTGACGATGCCGGCAACGTTTGGATGGATGCCTACGACGGCCAATTGTGGTACTGCCCCTCAGCGCTCCCGGCGGCACACGGGGTAACGATCACCGCGACCGCCACGGCGAAGGCGGTTTACCAGATAATCGCCGATAGGTTCACCCCGTCGGGGCCTGTCGTCTTCAACAGTTACGCCATAAGCGGGTCAGCGGGCACGCTAGGCCTGAATTACAACGATGCCGGCTGTGGCGATCTTGGCACGGTGCCAGCCGGGACACTGGCATGGGGGGCGTTCAGCACCAGCAGTGGCACCGGAGACCAGTCGTACACGCCCGGTTTCCAGACTGCTACGACACCTCCAGCGGACGTGATCGGGTCGCAGTTCAGCGGTGCGAACGGCACCGGCCTGTCGGTGTACGTGACGGACTGCACGAACGAGGACGCGACACTGACCTGGTACGGCACTGGGACCGGGGCCATCGGCTCGTCTGGCTCGATGTACTTCACGGCGAACGCGCCTTCGCCCGCGGCCTCGTTCACGCATGAGGATTCAGCCATCGCCCAGGCGACGACGAACGTGAACCAGATAACGGTCACGCTGTCCATGCCGGTCAACGCCGGCGACCTGCTGGTCTGCGCGGCCAAGAGCCCCGACGGGTCCATGACGTCGGCGAACCTGTCAGACACCGCGGGCAACACCTGGACAGTCGCCGGCGGCGGGAACTACCTGTACCTGGCCTACTGCCTTGCCGCTAAATCCGCACCAGATGGCCTCACGGTCACGGTTACGACCGAGGACGTCAGCCATCACGGCATAGTGATCGACCGCTTCACCCCGGCCCAGGGCTACGTCGCGGAGTTCAGCGCGTTCTCCGACAACCTCGCACTGTCCTCGTTCACCACCGGACTTGACTACGAGTACGGCAACCATCCGCCCGGAACCATCACGGACGTCCCCCCAGGCGCCTTGGCGTACATGGGGTTCTTCGTCCTCACGGGTGACCCGGCCACCACCTACACCGGCGGCTACCAGGACGGCTCCAGCGGCACCCCGGCAGTCATCGGCTCCCAGGTCACCCAGACCAACGGAGACGG